>Ga0070708_100001844_pt1 | contig 16263 bp, 13 predicted proteins | sample KBSK5503metaG_FD_65469 | JGI IMG/M metagenome (GOLD analysis project Ga0070708, IMG submission 65469) | Corn, switchgrass and miscanthus rhizosphere microbial communities from Kellogg Biological Station, Michigan, USA - KBS K5-50-3 metaG | ecosystem: Host-associated > Plants > Roots >... | reverse complement strand
CGCGAAACCACCAAGACCAAGGACATCACGGGCGGTCTGCCGCGCGTGGTCGAACTGTTCGAAGCCCGCAAGCCGCGCGAGACGGCGGTCATCAGCGAGATCGATGGCACGGTCAAGTTCGGCGAGGTTGCCAAGGGCCAGCGCAAGATCTATGTGGTGGCCGATAACGGCACGGAGAAGGAGTACTTAGTGCCGCGCGGGGTCCACATCAACGTGCAGGAAGGCGAGCGCGTCCGGGCGGGTGAACCGCTGATGGATGGCCCGCTTAATCCCCACGACATCTTGGCCGTGCTGGGTGAAAAGCAGCTGCAGTCTTACCTGGTGAACGAAATCCAGGAAGTCTATCGTCTGCAGGGCGTGAACATCAGCGACAAGCACATCGAGGTGATCGTCCGCCAGATGATGCGCTGGGTGAAAGTCGAAGACGTGGGCGATACCCAGTTCCTGCTCGAGCAGCAGGTGGACAAGTTCCGCTTCCGCGAGGAGAACGAGCGCGTCATCGCGCAGGGCGGCAAGCCAGCCACGGGACGGCCGTTGCTGCTGGGTATCACCAAGGCATCGCTGTCCACCGAGTCCTTCATCTCGGCGGCGTCGTTCCAGGAGACCACGCGCGTGCTCACCGAAGCTTCCATCCAGGGAGCGGTGGACCATCTGCGCGGCCTCAAGGAGAACGTCATCGTCGGACGCCTCATTCCCGCCGGCACCGGCATGGAGTACTACCGCAACGTGCGCCTCTCACCAGAGATGGAAGAGGCCGCAGCCAAAGTGCAGGAGGAAGTCTCCGCCGCGTACGAGGAGGCCGAGCGGGCGCTCGAGCTGATGCGGCACGAAGGCGAGACCGAGGAACTGACAGCGGAGTAAGGCCGAAAAGAACAGCGGAGGGGCGGAAAGAGCCGCCCCTTTGTTTTTCTGGTTTTCTATGCACGCCAGCCCACAAAGATTGCACGATCCGGAACGCGGCACTATTTCCCAGTTGCGCCCCATGCCTCCGCGCAATACTCTGGGGCCATTGATTCTGCGATTTCTACGTCTGCTGCGGCTTGCATTTTGGCGCGCGTTCCAGCATGACGCGTTCGCCATCGCCAAAGCTTCGGCCTACTCCTCCATTCTGACATTTTTTCCCCTCCTGCTGGTGGTTGGTTCCGTGCTGGCTACGTCGCGCCGGACCGGGGCCTATCTGCGCGAGATTTCTTACGCGCTGGGCAGGATTCTTCCCGCAGGAAGCGCAACCGCCATGGCTTACCTCAAGGGCACGTCGCAGCGGCCGGTGGGACTGCTGGTCACGGCTTCCCTGATTACTCTGTGGACGGCATCCGGTGTGATGATTTCCTGGATGGAAGGCTTCCGCCGCTGCTATGAGCTGCCGAAGGTCTGGGGCCTCCTCAAAGAACGGCTGATCGCGTTTTCGCTGGTCATCCTCGCCGGCATTCCCCTGACGTTCGCCACCATGCTGGTGGCCTTCGGCAGCCGGATCGAAACCCGCATCCTGTTCCATCTCGGCCGCGAATTCGGCCCCTACATCCTGCTGATGTGGATGGCCATGCGCTGGCTCATCGCCGGACTCACCAGCATCGCGGTGATCGCGCTCATTTACCACAATGCCGTACCGCGTACCCAGCCTTGGCACAGCGTTTTGCCGGGTGCCACCCTGGCCACCGCCATGTGGTTCTTGGCCACGATGCTGTTCGGGGGGTACCTGAACCGCTACGCCGACTACAGCATCATCTATGGCTCGCTGGGCGTGGGCATTGCGCTGCTGGTGTGGATGTACATGATCTCGCTGGTGATCTTAGTCGGGGCGGAGTTCAACGCCATGCTTTTCCCCCGGGCGATGCTGGGAAAAGAGCTCACGGAAATGGGCAGCTCCAAAGTTACCGGACGTTAGATCGCTACCGAACCGGCGTGGGAGCGAGTGAATTGAAATCACGGAAGCCAGACCTTGTCTCGGGGGATCTTTCCGCGGACATCGCAACCTCTGTCCCCCGCCGCGCCAAGATCATATGCACCGTGGGTCCGGCCTGCGACTCTGAAGCGATCCTACGCGATCTGATGCGGCTGGGCATGGATGTGGCCCGGCTGAATTTCTCCCACGGATCGCACGCGGAACACGCCCGTACGATCTCTCGCCTGCGGCGCGCTGCCGAGAAGGAAAACCGCACCATCTGCATCCTGCAGGATCTGCAAGGCCCCAAAATCCGCACGGGACGCCTCAAGGGACATGCGCCTATCGCTCTCAAGACCGGATCTCATGTCACCATCACGCCCCGCGACATAGTCGGCACGCCGAGTCTGATCTCGACTACATTTCAGGGCCTGGCGCGCGAAGTCCAGCCGGGCGCACGGATTCTGCTTTCTGACGGCTTGATCGAGCTGCGCGTCATAGAGGTGCGCGGCGAGGATGTGGAATGCGAGGTGATCAATGGCGGCCTGCTGGGCGAACATCAGGGCATCAACCTGCCCAGAGCTGCGCTCACCATTCCCGCCGTCACTGCCAAGGACCGAACCGACCTCGAGTTTGGACTGGAACACGGCGTGGACATGGTTGCGTTGTCGTTCGTGCGCTCGGCGGCTGACGTCCGCATTGGGAAGCAACTCATTGCTGCTCGCGGCCGTGATGTGCCGGTCGTCGCCAAGCTGGAGAAACCGCAGGCGCTGGAACATTTGGAAGAAATCCTTGAAGCCGTCGATGGCGTGATGGTAGCCCGTGGAGATCTGGGCGTGGAAATGCCGCCAGAGAAGGTGCCAGTAATTCAGAAGCACGTGATTCGCCGATCCGCCTGCTGGCGAAAGCCAGTCATTATTGCGACGCAGATGCTGGAGTCCATGATCGAGAACCCACGGCCCACGCGGGCCGAGGCCAGCGACGTGGCCAACGCAATTTTCGACGGCACCGATGCCGTCATGCTGTCGGCGGAGACCGCCAGCGGGCGCTATCCGCGGGAAGCCGTGGCCATGATGGCGAAAATCGTGGTCGAGGCGGAGAGCAATATGGAAGAGTTCATTCAGCCGCGGCGTCGCGAACACCGCCGCCTTTCCATTGCGGAAACCATCTGCGAATCCATCGCCCATGCCGCCGAGGATCTCCACATGGGCGCCATTGCGGTGTTCACCGAGTCGGGGAACACGGCGCGTTTGATTTCCAAATATCGTCCCCAGGCGGGGATCTACGCCTTCAGCCCGACACTGCCGGTTTGCAACCGTATGAACCTCTTTTGGGGCGTGCATCCGGTCCGGCACCAGCAGGCGCATACCGCGGAGGATATGGTGGTGGCCGCCCAGCAGGAATTGCTGCGCCGGGGCCGCGTCAAGGCGGGCGATGTGCTCGGCATTGTGGCAGGCACGCAGAGGGCCTCCGGCTCAACCAATTTCATGCGGCTGCACGTGGTGACGACGGAAGAGGCGCGGAGAGTACAGCGCAGAAGAAGGCACCGCTTGGTGACGCGCGGGAGAGAATAATTGCATCTATACGCGCAGGAAATACTTCCGGTTGTTATGTACGAACCTCTGCCACTGAGGGCGAGCCCGTCGCTCGACATGACCTCAGCGGCTGAAGCCTATCAACGATGGAAAGCTCTCCGCAGCGCTCCAAGCGCTGCGCTACCCAAAGGCAGATTCTCCAAGGATATGTCGACAGAATCCGAACCGTTTTCCGACACATTGCTGAATCCTCCTGTCCGCGGATTCCTTCACCGCCCGGCCGAGCCCGCTGGCGACAGCCTGGTGCTGACGCACGGCGCCGGGGGAAACGCCAAGGCCGCGCTGCTGGTTGCGCTGGCGGATGTCTTCGCCGAGGCGGGCTTCACCATCCTCCGTTGTGATCTCCCCTTCCGCCAAAAGCGACCGTACGGCCCGCCTCGACCTGGCGATTCCACCCAGGATCGCGAAGGCCTTAGAAATGCGGTTGCGGGGATGCGCCGATTGGTGGCCGGCCGCGTATTTCTAGGCGGACAGTCCTATGGTGGTCGTCAGGCGACAATGCTCTGCTCGGACGAAACGGGGCTGGTGGACGGATTACTCTTGCTCTCGTACCCGTTGCATGCGCCAAGCAGGCCGGACCAGCCGCGAATTCAACATTTGCCCAAGTTGGGGACCCAGGCTCTGTTCGTTCATGGCACGCGCGATCCTTTTGGTTCCATCGGCGAGATGGAATCGGCCTTGAAGTTAATCCCGGCGAAAACCTCGCTGCTGCCGATCGAGGGCACGGGACACGATCTGGGATTTAAGGGGAAGGCCAAGCGAGGAGACTTACCCACGGCCGTGCTGGCGGCGTTTCAATCGTTCTTCGGCTCCTCAACAAAAGCAGCTTCTTTGCGGGCTCAGGCCCGCTCAGAATGACAAGGCTCTTAGTTTTGTCAGCGTGAATCCGCGAAAATCCGCGGCTGGTTTTTTCTAGTTGACCCACCCCGACTTAGATCCGCCATTCTTCTTGTCGGCTTCCGGATTGTCCGGCGGGATGTAATTGCCATGCTCATCGAAGGTCACCGTGCGATCGTGCTTGCGCATGTAGACTTCAAACTTCCGGGCGGCCCGGCGCCGTCTCCAGCGGTAATACGAGTTCCGCGCGCTGAAGTAGCGTTCGCTGGTACCGAACAACAGCCCGCGCTTGGGCACGAACTTAACGTAAAGAAAACCGAACAGCAGTCCCCCGAGGTGGGCAAAGTAAGCGATCGCTTCTCCGCGCCCGGGGGCGGCAGCGCCAATCGCACTCACCAAAGCGATGAACACGATGCCGGCAACGAAATACTTCGCCCGCATGCTGAACGGAATCGGGAACAGCATGATCTCGCGGTCACCGTAGATCAGGCCGAAGGCCATCAGGATGCCGTAAATTCCACCGGATGCACCCACGGTGATCGTACTTGGGCTCACGCCGCCCACTCCCGTGTAGGCAACGGCAACGGTAATGAGCGCCGCCCCCACCACACAGAAGAAGAAGAATTCCAGGAACTGCTTTCGTCCCCAGTCCGATTCGAGCTGGGCGCCAAACATCCAGAGCGCCAGCATGTTGAAAAGTAGGTGAAAGATGCCGCTGTGCAAGAAGGAGTACGTCACCACCTGCCAGATCCCGCCGTGCATGACCATCTTGGGAATCAGTGCCAGGATCAGGAAGACCGCGCTGCTGAAGTCTGGAGCCACAACCTGCAGTAGCGTGATCAGCAGGTATATTCCAGCATTGATCAGGATGAGCCACTTCACCGCTTTGGTGAAGGGCGGCAAACTCAACGAGAAGGTGCGTCCGCGGTACATGAGTCAGTAGTCGTTGGTCAGTAGTCGTTGGTCGTTAGCCTTGGTCGTTGGTCGTTGGCCAAACCATGTCTGAGCTCGGGAGAATTAACACCTTGTATCTTAGCAGGTCACCGTTCCGGAAGCGGCACCACCGGCAGGCTCCGGTGTCCTTCGTGATCGACAGCCCGCACAGCGAAGATCACATTATCCTTCGAGCGTGGCAGCGTAGCTCTGGTTAAATTTCCCAGGGTCTCGACGTGTTCCCATTCCGGGCTGGTTGTCGCACGCCAAAGCACCTCATAGCCCGTGGCCCGCCCGCCAGGAGAAGGCTCCCAAGTCAAGGTTGAATCGTTCTCCAGTTCTTTGGTCAGGAGGCGCACGCTCCCTGGAGGCGTAGGCGCCAAGGCCAGCGAAGCCAGAGTAGCCGCATTCAGCCGCGCCACGTTGGCAACGTAGTCGAAATTCAGGAACTTGGTCACGTCGCCATATTCGATGCCGTTTTCCGCGCGCACGTTCTGGTGCTGGTGGTTGTAGTTTTCACGATACTCGGTGAAACGCACGGCCGCGTATCCCTGCTGATTGAACGAGTAATGATCTCCGCCTCGCAGGTAGCGGTCCAGCCGGAACACGAGCATCGGCTTAACGCCGGTGTCGTAGGTGCGGCCCATCTCGGCGATGTAGCGGGCAACTTGCCGTGAAACGGAATCGCTCTCGCCGCCAAGATTGCGGAGCAGGCGCAACTCGGCTTCCGTGGCGGCAGCCGGCACGCCTTCGGAGAAGACCCGCACTACGCTCGCATCCTGCCGTGGATTACGATCACCGCCCACAATGTCATTGTTCAACACGGCTTCTATGTCCCATCCCGCGGACCTAGCCATTTCCGCGAAGTGACGGCTGCCATTCAGTCCCTGCTCTTCACCGGCCACGGTCAAAAAAATGATCGTCGCGGGAAACCGCAGCTTAGTCAGAACGCGGGCACATTCCAGGCTCACGGCCGTGCCACTGCCGTCGTCATTGGCGCCGGGAGCGCGACCTGTGATATCTAAGTTATCTGAATTCCGCGAATCGTAGTGGCCGCTGATCAGCACAATGCGCCTGGCATTTTCCGGATCGGTGCCTTTGAGAACTGCATAAACATTGGTGATTTCGGTGGGCTTAGGGATGCGATCCACGGGACCCTCGACAAAACTGTCCGTCTTTACCTCCAGGCATCCGCCGCAGTCCCTCGAATAGCGCTCGAACTCGCTCTTGATCCATTCGCGCGCGGCTCCGATGCCGCGCCCAGCGGCGATCGAATTCGGATCCTGGGCGGAAAGCGTCGATCGCGTCTGGAAACTCACCAGCCTTTCGATGATGGCCTGAATGCGTTGCGCCGAGATCTGCTTCAAGGCAGCGACAATTTTTGGGTCTGCTGGCAACCCGCCGATGCTATTTTCCGTCTTCAATTGTGCCAGCTGGGTGGGTGCGGTCGTCGCAAGCAGAGTGATGAACAGCGCGAATATGGCGGGAATATTGCAGCGGAACATGATTGTCACAGGGAGGCTTGCGACCGCGTCTATTCCCGATGCCCAGCCACTTGACCTCAAGCCCGGGAGAAACTAAATATTAACAGGAGGCGTCCGATCCGAACGGAGGCAATTATGGTTTATTGTCCGGAATGCGAGACCGATCTCGATATCGAAGAGGACGACGTCGATGAGGGAGAAATCGTCTCCTGCCCGGAGTGCGGTAGCGATTTCGAAGTAATCACGGTAAATCCCATCGAACTGAAGCCAGTAGGAGAGGAAGAGGTCGACGAGGAAGAGACGGAGGAAGCCGAAGACGGTGACTTCTCCTAGGGTCCGCATACTCGTGCCCTCCTCGTTTGTCGCCCACCGTGGTTCTCGAGTAGTTCTCCTTGGGATGTTGCTCTCCCTGGCTTGTTTCGACCGGGCCGCTGCCGCTCCGGGCAGTGCCTCGCCTGCGGGGAGCAAGCACGAGAAACCATATGCCCTGATCTTCGGCACGGTCTGTGGGCTGGACAACCACCCGCTGTACGGCGTGAAGGTCAAGATACGACGCGCAGACCAGAAGAAGGCGCACTGGGAGCTGTCTTCCGACCATAACGGCGAATTTGCCCTGCGGGTGCCTGCAGGGCAAGCTGATTACCTGGTGTGGGCTGACCTGAAAGGATATAAGTCTCCTAGCGGGAAGCAGTTACAGCCTACCCAGGAGGTCAGGGTCCACATCGAAAACGACGAGCGTGCCAACATCGGATTGCATCTAAAATAGATATTAGAGCCTGAGGGAATCGCAAGGCTATGGTAGTGGGGTGAATGGGGAGGAACCTCATGAAAAAGCGCCTTGTTGTGGTTTTCGTGCTGCTGCTGGTCGGCCTGGCGGCCACCGCTGCAAACCCTTCTTACGCCGCCTACTCCGCGAAAGACAAGGGCGATTCCGGGCGCTTGCTGACCGGTAAGGTCATCGATCATCAGGACAATCCACTGGCCGGCGCGGTGGTTTACATCTCAAACACGCGCACTCGGGCGGTAAAGACCTACATCGTGGGCCAAGATGGCACGTACCGTTTCCCGGCGCTCTCGCCCAATATCGACTACGAGGTCTACGCCCAGTACAACGGCCGCAAGAGCGATACCAAGACTGTCAGCCAGTTCGACAACCGCCAGCAGGTGAACATCAACCTGAGAATTGATACCAAGTAATCCCCCCGCCGCAGATTCGCGCCGACGAACGCAGATGGGACGCCCTTTCGTCTGAATCCCGCGTTGATTTGTGAAATCCGTGGCTGGAGATCCTTCGATTCCGCTCAGGCGGCCTCGCCGCCCGCCGAAACCGGATCGCCACTTAAGGCCTCAGGCACGAATTCAGCCGAGAGTTCCTCGGGGCACGCGAAGAGGTCTTGCAACGGCGGCACCTGTTCAGTTGCCCATGCCGGCCCTTGTGGCGTGAGCTCGATAACCCGATACCCCACGCGGGCAAAGGTAGCAAGTGTCTCCACCAAATTGGTTCGCTGAAGGTACTCGAACATGATTATTCGCGGTCGCTTCGTCTTGAGGAAGGATTCCATTCCTCGGAACACGGCGTTCTCGTGCCCTTCGACGTCAATCTTGACCGCGGTGACGGGGACGGGTGTGGAACCGTGTTCTTGGAGAAATTGATCGAACGTGATTCGGGGCACGGTAATAGTTGCCAGATAGGTGGTGAACCCGTCTAGGGTGCGGTTGCAACTGTCCACGCCTCCGCCGTTTTCCAACTTGACCTCCCCAGTTGCATCTGACAGAGCCAGGGCAAGAACCTCGAAACCAAGCCGGTTGAGTGCCAAGTTCTCCCGGGCGCGGTCCGCTGCGATGGGGTTCGGTTCAAACAGAAGCGCGTGTTCAATCTTGTCAGCAAGCAGAAGACTGACCAGGCCAACGTGGGCCCCTACGTCGATGAAAGTTCCGCCATTTACGTGCGCCCGCAGAAAGCTGATGTGACGGCTGTTCGGAATCCGCGTGTAGAACACGCCAGAAGAGACTTGGCAGTCGGGATAGGCGAGAAAGCGGAAGCCATTAAAGAGAGGGACCACAATAGGAGTTTGGATGAGTCGTTTCCAGGCTTGCCATCCCGTGGCGAGAAGGAGACGGCGCCATCGCTCGTGCCGGTTGGACTCGTCATGCCAGACCGACCCGACAACGTAGCTCAGGTTGCGTATTGGCTGCAGCAGGCCCAAGTGGATCCCATTGTCGGGTTTCCATGATACCGTGAACGAACTCCGCTGGGCTGAACCAAACAGAAAATAACAGAGGCCGCCAATTTCTGGCGGCCTTATCTTTTCACGGGCGAGAGCCCCCGGTTTTTGTCAGATCCTTCACTCTGCTCAGGATGAGGATCTCGCAGCCTTATGGCTGCTCGTCTTCAGTTATTATCGCTTCCCGCGCGCTTCCAGGACACCAGCTCGCCAATGGTGGAGCCGCCCGTGCTGGAGACCGGGTGCTTGTAGGCCTCTACTTCGGAGCGCGAGGCTTCCTCGCCAACCGCCCGGATGCTGAGTCCGACTTTCTTCTCTTCCGGATTCATTTTGATGATCTTGAAGTCGTGTTCCTGGCCCGGTTCGAGCTGGATCGGCTGGCCGTTGCCGTCCACCGCTTCGGAGTTGTGGCACAGGCCTTCGATGCCCTCGGCGATCTCCACGAAGGCACCGAAGCTGGCCACGCGCAGGATTTTTCCGTGCAACACGTCGCCCACATGACGCTGCGCAAAGAAAGTTTCCCACACATCCGGCTGGAGCTGCTTCACGCCCAACGACAGCCGCCGCTTGTCCGGTTCGATCGCCAGCACCACAGCCTTCACGCGATCGCCCTTTTTGAGAACTTCCGACGGATGCTTCACACGCTTAGTCCAGCTCAAATTGCTGACGTGGACCAGGCCATCAATGCCGTCTTCGATTTCGATAAACGCGCCAAAATCGGTCAGGTTGCGCACGCGGCCTTCCACCGTCGCGCCCACTGGGTACTTATCGTGTAGCGCGTCCCAGGGATTGGGCGCGAGTTGCCGCATGCCCAGCGAGATGCGCCGCTCCTGCGGGTTCACGTTGAGCACCACGCACTCCACGTGGTCCCCCACGCTGACCAGCTTAGAAGGATGTTTCATGCGCTTGGACCAGGTCATCTCGCTGACGTGCACCAGTCCTTCGATGCCCTGCTCCAGTTCCACAAACGCGCCGTAGTCGGTGACGCTGATCACCCGCCCGTTGACGTGCGCGCCCACCGGATAGCGGTGCGAGGCGTCCAGCCAGGGATCAGGCGTGAGCTGCTTGAAGCCCAGCGACACACGCTGTTTCTCTTGGTCAAATTTCAGCACCTTCACCTGGATCTGATCGCCCACGTTGACCAGATCGCGAGGATGCGTCAGGCGACCCCAAGACATGTCGGTGATGTGCAGCAGACCGTCAATTCCGCCCAGGTCCACAAACGCGCCATACTCGGTCAGGTTCTTTACCACTCCAGTGAGTACCGCACCCTCTTCCAGGTGTTGCAGTGTCTTGGCCTTCTTCTCGTTCTGCTCTCCTTCCAGCACCTGCTTGCGCGAGACGACGATGTTGCCACGCTTCTTGTTCAGCTTGATGACCGCAACTTCCAGCGTCTGCCCCTTTATGCCATCCAGATTGCGAATCGGCCGCAGGTCCGCCTGGGAGCCGGGCAGGAACGCCCGTGCGCCCAGGATGTCCACCGTGAGACCACCCTTGATGCGCTCGACTACCTGTGCCCGGATGGGCTTCTTTTCGTTGTATGCCTTCTCAATCTCATCCCAGGCGCGCAGACGCTGCGCCCTCTGATGGGAGAGGTTGATATAACCTTCCTCGGTTTCGCCCTTCTCCCGCATCACATCAATCTCGTCACCTGGCTGAAACCTGGGCTTGCCCTCGTGGTCCAGCACTTCGGCCAGGGGCAACATGCCCTCAGACTTGGCGCCGATATCGACCACGACGTGAGTGGGCGTGATCTTCAGCACCGTGCCTTTAAGGACATTGTCGTCGCCGGCGGCTTCTTCGCTCTCCGTCGTAAAAGTCTCGAGCGCGGCGGCGAAGTCTTCGGTGGTTGCGGTCACGGGTGGTCTTTCGTCCGGCTTCTGGACGATCGTGGGTGGCTGGGAGTTGGTGGTGGCTGGAGTCGAGCCCTCAGAGGAGCCCGCGGTTTCCTCAGCTACCGGCGTCGAAATCGCGGAATCCAGGTTGTGGGCACTGCTGTCGTCGAACAAGGTCATAGCCTCTCTGCGGTATGCCTCGCACATCGTGCGGGGACGGATGCGGGCTGTTTTCGTGCGGACTGCTGGTGTGCGGCTTAGGTTGTGTGGAGCCCGTTCTGGCGAACGAGCTTGAACAATCCCAGCGGTCGGACGTTCTAAAAGCGAACCCGCGTCCAAAGGGAACCCTCCGACTATAGCAACCGCTTGCAAACAGTGTCAAACACCAAAAGAGGCTGGAAGAGCCTACTCACATCGCATCCCCCTGTCGGTGTTAAATGCTTGAGTGGGAGCGCAGCAAGGAACTGCCTGATCCGCGAGTTCGACCTGTCGCTCAGCCATCATGCCCTGGAAGCATCTGGCGCGCTCGCAGCGTCGCGCGGAGGGAAGAATCAGCCGCGGATCTTCGCGGGTTCGTACGTATAGGAACTAGGGAGTGTCGCCATGTCCGGTTCTGCTTTCGGTTGCGCGGCGCCCGCGGAATCCGAAAGCCTCGCTCACAACGTTCAGGTTGCGATCGAGTTCCACACTCGCGCTGAGAGGACTCCGACCGGTCCGCCCAGGATAGTCATAGCGGAGATCCTTGAAGCGGACGATATAGCCTTGCCTCGGGGACTCAAGCTGCTCGGTTTCCGTGATGGGACAGTGCGCCCAATCCAGATAAACGCGGCCGAGATAACTCTTCTTGGCCGCCAACGTAATCGGGGTTTCTTCCGGCTTGTAACGGATTTGCATCCGGCCGTCGGGATCCACATCGGGGATAGTGGAATCGATCAGCATGGTAGCGAAGAAGTCTTGCGTCTCGACCACTCCATACCATTGAAATGGATTCCACCAATAGGGATAGGCGGAGACGTGGATGGGATCGGCGCCTTTATACATACGGGCTTCTAGGGCGTTGATCGCGCGACGGTGTTCGTAATCCCGCACACCCCAAAGCGCGACCACGCCCAGCAGCGCCAGGGTTGCGCCAAGACGTCCCTGCAGACCTTTGCGGCGCGCGCCGATTTCCTCGTTGATCAAAGAGAAAAGCGCTGGCAGCACCAAACCTGCCGCCAGCACGACGAGGATGATCGGCTCCACGATGAAAACAATGTCCCAGGAATACCATTTCTCGGAAAAGGGCCAGAACGGACGTACCCCATAGTTGTTAGTGAAATCGAGCAAGATGTGCGTGAGGCCAGCGAGGAACGAATAGAGGAACAGCAGCCCCCAGCGTGGTGGCAAACTAAGATCGTTGGTTTTGCGTCCGCGTACGCGCCAGACGAGGTACATGAAGCCCACCACCACCGCCGATACCAGCGCGATGCCGAGGAAGGAATGCGTGAAGCCGCGGTGATGGGCGAAGCCGAAGACCGGTCCTTTGAAATTGCCGATTACATCGAGATCGGGCGCTTCCGCTGCGAACGTGAGCGTGGCTGTGGCCAACGCCGTCTTGCGGTTCAGCCCGGCACGGCCCATGCAGGCGCCGGTCAGGAAGTGGGTGATGGGTTCCAAAGTCTTGGTTCAGACTACCTCGTGCAGAATCTTCAGAGGATACATTACCGCCACATGAAGGCAGAAACACGCTTAGATATGTAGCATTGATGCAATTTGAAATGGGTCAGTTTGGGCGACCACCTCCATATGGACCATCACCTCAGGCAATTTGGCTGTTGAGTGCGTCAACACACCGCATTCACGTCCGCGGCGGCACGAGCAGACTGAACGCGTTCGGCACCAGCGAGATTTCCGCCGGCAGAGTGCCCAGCAGTTCGCCATCGGCTTCCACGTAAGTCTTGTGTCGAGTATCTTTGCTGCCCTCCAGGGGCGGGAGACTGCGACACGAAATCTTTTCGGCATAGGCCAGATCGATTCCGCCTACGTTCCAGGACTGTCCGAGCAGCCCGCGCAGAACGTAGAGCAGGTAGCGCGAGCGGCTGGCGGTTTGGCACAGAACCAGTCTCAGATCATTGCGGTCGAGGGAAGCTCCCGGCGCCAGTTTCCCCAGCACGCCCCCAAAGTTGCGGATGCGCACCGCCAATAGTTCGGTGAGAACAGCCTCACGTGATGCCGAGGCGCCTGCTTCTGTGTATTCCGCCTGGAAGTATTCCATCCTGTGGGTCATCCACAGATGCCAGGCTTTAGCGTAGTAGGCCGCCATACCCGTGGATCCCTTCAACCTCGGGCTCAATTCGTAGAATAGATGCGCGTCCACCCCGATGCCGGCGGCTACTGTGAAATATCGCGATCGGCGTTTGCCCCCGAGACCCAGGCACTCGATCTTGCCAACTGCGAAGCGACGGCGCTCGGCCCGCAAAGCCGCACGGGCCGCCTGTACCGGAGAGAACGGAACGCAGAGATCATGCGCGAGGGCGTTCGCCGTGCCGAGCGGGACCACTCCAAGGGCAACGTCGCCGCCAACGAGCCCTTGTAGCAGATCGTGAATTGTGCCGTCCCCGCCGCAAGCGAGAATCGTGTCGCAGCCTTGGGCAATTGCCTCCCGCACCTGCCCGGCCGCGCCGTCGGCCGGCATTGTGACGGCAGCGTCGGCTTCCACTCCAGACGCTCTGACGACGGCAAGCACCGCTTCCACGTCTGCCACGCGGCGTCTGCGACGGCGTCCGGAAAGCGGGTTGTAGAGCAGAACGGCCTTGCGCACGGGAACCTAGGATTGTACTGGAAGAGACTGCCGAGCCCCGCTCGGCGAGACCGCCCAGGCGGCTGTCCCGAAGTCTCTTGGCGATGACGGCGCCTTTGAAGCTGGGGCACTAGATTAGCACCCGCAACCTGATTGCACCTTCGCAAGCTTTTGACTAAGCTACTTTCTGCTTAGGGGCGCGATTCGTTAGCAGCATTTTCCCCGCTTCTCAATCTCAGGAGGAACCATGGTCACGAAGTACCCCGTCTCTGTTCTGCTTGCTGTGTTGCTCTGCGGTGTGGCTTTCGCTCAAGACCATTCGTCCCACAACCAGTCCAAGCCAGCAACTCTGATGTCCGGACTGGGAGACCTCCACCATCCGGTCTCCACCCGCAACGCGGAGGCCCAGCAATTTTTCGATCAGGGACTGCGCCTAATCTATGCATTTAATCATGACGAGGCAGCGCGTTCGTTCCACCGTGCAGCCGAACTCGATGCCAAGCTGGCCATGGCATATTGGGGTATCGCCGAAGCCGTGGGACCCAACTACAACGACCCTGCCAGTGCTGATCGCTTCAGGCAGGCGCACGAGGCCATCCAGAAGGCGGTTGATCTCTCAGCCAATGCCGCGCCCAGCGAGCAGGCCTACATCCAGGCGATGGCTCTGCGCTTCCCGGCGGATCCCAAATCGGACCTGCGCAAGGCGGCCGAGAATTACCACGATGCCATGCGCGAGGTGTCAAAGAAATATCCCGACGACCTGGACGCGGCCACGCTGTTTGCCGAGTCTGGCATGAACCTGCACCCGTGGGGCCTGTGGCATCACGATGGCACGCCGGAGGCCGGCACGGAGGAGATCGTCGCCACACTGGAGTCGGTGGTGCGGCGCGATCCCAACCACATGGGCGCGATTCACTACTACATCCACGCGGTGGAAGCCTCTCCTTCGCCGGAGCGGGCGTTGGCCGGCGCCAACAAGCTGGCGTCGCTAGCGCCAGCGGCCGGACACATCGTGCACATGCCAGCTCATGTTTACATCCGCACTGGCGACTATGAATCCGCGGTGAAGACGAACGAACAGGCCGCAGCGGTTGATCAGGCTTACATCAAAGCCAGCGGAGCGCAGGGCATTTATCCGATGATGTACTACAGCCACAACCTGCACTTCATCGCCATGTGCTCCAGCATGAATGGCAATTACGAGGAAGCCAAGAAGACTGCGGATATGCTGGCGGCGCACGTTGGCCCGCACGTGAAGGACATGCCGCCGATTGAAGGCTTCATGACTATTCCTATCGCGGTTGACGTTCGCTTTCACCGATGGGACGACATCTTGAAGATGCCGCAACCTGATCCCGCTATGAAGACTACGACAGCTTTCTGGCATTTTGCCCGCGGCATGGCGCTGGCGGGCACCGGGAAGGCCGGCGAAGCCGAGGCCGAATACAAAATTGTGGCCGACGCGGAGAAGAATACACCCGAGGATGTGGTGTTCGCCATGCCGGTGAACAACAAGGCCAAGGACATCATGAAAATCGCAGAGAAGGTGCTGGGTGCGAAGATTGCCATGGCAAAGAAAGATAAGGCCGGAGCGATTGCCATGCTGCGGGATGCTGTCACGATTCAGGACTCGCTGAAATACGGCGAGCCTCCGGACTGGTTCTTCCCGGTGCGCGAATCGCTCGGTGCAGCGTTGCTAATGAACAGCGATGCCGCGGGCGCAGAGAAAGTCTTCCGGGAAGACATCGACCGCAACCCGCGCAATCCGCGCTCCCTGTTCGGACTGCACCAGGCGCTCGAGGCGCAGGGGCGGAGCTATGACGCGCAGTTCGTGGAGAGAGAGTTCCGCACTTCATGGAAGGGCGGGAACACGCCGCTGAAGATGGACGATCTGGTCTAAAAGAAACCATGTTGGCCGGCCTTGGGTCGGCCCAACTCGCTTCCATCCCCCCACGGCCCGTGCAGGGGCTGCGCCCGTTTCTATGCGATCTCCCGAATATAATCTTCTTCGTCATGGTTACCGCGACCCAAGACATCGGAAAGAAGATCGAAACCCTCCGCGACAAAATCCGTCACCACGAGTACCGCTATTACGTGCTCGACGATCCGCAGATCAGCGACACCGACTTCGACCAGCTCATCAACAAACTGAAGAAGCTGGAATCCGAGCATCCCGACCTGATCACGCCCGATTCACCCAGCCAGCGTGTCGGCGGCAAGCCACGCGAAGGTTTCGTCAAGGTGCGGCACTCCTCGCCCACGCTCTCGCTCGACAACACTTATAGCGAAGATGAATTGCGCAACTGGGAGCGGCGGGTCCACGAACTGAGCGGACGGCAGGACATCGAATACGTCTGCGAGCTGAAACTCGACGGCATGTCGCTGGCCCTACGCTACGAAGACGGCAAGCTGGTGCGCGGCATCACTCGCGGCGATGGAACGACTGGTGAAGATGTCACGCTGAACGTGCGGACCGTGCGCTCGATTCCGCTTTCCATTTCGAAAGAAAAGCTCAAGAAGGCGAGCATCCCCGCAGATTTTGAAGTGCGCGGCGAAATGCTCATGCCGATTGCGGCCTTCAAAAAGATGAACGAAGAGCGGGAGGAGAAAGGCCTCTCGCAGTTTGCCAACCCGCGCAACGCCACGGCGGGCACTGTCCGCCAGCTTGAGCCCAGCATCACGGCGCAGCGCCG
>Ga0070708_100001843_pt1 | contig 16265 bp, 13 predicted proteins | sample KBSK5503metaG_FD_65469 | JGI IMG/M metagenome (GOLD analysis project Ga0070708, IMG submission 65469) | Corn, switchgrass and miscanthus rhizosphere microbial communities from Kellogg Biological Station, Michigan, USA - KBS K5-50-3 metaG | ecosystem: Host-associated > Plants > Roots >... | reverse complement strand
TGTCCCGGAACATGGCGACCGAGTGGCCGGCATGCTCGTCGTGGCCACGGCCATGCGCTCCCGCTGCGTCATGCTCGTGGCCGACTGCGTTCGTCGCGGCGTCCACGTCGAAATGCTCGCCGGCCGTGGCGGCAGGGTGATGGTGTTGGTGGTCCATGACCTCATTTGGCGCCGTGCGGTTTTTCCATACTCCTAGGGAGTATCCTACCCCGCTTGGTCGAAATGGCGTGGGTGCGACGTTCGGACCTTGGGTCAGCCTGCCACGCATCTGTGGGCGATGGCTTTCGGCTGGACGTCGGTCGTGGGTCAGGGGCCACCAGTCCGCCCGGCCTGACGACATGGATGGGGGTAGCCGGAGGCCACCCCCATCCTGTTTCACGCGATCAGTGAACGACGATGTTGCCGCCCTTGAGAGGCTGGGCTCCGTTCGTCGTAAAGACGGTGACATTGCTCGAATTCATGATGAGGATCGAGATGGTGTCGCCCTTCTTGCCGCTCGTACCGTTGTCCACGACCGAGATCGTGAACGTGTAGCCGTCGACGCCGTTCCAGCGACCCGTTCCCGTCCAGGTACCCGAGTTTGCCGTCGAATTGAGCGTCAGCACGGACGTGCTGTGGAAACGGTCCTTGCCGCTCTTGACGCGGATCTGGAGTTGGCCGTGGAGACCCGTGACGTCCTGGATCACGTTGAAGCCGAACGACGTATTCCCCACCGTTTGGCTGATCCAGCCGCCGCCGGTGATCTTCGCCGCGGCCGCGCTGACGGTCACGAGCGTGTCGGCCGATGAGGCGCACGGGAGGTAGTAGCCGTCCCCGGCGAACGAGACGCCGACGCTGTAGACGTCGGGCCCCAGGGCGGCAGTCGTGCTTGCCACGCCCAACGCGTCCGTCGTTGCCGTAAACACATGGGGGATCAGCAAGGAATCGGTCACCGTGAACGTGATCGTCTTGTTGGTCCAGACGCCGGGGCTCGCGTCGGGTTCGCCGAACTGGGCTGATAGCTTGGTCATGTTCGCGGCGTTGACGAGCGTGTCGCCGGTGTACGCGAGGGTGCAATCCTCCTTGGTGATCGCGAATGGATCGCTGTCGTTGGACGCCGCATACGTGGCATCCCCGGCAAACGCTGTTGCAACCGTCGTGACCGAGCCTGGCAGCTGGGTGACGGTCAGTGACGTCGAAGCATTCCCGCCGGCGTCGGTCGGGCTCGCGCTGGCGGTCTGCGTGCCGAGCGTGAAGTCGAGCTGCTTTCCGGCGATGCCGACCGGGACGCCGCTTGTGTCAAGAAGGGTGCCGGACAGTGTGACGGCGTCCGAGTACTGGACGCTCGCCCCGCCGGTGTAGGAAGTAGACGTCGACTTCTTGCTGATACAGCTTGCCGCGTATTCGATATCGTCGTTGAAGACGTTCGAGAGCTGTCCGGACGAGTCCCTGAACTGGATGTAGACAGTCTTGGTCCCGAACCCGGGTGAGAGCGTGAACGCTTTCGACGTTGCGACCGGCTCGAACAGCGCCGCGGTGAAGAACGGGTCTTCAGAGATTCTCATCTCAGTGTTCGACCCGGGGTCGATCGTCAGGGTGACGTTTTGCGAGTCGGTGCAGGCCGCACCACCGTTGATGATGATGCTTCCGCCTCCCCCGCTGCCGAATGCGTACAGCCCGCCGCCGTCGAGCATCGCGAGAACGAAACCGTCTGACACAACGGGTGAGGTCAGGTCGAAGCCCTGTGGATCGGCAGAGAATGTCGGATACTCGGCCAGCACCACGCCGGCGTTCGCGGTTCCGGCAGCCCCGAGCACGTTGAGCCTCTGTGACGTGCCCGCACCGACGAACACCTTGTCATCGGCAACCGTAGGTGAACTCCAGTTCCGATCTTGGGGAGTTGCCAAGTCTACGGATGGGAACCCCGCCATGGTCGCGCCGGTAGCCTCGTCGAACGCATACAGCTTGCTGTCCCAGCCGTAGACGTAGACGGCGCCATTCGAGACGGCGGGTGAGTCGTAGAAGGTGCTGTCGCCGCCGGCAGCTGCCGTCCAAACGGTCGCTCCTGTGGTCGCGTCGTACGCGTATAGCTGATCGGCCTTGTGGAAGATCCTGCCGTTTGCCACCGCAAGACCGGCCTGGCTGCCGGCTGTGGCGATCGGAAATCCTCCGGTCACTACTTCGGCTCCGGTCGCCTTGTCGTACTTCCTGACCTGTCCTGTTTGGGTATTGACATAGACGAAGCCGCCCATGATCGCGGGCTGCGTGTCGTTGCCGCCGGCGGGGACGGACCACTGCTGGGTCCCAGCCGAGTCGTACTTGTGCAAATTGCCGCCTGCCGTGAGGTACACGAATCCGGCTTCGACGATCGGACCCACGTTGAAGTTGCTTCCCGCGGCTCCCACAGGCGCTGTCCATGCGGAGGTCCCGTCGAGGTTGAATGCAAACAAAGTTGAGCCCGCCAGCGCGTAGACCTTTTGGTTCACGGCATCCACTGCAGGAGCGCCGAAGTTGGAACTCGTGGTCACTGGGAATCCCGTGGCGACTGCTCCCGTGGCGACAATGAATGCGTAAAGCTGGCCGTCGGCGGTCGACATGTAGACGACGCCGTTCGAAACCACCGCACCGTTTTCCTCAACCAACGGGGCAGTTGAATGCCACCTTTCGGTCAGGGGTAACGGCAGAGTTTCGGCTGAGCTTCCCGTGTTCGCCGGGTCGTTACGCGAGTTGGGCCAGTCCGCCGCCCACGCCGATACCTGCAACATCAGCATCGCGGCGATGCTTACAGCAAGAGCAGAGAATCCCTTTCGCCATCCGATGCCTGCGTTTCGATTTCTTCCTAGCATCGATAGCCCCCCGCCTACGGTATCGCCGTTGATCAGGGCCTTGCGAACGACGGCGGCCGCCGATGATGGGGCGATGAACCCGACCAGGAGCGCGACGGACGTGCAGATCGCGATGAACTTCCGCGTCACGCGCGGCTGCGACATTCGGAACATTGAATTTCCCTCCGGTGATCAGGGCACGTGACGGGGAGGCGGAAATGCCGCTCTCAACCCGCGATCCGGGGCGCCGTGCACCTCCTTGGGTCCCCCTGGACCCGATGGAACTCGGGTCCGCCGGCCGTCCACCTCCAATGGCTGTCGACACACGGCAGCCTCGGACGGCTCTCGACACCCTCCCTCAGGGCAGCCGCGACCGTAACCCCCGCCCGTCTCGGGACCGTCTTGGCGCGCTACCCCAGCGACGCGGCGCCAACGAGCCGAGTTCGTCCGTCGTGAATGCCGTGGCTCAGGCCGGTTCGCTCATCGAGCCCAGGTCGAGCTCCGTCACGTCGGCATCGATCCAGAGCTGGCCCTGCTCCCGTGCGAGGGCCACGCGGTTGTGCCCGTCGACGACCCAGTAGTCGCCGCCGGCACGAAGGAGCTGGACCGGCGGCAGGATCGCCTGGTCGCGGGTCGCGGACATCAGGCGCGACCAACGGAAGTCCCAATCGGCCGGCTCGCGACCGACGAGCGGACGGAAGTCCCGACCGCGCGACGCGGCCATCGAGGCGGTGCCGCGGATGCATTCGACGAGCACCGTCCGCAGCCCAACCCACCGGCCGCCGGTCGGAGGCCCGGGATGGACCTCGGCAAGGCGAGGAAGTCGGTTGTCCCGGCCTGGCCTGACCCCGGCGACAAGCCGCTGGGCGACGGCTTGGAGGGAGATGCGGTTGCCCGCTGGCTGCGCGTCGATCATGTCCCGGGCTCGTACAAGTTATCTCGACCTGAAGATACTCCACCAGAAGACACGATGTCAAGAGTCTTGACGTGGAGATATACTGCCGCGCATGGATGAAGTCGATCGGATCGTCGAGCAGTGGAACCGGACACGGCCCGACCTCGACGTGTCGCCAACCCATACCCTGCAGCGCATCACGCGACTGTCCCTGCTCCAGGGCGTGAGCTTCGCGCGGGTCTTTGCCCGGTACGGGATCTCCTTCGGCGAGTACCTCGTCCTGGCGGCGTTGCGCCGTGCCGGCCCGCCCTATCGCATGAACCCGACCCGGCTGTTCAACTCGGTCATCCTCTCGTCGGGCGCCATGACGAATCGCCTCGATCGCCTCGAGGCGAGCGGTCTCGTCGAGCGTCAGCCCGACCCGAACGACCGGCGCGGTCGGCTGGTGGTGCTGACCGATCGCGGCCGCGACCTCGTCGACACCGCGGTCGCGGACCACCTCGAGAACGAGCAGCGGCTCCTAGTCGCGCTCGATGCCGGGGAGCGCGAGCAGCTCGCTGGGCTCCTGCGCAAGCTGCTGTTGTCACCGCCGTTCCGAGAGCTCGATCCGGCCGCGGACGCGCTGGAAACAGGCCCGGTCGGCGGGCCTTCACGCGATGGAACGGAGCCCTCGTCTTTGCGGAGGCCGAGTCGTTCCGGCGCCTCTCCACCGGCGCCCAAGAGCTAGAGCCCGGCGTCCTCGGGCGGTCCCGACTTCGCACCGGGCTTGCGCCGCTCGCGGATCCGTTCCAGCTGCTCCTGGAACGAGGGTCCGTTGGGATTGAGCATCCGCTCGGCCACCTGGCGCCCGCCACGCATCGCGATCGGCCGAATTGCCGAAAGCGCGATCGCCGTTGCCGCAGCGACGACCCCTTCCTTCTTGCGCTCCTTGGCGCGCGTGTCGAGGTAGTTCGCGAACTCCCGCTCGAGCGTGCCTCGGACAGCTTTCCCATCCGAGCCGAGCTTGCGGAGTGTCTTCTCGACCTCCTTCGGCAGGAGCTCCGACGGCAACTCTTCGTCCTTGCCCGTGACGACGCGCCTGGCGCGGCGGAACAGGCGCTTAGGCCCACCGAGCACGACGAACGCGCTGCCCGCGGCCACGCCGGCGGCCTTGGCCGGATTCTGTCGAACCTTCGCCGGGATGTCGACCGCGGCGCGGCCGGCCGCCTCGAGGCGATCGACCTCCTCGGCGAGATCGGCCCGGGCGGCTACGACTCGCGCTTGAGCGGCATCCGTTCGCGTGCCCACTCGATCGTCTCCTTCGTCACTTCGATCGTCCGATCCGGCCAGAACCGCTCCTTCAACTCGTCGGTGTCGACCCCGTGGCGGACGATAGCGAGGCCCATCAGCACTGCCCATACGATCAGCCCGACGGCGAGGCCGATCGCGGCGCCCACCCGCGGACCCGTGGCGATCGCGGTCAGGGCGCCGAGCAGCGCACCGACGATCGCGCCACCGATCAGTCCTCCGATCGCCGCGCCGGCTCCGCCGTTGACAGCGCCGGCGATCAGGCCGAGCACGGCGAAGATCGCGGCCAACGAGGCCGCGGCGAGGACGAGGGGGCGGCTCGACGGGTCAAGACCGGTGAAGGTGGCATCCCCGAGCGCCGTCCAGCCGCGGTTCGTCAGGTCGAGACCGAGCACGACGCCCACGACGATGCCGATCAGCACCGCGACGAGGAACGGCCGACCGACGCCCCAGCTCTTGCCCGTATCGAGGGCCATGACCCCAGCGGCGACCGCGACCGCGAGCAGGAGCAACAGCCCGAGGAAGATCCCCCACCCGATCGAGCCGAACAGCCACTCCCCGAGGAACAGCGGCGTGCCGACTGCGACGAGCAGGCCGGCGAAGATCGCCGCGCCGATCGCGATCCCGATGAGGGCGACGGCGCGCTTGATCGCGTCGGTGATCTCCTCGAATTCGGCCTTGGCCAGCTCGACGTGCGCGTCGACGAGCCGCTTCGCGGCGTCACGCGTCGCCCCGACCTGCTCGCCGAGACCGGGCGCCTCCGGTGGCGGCGGCGGAACGGATCGAGCCTCGCCATCGGTTCCGCCCGCGCCCGATCCGGCCCTCGACCCGGTCCCGGGTGCAGCGGGCGATGTCGGCGGCGTGCGGGGCGTGTCGTCCAGGTTGGGCTCCCGGTTCGGGCCGTCGTGGGATCGCCGCCATGATAGCGCTCGACCGCTGGCGGACCCTGCCCTCCCGACGCACTGACGTTGCGCGGGCGATTCGAGGGGGCGTTGCCGGTGGGCGGAGTCGCCTGACTCAGGCCGCCGAGCCGAACGCCCGGTGCCCGAGCCGGTCGGCGGCGTCGAAGAATCCGTAGGCCCGCCGGAACACCGGATCGACCGGGTCGGGGCGGCGACCGGTCGCGGTCTGCCACAGGGATCGCTCCAGCTCGTCGAGACGGCCGGACAGCTCGGCGGGGCCGCGCGGAGCCGAGATGTCGGCGTAGGTGCGGCGGCCGGCAGGGAATCGGACCTGCTCATCGGGGATCCGCGGCAGCATCGCGAGCACGAGCCGCGCATGCGCGAGCGCGGCGAGGTTCCACGGCTCCGCAGCGTGGAGGACGAGCCTCGGACGCCCGGTCCAGTTGGCCATCGCCTCTTCAACCGCAGCCTCGGCGGCGGCGGCACGCCGCTCGGCCTCGCCTGCGGCTGGATCCACCCGCACCGATGCGACCTGGGCGAGGAGGTAGCGCAGCTCGGCCACGTCCGCCATCTCCGAGCGGAGCCAGCCGAGGAAGCCATTCCGGACGCCTTCGACATGGGGCAGCGTGCGGTCCGAGAGATATGCCGCACCGCCGTTCGGCAGCGACCCCGCCTCGATCGCCGCGTCGAGCAGCTCACGCGTCCGCCCCGCGAGCGCGAGCCAGCGGTCGAACTCGGAGAAGCCGCTCTGTTCGATGTCGGTCATCGGTCGCCTCAGCCCTTGCTTGGACGCTGAGAGCATCCCTGCTCGGAGATTCGGCTGGATCCCGCGGAGGCGGGACGGTGCAAAAGTTTCACGACACCGCGTCCGATGGTACCCCGCGCACTCGCCCTTGGGTCCCGGGCCGCCCACCGCTCGCGCATCGGCGGCGGTGCGCTAGGCTCCAGGGGTGGCGACGCGCCGGATCATGACCGCCGAGCTCCTGAGCATCGGCAGCGAGCTGACGGTCGGCGAGACCCGCGACACGAACGCCGGCGACCTCGCTCGCCGCCTGACCGCGATGGGGGTCCGCGTGGACCGGATCCAGGCACTCCCCGATCGGCTCGACACCGTCCGCGATGCGATCGTCGCCGCCATCGGCAGGGCCGATCTCGTCGTGACGACCGGCGGTCTTGGGCCGACGCCCGACGACCTGACTCGCGAGGCGGTGGCGGGCGCGCTCGACCAGACCCCGACGGTCGCTCCGGAGCTGGAAGCCTGGCTCCGTTCGATGTGGGAGCGGCGCGGCATGCCGTTCCCGGAGATGAACCTCAAGCAGGCATGGCTGATCCCCGCGGCGGTCGCGCTCGACAACCCGAATGGAACGGCGCCGGGCTGGTGGGTCGAGCGCCCCGACGGCGGCCTGATCGTCTGCCTGCCAGGTCCACCGCGGGAGATGGGCCCGATGTGGGCCGATCAGGTCAAGCCTCGACTGCTGGATCGGGGCACAGGGGCCGACGTCGCCAGCCGGACGCTCCGCCTCGCCGGGATCGGCGAGTCGCAGGTGGCCGATCTCCTCGGCGAGGAGCTGCTGCGGGCCAGCGACCCGGTCGTCGCGACCTACGCCCGCGCCGACTCCGTGGATGTCCGGGTCTCCTCGCGCTCGAAACCGAGCGACGCTCGGACCGACGCGCAATCCGGTGCGGAGTTCGACACCGACGGTGGCGCCGACGAGCGGGTCGCGGCGATGGCCGATCGCCTGCTCGGGCTCATTGGAGAGCACGTCTGGGCCGAAGGCGAGACGAGCTGGGCGGAGGCGATCGGCGCGGCGCTCGAAGAGCGCGGCCTCGAGCTGGCGGTGGTCGAGGTCGCGACCGGAGGGTCCTTCGCCGCGCTGATCGGGGACCGGCCGTGGCTGCGGTTCGCGGAGTTCCTCGGCGACGACGCACCTGGAGCTGCCGCGCATCACGACGCGTCGGGTCTCGAGGCGCTCGCACGACGCGGCATGGAGACGGGCGGGGCCTCGGTCGGCATCGGGGTCCGAGCCCGACCGCGTGGCGCGGACACCGCGGTATCCGTCGTGGTCGTCGGTTCCGGCTGGGTCCATCGCGAGCGACGCCTGGTCTTCCTCGGCGGCGCCAATGGCCGGCTCCGTTCGGCGCTGGCCGCCGCCCATATCCTGCTCACGACGATCCGGAGTCGGTCGCAGGTTTGAGAACGGACCGGTCGGCAGCTCGGGTGTCGGAATTCCGTCAGCGGTGGGCGGTCCGTTCCAGCCCTTCGAGATCGAGGACGATGATCCGGTCCCGTTCGAGACGGATCAGCCGATCGTCGCTAAACATCCCGAGCAGCTTGTTCACGCTCTGACGCGTGCAGCCGATCATGGCCGCCAGGTCGCCCTGCGTGAGGGGGCCGGCAAGCCGGATCCCACCGTCGCTGAGCCGGGTGGCACCGCTCTCGGCTGCGAGCCGGGCGAGGCGCGAGGCAAGCCGACCGGTGATGTCGAGGAAGTGGAGCTCCTCGACGTGATGCGTCAGGCGCCGGACTTCGGCCGCCATGGTGGCCAGGAGTGCCTCGCGCATGATCGGCTCCGACGCAACGAGATCCCGGAACCGGTCGCGCGGCAGGATGTACGTCTCCGTCGGCTCGATCGCCACGGCGGTCGCCGACCGTGGGGCCCCATCGAGCAGTGCCAGCTCGCCGAAGAAGTCGCCGGGCCGCAGCGTGGCGAGGATCGCCTCGTCGCCCGTGTCGGCCGGCAGGGTGATCTTGATCGTCCCGCCCATCACGATGAACAGGGCGTCGCCCGGGTCCCCGACATGGAAGATCGTCTCGCCGCGACGGAAGCGGCGGACCTTCATGCCCCGTGTCAAGCTGGCCAGCCCATCGGCATCGAGGCCGGCGAAGAGCGGGACCGCGGCGAGCGCGTCGGTCATCGAGGTCGTGTCGACCATCGACCCATCCTACCGCGGCCCGCTGCCCCAAAAGCGTCCCCTGATCGGCGCGCGAGACGGGGTTGGCCCGGATGGGTCGAGCAGCGGACTCACTCGGACGGGACGTGTCGAGCATCGGACAGCCTCGCCGTCCGAATCGGGCTCGACGCTTGGTCGCGACGGTGGGACCATCCCGCAATGCCGAGCAACCCGGTGGTCGCATGCGCCTGACCGTCGTGGCATGCGTCTGACCGTCGTTGGGAGCGGCACATCCCAGCCGCAGCCTGAGACACCGGCCTCGGGCATCCTGGTCGAAACCGAGTCGACCGCGGTCCTGGTGGACTGCGGCCAGGGCGTCATCCGCGCCCTCATGGGGATCCGCGACCCACGCGAGCTCGATGCCATCGTCGTCGGCCACATGCATGCCGACCACTACATCGACCTCGTCTCGCTCCGCTATCTCCTGCCCTGGGAAGGCGTCGCCGGCGCGCACCTGCCGGTGCTGCTGCCGCCCGGTGGACGCGCCCGGATGCGCGAGCTGGCGACGGCGATCAGCGAGCGGCCGACCTTCTTCGACGACGCCTACAGCATCCTCGAGTACGACCCGGCCCATCGTCTGCACGTCGGCGACCTGACGCTCGCCTTCACTCCCGGCCAGCACTACGTGCCGGCCTGGGGCTGCTCGCTCACGGATGCCGACGGCCGGCGGATCATGATCTCCGGTGACACCGGGCCGAGCGACGGGATCGTCGACGCAGCCCGCGGCGCCGACGTGCTCGTTGTCGAGGCGACGCTCGCCACCACGAAGCACGACGATCCGAGGCGCGGTCACTTGACGCCCGAGGAGGCGGTCGGCATGGCGTCCCACGCCGGCGTCCCACGAACGGTGCTCGTTCATTTCCGGGCCGAGCTTCGCGACCGCGTCGATGCGGCTTGCGCGCGCCGCCCAGGCGCGATCGCCGGACGGCCGGGCCTGGTCGTGCAGCTCGGGCGGGCCCACGACAAGGCCGCCGCCGCGGTGTCATCCGGCGACGGCGACGGCGGCGATGGATCGATCGGATCGCGGGCGATCAAGGGGATCGCCCCGGCAGGTTAGGTCGCGACCTCCGCGGGAGCTCGCCTCAGCTCGGCAGCCCGCTGCTCCAGGTCGTCACGGGCGGGGCCCGGTCGCTCGAGCCCGGCAGCCGTTTCCAGGTAGGCAGCAGCCTCCGAATGGGCACCCAGGCCCACGGCCGATTCGGCGGCCCGGATCAGCAGCGGCACGGCCCGCGCCGCGTCGCCGGCCGCCGCCCGATGGCGGGCGATCAGGCCGATCGGACCGGCCCGTGGGCTCGCTTCGATCCGATCGGCGATGCGCGCGTGGAGGGCCCGTCGATCGCTCGCCAGAAGGCTTGCGTACGCGGCGTCATGGATCAGCGGGTGGCAGAACCGCCAGCCACCCGACGCATCGCCGGGCACGATCATCGCCGCCTCGGCCAGGCGTTCGTACTGATCCGGTTCGACGCGCTCCTCGAGGACCTCGTCGACGACGCTCTCGCGGAAGCTCATGCCGATGACGGAGGCGACCCGGAGCACGGCCCGGCTCTCGCTCGACAGTGCGTCGATCCGGCTTCCCAGGAGTGCGCGCAACGTCGGGGGGACCGTCATTCGACCCGACTCGCCGAACGCGAGTCGCCCGTCACTCGTGATCGCGCCGTCGTCGACGATCGCGCGGACCGTCTCCCCGATGAACAGCGGGTTGCCGCCGGTCCGGGCATGGAGGCGCCGAACGTCCTCGGCCTCGACAGCGATCCCGGCCACAGCCTGAGCGAGCTCGCCCGTCTGGGCGACGTCGAGGCCTTCGAGGACCAGGCGGACGACCCCGTCGTCTTCGAGCATGTCGGGCATCGGGCCCGGACGGCTCCCGACGAGGATCGCCAGCGGCAGTCTTCGGCTGAGCCCCACCAGCTCCTCGAACACGCCGGCGCTGGACCGATCGAGCCAGTGGAGGTCATCGACGACGACCACCCGCGGCCCGTCGAGCTCGATCAACCGCTCGATGTAGCGGACGGCGAGGGATCGGACGTCACGGGCGAGCTCCGCCGGATCGCGCGGCGCCAGCGCCGCTTCGGCTTCCCAGCCGGAGAACGCCGCCTCGCGCGCGATCGCGGCGACCGCGCCGGCCCACCGCCGGGCGTCCTCGTCGCGGATGTCGGGGGTGAACAGCAGCTGTCGGGCCAGCGACCCGGAATCCGTTCCGTGCTCGTCGGCGATGACCTGGGCCAGGGATCGGGCGAACCGATAGGGATCGGACGCGCCGTACGACATGTTGTCGACCCAGCTCCAGGCGACACCGGCTCGGCGGGCATCGGCCTCGAGGTCCGCCAGGAGTCGGGATTTCCCGATCCCGGCCTCGCCTTCGACCAGGACGGCCGCCCCGCGGTCGCCCGCCAGTCCCGCGAGGACTGTGCGGAGCGCCTCCCGTTCCGCCTCTCGGCCGACGAACCGTCCGCGAAGGGGACTCCACGGCTGGAACCCGGCATCACCGAGCAATCGGGCGATCCGGACCGGCCGCGTCTGGCCGCGGAGGACCCGCTCGCCCAGGTCCTCGACGACGAGCTGCTTGCGGGCGGCCCGGCGTGTCGCTTCGTCGAGAAGGATCTCGCCCGGCTTCGCGACACCCTGGATCCGGGCGGCGGTCGTCACAGCCGGGCCGGTCAGCGACCAGTCGAGCGCACCGGGGACGCTGCGCGGCGCGGCCACGACCTCGCCCGTCGCGAGCCCGATCCGGACCTGGAGCGCCTCTCCGGCGGGGTCCTGCAGGCGAGCGAGCCCGGCTCGGATCGCGAGCGCGCAGTGAGCGGCTCGAAGGGCATCGTCGTCGTGGGCGACCGGCCAGCCGAACACCGCGAACACGGCGTCGCCGATGAACTTCTCGCGGGTCCCGTCGAACGATTCGATCGCGTCGACCATTGCGACGAGGGCCGCGTTGACGCGGCGTCGGACCTCTTCCGCGTCGTGCTCGGCGACAAGCCGGACGTAGTCGACGAGATCCGCGAAGAGGGCGGTCACGATCCGGCGGTCGCCCGACTCGCCCGCGGCCTCCGGGCTCCGAGGGGCCCGGCCGGGTCCGGATCGAACCTCAGCTCCCGGGGCAACCTGGGCGGCAGGGCGCGTCGATGCCGGTGCTTCCTGACTCGGCGTGGCCAGGGGGGCGGCCGTGGAGGACCCGCGCCTTCCCGTCGAGGTGCCGTCCGCGGGCTCGGCGCCGTGGGCCCCGTCCGAGGGCGCGCCAACCGCGCCCAGCCCCAGCCGCGAGCCGCACTGGTCGCAGAACCGGGCAACCGGACCCGCGACCGCGCCACACGTGCGACATCGCACGGGCCGCACCTCTCTTCCTCCACGGCCGGAACGGCCGCGCTGGCGAGTCTACCCCGGCTGGATCAGCTGATCGAGAGGAGGGGCTGCTGGTCGGCTCCGGCGGCTCGGACGCTCATCCGCGCCGCGACCGCGCCGGCGACGGCCGTCAGGGCCCGCGCCGCGGGACCGGGCTCGCGCTGGGCGACGGCCGGAACTCCCACGTCGCCGCCCTGGCGGACCGTGACGTCGAGTGGGACGCCGCCGAGGAAGTCGATGCCGTGCTCCTGGCAGAAGCGCTCGCCGCCGCCTCGCCCGAAGATCTCGGTGAGCTCGCCGCAGTGCGGGCAGGCGAACGCGGTCATGTTCTCGACGAGGCCCAGGATCGGGACGGACAGGCGCTTGAACATCGCGAGCGCCTTGCCGACGTCGCTGAGGGCGACCTCCTGCGGTGTCGTGACGAGAACCGCGCCGCTGAGTGGCACTGACTGGGCAAGGGTGAGCTGCGCATCGGAGGTGCCGGGCGGCAGGTCGACGACCAGGTAGTCGAGCTCGCCCCAGTCGACGTCCCGCAGGAACTGCTGGATCGCGCCGCCGACGAGCGGGCCGCGCCAGACGATCGGCTGGCCCTCCGGAACGAAGAACTGGATCGAAATGCACTTCACGCCGTGCCGCTCGAGGGGCGTGATCTTGTTGTTCTCGCTCGCCTTGGGCTGGCCGTCCACGCCGAGCATCATCGGGATGTTCGGGCCGGTGATGTCGGCATCGAGGAGCCCGACCTTCGCCCCGGCCTGGGCGAGCGCCACCGCGAGATTGACACTGACCGTGCTCTTGCCGACGCCGCCCTTGCCCGACCCGACCGCGATGACGTTCTTGACGTTCGGCAGGATCGCCTCGGCCTGCTGCGGCGTCGCCCGCCGGACCATCGCGGCCCAGGTGATCTCGACCCGCTCCGCGCCGAGGTTGGCCAGCACGGTGCGGGCGTTGCCCTCGATCTCGTCCTTGAGCGGACAGGCCGGCGTCGTGAGCTCGATCGTGAAGGCGACGCTCGGCCCGTCGATTGCGATCGACTTGACCATGTTCAGGGTGACGATGTCGCGCCCGAGCTCGGGCTCCTGGACCTGGCGCAGGGCGTCGAGGATGGCCGCTTCGGTGAGCGTCGGCATCGGCGTTCGAGGACCTCTGGATCGCGGACGGGGCTTCCGGCCTTCTGACGGCCGGCGCGTCGATATCCGCATCGTACCGCGGACCGCCGAACTGGGCCGCCGCAAGTCCCGGTCTCAGGCGGTGGTCGCGACGCAGCCGCGGAACCGGGCAAACCGAGCGATCGCCCTCGGCCGCGCCGCCGGCCAGCCGCCAAGGGTCGGCCGTTCTTGCGAATCAGCAAGCGCAGAGGGCCAAACCCCTGCGAATCTCGTGGCACCAGCCCGGGCGCGGGATCAGACCTCGCGTTCTTGACACCCTTGTTCGATGCCACCTATTCTCGAACCACCGAACGCGGCCGGGAGGAGGTCGCCCGTCGGTCTCCCGGACGCCCGGCCGCTCCGGCGACTGGGCGCGAGGCATCCCGTCCACTGGAGAGCGCGAGTGCCAGAGGTCGACGTCCGGCTCGTCGATGTCGTCAAGAAGTTCGGCGACCAGATCGCGGTCGACCACATCAACCTCGAGGTTCGCGACGGCGAGTTCTTCAGCCTGCTCGGCCCGTCGGGCTGCGGCAAGACGACGACGCTCCGGATGATCGGCGGGTTCGAGCAGCCGACCTCGGGGCTGATCGAGCTCCAGGGGCAGGACGTCACCTGGCTGCCGCCGTACAAGCGACAGGTCAACACGGTCTTCCAGAACTACGCGTTGTTCCCGCACTTGACCGTCTACGAGAACGTCGCCTTCGGGCTGCGACGAACGGGCGTCAGAGGTGCCGAGATCAAGAGCCGCGTCACCGACATGCTTCGGCTCGTCGAGCTGCCGGGCTTCGAGGCCCGCAAGCCGAACCAGATCTCCGGCGGCCAGGCCCAGCGCGTCGCGCTCGCTCGGGCGCTGATCAACCGGCCCGCCGTCCTCCTCCTCGATGAGCCGCTCGGCGCCCTCGACCTGAAGCTGCGCAAGCAGATGCAGCTCGAGCTGAAGCGGATCCAGCAGGAGGTCGGCATCACGTTCATCTACGTGACCCACGACCAGGAAGAGGCGATGACGATGTCGGATCGCATCGCCGTGATGAACAGGGGTCACTACGAGCAGCTCGGCGACCCGGAGGCCCTCTACGAACGGCCGACGACGCGGTTCGTCGCCAGCTTCCTCGGCGTGAGCAACCTGCTTCCCGCGACGATCATCGGAACGGACGGCGGGTACTCGCGTGCCCGGCTTGGCACCGACACGGCGATCCGCATCCCGAGCGGGCTCGTCAACGGGCATTCGAACGTGAGCATCGGCGTGCGGCCCGAGAAGATCCGCCTCAGGGAGCCGTCGGCCGAGGCCCCGGCCGGACACAATCGCCTGACCGGCGTCGTCCGCGACGCCTCGTACCTCGGAGTCAGCACCCAATACCTGGTCGAGTCCCCGGGCGGGACTCTGACCGTCTACGAGCAGAATGTCGAGCGCGCGACGAGGGCGGAGCTGTGGGCCCGCGGCGACGAGGTCCAGCTGACCTGGTCGCCGGATCACAGCTTCGTCGTCCCCGAGGCTCGCGACGACGATCCAACCGACTCAACCGACCCAACCGGCGCGGCGGTGCCGGCCGCGACCACGTAAGCCTGAACGCAGCACCATCGAGGAGGAACAGATGGCCGAGCAACCCCAGCGCCTCAATCCCGAGCTGACGCGTCGCCGGTTCCTCCAGGGCACGGCCCTGGCCGGCGTGGCCGCATTCCTGGCGGCCTGTACCGGCAGCGGCGAATCGGCGGCACCGAGCACGTCGGGCGGCAATGCGAACATCCCGACCCCGCCACCCGCCCCGTCTGCCACGGCCTCGAGCGCGCCGACCCCGAAGCCGAGCCCGACCGGCCCGCTCCACTGGGCGCAATGGCCGGCCTACATCGACCTCAGCGGAAAAGCCGGCGATGCCGGCGTCTACGCCCCGGGTTCGTCGCCGACGATCGAGCAGTTCAAGAAGAAGTACGCCGTCGAGGTCGACTACGAGGAGAAGATCGAAGACAACAAGACCTTCTACGCGACGATCCAGCCCCAGCTCCAGTCCGGAGCGGCGACCGGCTGGGACATGATCACCGTGACCGACTGGCTCGCGGCGAAGATCATCAGCAAGGGCTGGGCAGAGAAGATCAACCAGGGCGACGTCCCGAACTGCACGGCGAACATCCGTGACGCCCTGAAGGGCCAGGTCTGGGATCCGACCAACGACTACCACTATCCGTGGCAGTCCGGGATGACCGGGATCGGCTACAACAAGAACGTCCTGAGGTCGGCCGGCAAGGCCGAGCCCAAGAGCCTGGTCGACCTGTACGCGCTTCCCGCGAACCGGGTCAGCTTCCTGACCGAGTCGCGGGACACGTTCGGCCTGGGTCTGCTGAAGCTCGGCATCGACCCGGACCCGCAGAAGATCACGGCGGACAACCTCCAGGCGGTCCACGACGACATCAAGCCGCTCGTCGGCAACGGCCTGATCTTCGCCGACAACTCCTACCTGAAGAACTTCGCCGCGAAGAAGACCTGGGCGGCGATGGTCTGGTCCGGCGACCTCGCCTCGTCGGGCACGGAGGGCGACACGTTCGTGGTGCCGACCGAAGGCGCGATGATCTGGACGGACAACATGCTGATCCCGAAGGGCGCGACGAACATCTACACGGCCGAGCTGATGATGAACTTCGTCTACGACCCGAAGATCGCCGCCCAGATCGAGAACTACGTCTATTACGTCTCGCCGGTGAAGGGTGCCAAGGAGCAGCTCGAGGCCTTGAACAAGGCCGCGCCGCTCGACCAGTACCACCTGGACCTGCTGTTCCCACCGGACGCCGTCGTCGCCAAGCAGAAGAACTTCCAGTTCCTGTCCGACGAGCTCGAGGCGAAGATGAACGAGCTCTACTCCGACCTGTCGGGCACCTGAGTCCGCGGGGTGAGGAGGAGCAGGTCGTGACGGCCCGATCGGGACACGGCCGATGACGGCATCCGCGGCGCCGG
>Ga0070708_100001841_pt1 | contig 16270 bp, 10 predicted proteins | sample KBSK5503metaG_FD_65469 | JGI IMG/M metagenome (GOLD analysis project Ga0070708, IMG submission 65469) | Corn, switchgrass and miscanthus rhizosphere microbial communities from Kellogg Biological Station, Michigan, USA - KBS K5-50-3 metaG | ecosystem: Host-associated > Plants > Roots >... | reverse complement strand
AACACGCAAATTCGCCGCCACATTTTCCAGGCTTTATCGGAAGTGCGAAAACATCAGCATTGACTACGCCGTGCTCGAGCCTCGTTCCGCCAAAGGAGAACAAGATTCCAACATCATCTGCCTCCCCGCTGACTTCGGGTGGAACGATCTGGGCTCGTGGACCGCGCTGCACGAACACCACTCTGCCAAGAGCCATCCGGCAGATGGCAATCTGGTCAACGGAAAAGGCATATTCACGCTGCAGGCCCAGGGAAATTATATCCACGCGCCGGGAAAATTTGTAGCAGCACTCGGCGTGAACAATCTAGTGGTAGTGGAAACCGAAGACGCTTTGCTGATCACCACCCGCGAACAGGCACAGGACGTGGGAAAGATAGTGAAGTATCTGGACGAGAAGCAATTGCGTCATCTGGTGTGAACGACAGTCGTCTGAAGTCAGTCTTCAGTCTTCAGAAACACCAAAGCTGGCGAGATTTTCCCTAGCGACTGAAGACAGAAGACTGCTTATGATCAAATTCGGCACCGACGGCTGGCGCGGCATCATTGCCGACGATTTTACTTTTGACAATGTACGCCGGGTGGCGGGCGGGATTGCTTCTTACGTTCTGCGGCATGAGAACCCCGCGCATGGCCTCTTCATCGGCTATGACACTCGCTTTCTCTCCCAGCACGCCGCGCGGGTGGCGGCTGAGACCGTTGCTGGGGCGGGAATTCCCGTTCGACTTACAAGAGATTCCGTTCCCACCCCGGCGGTTTCTCTGTCGGTAAAAGCCCAGGGTGCCGCCGGGGGGGTGATGGTCACCTCCAGTCACAACCCGTGGAACTGGAATGGCGTAAAGTTCAAAGCGAAGTTTGGCGGATCGGCCACGCCTGCCATCATGAAGGTGATTGAAGAGGAGGTCGCCGCCGGGTCCATACCCAAAGGCCAGAAGGCCTCGATCGAAGAAGTCGACCTGACGACGCCCTATTCCGAAGCCATCAGCCGGTTCTCCGATCTTGGCCTGATTGCCAAAGCAGGTTTCAAATTCGCGGTGGACTCGATGCACGGCTCGGGCCGTGGCGTGCTGACGCAGATCTTCAAAGCTCACGGCGTTCCCTACGTTGCCATCCGCCAGGAATTGAATCCGCTGTTCCCCGGAATTAATCCGGAGCCGATCGAGCCTCACATAGAGATGTTGCGCCAGACGGTGCTGAAGGAAGACTGCCATGCCGGGCTGGCCACCGATGGCGACGCCGATCGGATCGGCGCCATTGCCGAAAACGGCAGTTTCGTGGATTCGCACAAGTGTTTCGCTGTCCTGCTGCGCTGGGTGCTGGAGCGAAAGAAGTGGCCCGGCGACGTGGTACGCGCCTTCAACACCACCGGCATGGTGGATCGCATCGCCGCCAAGCACGGACGCAAACTGATCGAGTGTCCCATCGGATTCAAGTACATTGCCGACCTCATGATGGACCACGAGATTGTAGTGGGCGGCGAAGAATCCGGCGGCATCGGATATTCCCGCTACTTGCCGGAACGCGACGGCAGTCTGAATTGCTTGCTGCTGGCCAATGTGATGGCAGAGGAGCGTAAGCCTTTGGGCCAACTCGTCGCCGATCTGCAGCGCGAGTACGGACCCCACTACTACGGGCGGCGTGATCTGCACATCACGGAAGAGATAAAGCAGAGCGCCATCCTGCGAGCGCGTTCTGACGGAACAAAACGCCTCGGACGTTACTCCATCTTGAAGAAAGAAGGGCTCGACGGGGTAAAGTTCTTCCTCGACACATCCACGAACGGAAACGGAGCGAAACCCTGGGTACTGTTTCGCGTGTCCGGCACCGAGCCGCTGCTGCGAGTCTATGCCGAGGCTGCGGCACCAGAACTGGTGGGAGAAATTCTCTCTACTGCCGAGGCATTTGTACGAGGCAACAATGGCTGAAAGCGCGGAGGACCCTGATAGCCATTGGACTTCCGAGTCTCGCAATTCGCTTCCTGCGATACGATAATCAGTCAGAGAAGCAATGTCCTCTTCAACCGACACCGTCCCTCCTCCTGCCGATTCGCCGAACGCGCGGCGCTATAACCGCATCCGGCGCTGGATCGGCGTTGCCGACTTTGTTTTTAGCCTCATCCTGATGGTGGCGCTACTGGTAACTGGATGGAGCAGCACCCTCCGGGATGTCGCTTACAAAGCCGCCTTTCAGCACTACGGCCTAGCTGTGTTCTTGTATGTGCTGATGCTCATGATACTTGCCAAATCGCTCGGACTAGGCCTTGACTACTACAGTTTCCGCCTGGAACACCGCTACCATCTTTCCAATCTGCGGCTGCGCGCCTGGATATGGGACGAGGTGAAAGGCTTCCTGGTGGGCGTGATCCTGGCTGTGATCGTAGCCGAGCTGCTGTATTTCATCATGCGCCAGGTTCCGCAACACTGGTGGCTGATCGCCTGGGCGGCGTTCCTGGGACTGTTTGTGTTGCTGGCGCAACTGGCTCCGGTGGTTCTGTTTCCAATCTTTTACAAATTCGCACCGCTGGAAAATGAAGAACTGGAAAACCGGCTGGTACGGCTGGGGGAGCGCGCGGGAACGCGGGTTCGCGGCGTCTACCAATGGAAGCTTTCGGAAAAGAGCAAGAAGGCGAATGCTGCGCTCACCGGACTAGGCAATACCCGCCGGATCATTCTGGCGGATACTTTGCTGGCAAACTACTCCACCGACGAGATTGAGGCCGTTCTGGCCCACGAACTCGGCCACCACGTACACCGTCATATCTTCAAAAGCATTCTGGTGCAGGCCGGAATCACATTCGTCGGATTCTGGGCTGGCAATTGGGTTTTGCACTACGCGGTGGATCGGTTGCACATATTTGAGACCCTCTCCGATTTCGCCAACCTGCCGCTGTTGATGCTGGTAGCCACCGTTCTCTCGTTTCTGGTGCTGCCCCTGCTAAACGCTTACTCGCGCTTTAACGAGCGCCAGGCTGACCTTTATGCCTTCCGCTCTATTGCAACGGTTACCCCTTTTATATCTGCCATGAACAAACTGGCGGACCAAAATCTTGCCGAGCGCTCTCCTTCCAAATGGGTAGAGTGGCTCTTCCATTCGCATCCTGCAATTTCCCGGCGCGTAGCGGCAGCTGAGAGCTGGGCGAAAGCTCAACTCAAAGCAATGTAGATCGGGCCGTGCTTTCACCTGCTTGACTCGCTCTTCGGCCCGCCGGTATCTTGAGGTGTCCCGCTCGACTGACGGGACTAGATCTCCCCAGGAGGCGCCTATGTCTGCCATGTTTATCCGGAAGGATAGGTTCGTCTCTGCCATGTTTCCCTAGGCTGCACTCAGCGTCATTGCCTGCGCTGTAGGTAGGATTCCGGCAAACGCGAATCCATTCCTTCTTCGATCTCCATTTCTTTCAGACTCGGCCGCTGTGAATACCACGGCGCTTGGGTCCCCCTGCGTAGAACAGGTCTGCCAAAAACCATTGCAACGGTTCCGGACGAAGGAGCGTTTCTACCATGGAGCTCAAGGCTCATCTCATAGATTTTGGATGGAATTCGTTTTTCGAAAGCCATTTCGAGGATCTCAAGCGAAGCGAACTTACCCAGGCCCGCGTGGTCGAGGAATTCAAAGGTTTCTACAGAGTTCAGGCCGCGCAGCGAGAGTACCTGGCGGAAATCACCGGCAAGATCCAACATCAGGCCGCGGGCCGGCAGGATTTTCCCGCGGTAGGCGACTGGGTGGCAATCCTGGCGCGTCCGGAAGAGGCTCGGGCACGGATCGAGCACATCCTTCCGCGGAAGACGAAGCTGTCACGCAAAGTGGCCGGGAGCGAACTGAGCGAACAGATCATTGCAACAAATCTCGACACTGTGTTTGTGGTCAGCTCCCTGAACCGCGAGTTCAATCTGCGTCGCATGGAGCGGTATCTAACCATGGTGTGGGACAGCGGCGCACGTCCGGTGGTTCTGCTGAACAAAGCGGACCTCTGCGCGGACGCCGCGGCATACGCCGTGGAGGTGGAGAGCATTGCCCCGGGAGCTCCGGTGCACCTGGTGAGTGCGCTCGAGAAAACCGGCCTGGAAGCCGTTCAGGATTACCTAGCCCGTGGAACTACAGCTGCGCTTGTGGGCTCGTCCGGCGTCGGCAAGTCTACCATCATAAACCGGCTCGCCAATGCAGCGCTTCGGGTACAACCTGTGCGCGAACAAGATGATCGTGGACAGCACACCACCGCCTCGCGTCAAATGCTCTTTCTCCCGTGCGGTGGCATCCTGATCGATACGCCGGGAATGCGCGAACTCCAGCTGTGGAACAATGAAGGAGGCGCAGAGCACGCGTTTGAGGACATTGCAACTCTTGCTCAGAGTTGTAAGTTTCGGGACTGTGCCCATCATGGCGAGCCGGGATGCGCGATCGCAGCGGCAATCAATCATGGATTGCTCCAAGCGGAGCGACTGGAGAACTATCGCAAGTTGCTGGCGGAACTTCGCTTTCAGGAACGCAAGATGGATTCTCAGGTGGCGCGGCAAGACAAGGAAAAATGGAAGAAGATCCACAAGGCCCTGCGCAACCGGCCGGACCGGTTTTGACATGGGGATTCGTCGCTCTCTATTCACGGCGCTGAGTTGCGGAGGGATTCTCTTTTGCGCCAAGCGGTGCTACCACCCAGAAGCTTGGTAACCGGAGCAGCGAACATAGGTCTAACAGGCATTGCCAATATCATCGGGAGAAGCCCATGAACCGCAGAGACTTCATTGTCGGTACTGGCGCTGGTCTGGGAGCCGTCTGGCCCGGCTCGAAAAAGTTGACGGAGTCCGGTGTGACGGCCGGCACGGCCGGAATCTTCATTGGTGACCAAGCAAAGACGACATCAGAGCATTCATATCCGGCCGAGCGCATCTATCACCTTTTGGGAGTCCCTCTTCGCACCGGCTCACTGTACCCCGGCAATGAAAACGACGCCCAGCCTTATCGCGATGCTCAACTGCTCGTGCGCTTGCGAGCGGCCGGATGTAAAGCGCTCGACGACGGTGACGTCAAGATTCCCAGCTATCTTCCCCATCACTCGATCCCTCCGATCAGGAGTTGGCCGGGCCCACGGATCGCCTGGGACTGCGTCAGCGAGCGTATCGCGCCCTACCTGCAACAACCGGGGCATGTTCCGCTGCTGATTGGCTGCGATTGCAGTGTCGTGGTCGGAACAACTCAGGCACTCACGAGTGTCGCTGCGGAAAACGTCCATGTTCTCTACGTCGATGGCGATTTCGATGACGCACCGCCAGATCCCAAACGCTGCCAGAGTGCGGCATCCTGCGCCGTATGGCTCCTGACGCATGACTCCCCCTTCTGGGCCGGTCCAGCGCTCCGGCCACCGCAGGTCACGGTTATCGGCTGGAGCAATCCTTCGCGGTCCAACCAGGCAGGAATGCGCTCGGTGTCGCTGGCTGACGTGCGACGATCAGGCTCTCAAGAGGCGGCGCGGCAGGCACTGGCAGTCATTCCGGAGTCGGCTTCCATCCTGCTTCATTTCGATGTCGATGTTTTTCAAAAGCTGGAGATGTCAGCTGCCTACTTCCCTCACCCGGAGGGCCTGAACCTGTCCGAAGGTAGGGAACTGCTCGGTGTCCTGTTGAGAGATCCCCGCATACGAATCATCGAAGTGAGTGAGTACGCTTCCTTGCGTGACCTCGATCAGGGCTGGGTCAACAAGCTTGTCGACTTGCTTGCGGCGGGACTGAAGAGGTGACAACAGATCCTGGCGAGGCAGCCCCGCCGGATCTGGCTCTCGCCGCCGGTCACCGTCCAGCTCCCAAAATGGCTTCCACCCGCCGCAAATCTTCTTCCGTATCGACCCCAACTGTGTCATAGGGGGTCTGAACCACGTAGATCGGGATTCCATTTTCCAGGAAGCGCAACTGTTCCAGCCGCTCGCTGCGCTCAAGCGATGACTCCGGCAGCGTGGCAAAGCGGTCCAGCGCCGGCTTGCGATAAGCATAAAAACCTAGATGCTTAAAATAGTTCGACCTGGCGCCGTCGCGATCATAGGGAATGGTCGCTCGGGAGAAATAGAGAGCTCGTCCCGCCGAGTCAGCCACTACCTTTACTGCGCTCGGGTTGTCGATATCTACAGGGGCTGCCGGCGTCATCAAAGTGCCCACTTGCACCACTGGGTTTTGCATCGCCTCGATCAGCGCAGCGATGTGCTCGCTCCGGGTCAGCGGCTCGTCGCCCTGCACGTTCAGATAAACATCGGCCGCGACGGACCGAGATAATTCGTGCACTCGCTCCGTGCCGCTGCGGTGCGCGGCAGAAGTCAACTGAGCCTTCCACCCGTTCCGCTGGCAAACCGCTATGATCTCATCAGAATCGGTGGCGACGATCACATCATCCAGCAGGGGTGAGGAACTTACGGCGCGATACACCAAGCCAATCAGGGGCTGGCCGCCAATTTCGCGCAGCATCTTGCGCGGCAGCCGGGTGGACGCGAGACGGGCAGGTATGACAGCGATGACTTTCATGGGTCGGGGTCAGCTCTCACATCATATACATCTCAAAGATCATCGACGTCACTGCAAGACGCAAGAACCGGCAAAACCGGCCTCGGGAAGGGCTTTTGAGGCCATTAACCCATCTGTTACTCCCGAATGACCAGCGGCTGACACAGATGGAGGTAGGCTATATACTTGTTAACTCGCGGGTCGCAGACCCCCGCTCGCTCCGCGTGTTGGGCTCGTGCTAGGCCAGGGGTTGTCCCAAGAGATTCCATTCCCCTCACGGGCCGAGGTCATTGATGGAGGAATTCTCTCGAGGCCGCCCGGAAGCTAGCCCTTCAGACCCTGGCGAGGGTGGAGCAGTAGTACGCACGCCTTCAAGGGGAGACAGTTCTTCTCCTGGTTCGGTCTCACGTCCCGTCCCGCCCTCAGATTCTCCGACTCTTGTCCCCGGCTCAAACAGCGGAGACGCTTCGGACTCACCCACCCTGATAGATATCCCGGGGAGCTCTGGCAGACATCCGTCGGACTCGCCTACTCTGGTGGACCATTCCTCGGACATGGGCCCCGACTCTCCTACCATGATCGGCAGCGGCTCATGGCCGGCAACGCCTACGCCCCCATCGACGCGCTTGCCCAGACAGCAGAACAGCCCGTCGATGCTTCAGCCGGGCGCGGTACTCGGCCAGCGCTACGAAATCCTGCAAATTCTGGGCGAAGGCGGCATGGGCGCGGTGTACAAGGCCCGAGACCGTGAACTGAATCGGATGGTGGCGCTGAAAGTAATCCGGCCGGAGCTGGCCGGAAGCCAGGCCATCATCGACCGTTTCAAGCAGGAACTGCTGCTGGCTACTCAAGTCACCCACAAGAACGTAATCCGGATCTACGACCTGAGTGAAGCTGAAGGCATGAAGTTCATCACCATGGAGTTTGTCGAAGGTGAGGACTTACGCAGCCTCATGCAGCAGAAAACGAAGCTGGCGCCGGGGGAAGCCGTAGAAATCATGCTGCAGGTCTGCCGTGCGCTGGAGGCGGCGCACAGTGTGGGCATCATTCACCGCGACCTGAAGCCGCAAAACATTATGCGCGACAAGACCGGCCGAATTCTGGTGATGGACTTCGGCCTGGCCCGCACTCTCGAAGGCGACGGCATGACCCAGACCGGAGCTCTGGTCGGCACCATGGACTACATGTCCCCGGAACAGGCGTTAGGCAAGGATTTAGATCAGCGCTCCGACCTGTTCACGCTAGGACTGATCTTCTACGAGTTGCTGACCGGAAAGATGCCGTACAAGGCAGACAGTGTGGTGGCCAGCCTGCTCAAGCGCACTCAGGAAAGGGCCGCCCCGGTTTCTAGCCACGATGGGACCATACCGAAGGCGCTCAGCGACATCGTCGGCAAGTGTATGGACCCCGACGTCAAACTGCGCTACGAGAGTTCAAGTCAGATCATGGCCGATCTCGAAGCCTGGCAAGGTGGACGCGCCGCCGCCACACTGACCTTCCCCGCCAGCAGCAAACCCTGGGGACAAACCATTCCATGGCACTGGATCGGCGGGGTTGCCGCTGTCTTCGTACTGGCAATTGTGGGCTTCCTGTTCCGAGGAGTGCTGTTTGGCCCGAGCACAAAGGCGCCGACGGGGCCGGTCGTTTCATTGGCAATTCTGCCCTTTCGCAACGCTTCCAGCGACCCCGGCCTCGACTGGCTCGGTCCCAGCCTGGCCGATATGCTAAGCACCGACGTGGGCCAGTCAGCGCAGTTACGCACCGTCAGCCCTAATCGTCTGCACCAGATATTCACCGACTTGCGCATTTCCTCGACCACCGTCCTCGATCCGGCTGCGATTCGCCGCGTCGCCGATTTCAGCAGCGCCGACCGCGTAGTTTGGGGCCAGTACGCCCGGTTCGGCGACCAGATTCGCATCGACGCCACGCTGCAGGACATCAAGAACGACCGCACCGTCCCGCTGAAGGTTGACGTCCCCAACGAGAAGGAAATCCCGGGCGCGGTGGACCGCCTGGCCGAATCCATCCGCCAGAAACTGGCGCTGCCCGAAGACGTACTCAAGGAGTTGAAGGCCAGTTCCTTCCAGCCCGTTTCCCAATCTGTGGCCGCGTTGCGGACTTACAACCAGGGCATCGGCTTTCAGCGAGACGGCAAAAATCTCGAAGCCCAGAAACAATTCGAGGCGGCGACTAAGGAAGACCCCTCGTTCGCCCTGGCCTTTTCCAAACTCGGCCAAACCTACAGCAGTCTGGGTTACGACAGCGAAGCAGAGCAATCCTCGAAGAAAGCGGTGGATTTGAGCCAGAACCTGCCCCAGGCAGAGAAGTATCTGATCGCTGCAATCCACGCCCAGATCACCAAGAATTTTCCGGAAGCCATAAAGGCTTACGAGAATCTGGCCAAAGCCTCGCCCGACAACGCCGACGTGCAGTCGGCGCTAGCCGGCCTTTATGAGGAGGCCGGAGATTTTGTCAAGGCTAGCGAATATAACCAGAAGGTTCTGGCCGCCAATCCCAAAGACCTCGCGGCAACCCTGGCGATGGGGCGCCTAGCAATCAACAGCGGCAAGCCGCAAGCCAGCCTCGACCCGCTGAACCGTGCTCTGAGCCTCTCGGTTCAGTTGGATAACCAAGAGCAAAAGGCTACCTGCCTGCACTGGATCGGTGTCGCCTACAGGGCATTGAACAAGCCGGAGGAGGCACTGCGAAATTACCAGGAGGCGCTGGCTATCCGGCGCCGAATCGGGCAGAAGCGCGGTATTGCGTCCAGCCTGAACGGGATGGCCAGGGTTGAAGACTTGCTGGGAAAAACCCAAGAAGCTTTAGCCAACTTCCGAGAAGCGCTGCAGCTCCGGCGGGACATCGGAGACAAGCAAGGGCTTGGCGACACGTTGATCGACTTGGGCAATTTCTACGCGGAGCATGGCGACCACGACCAGGCCCTGAGGATGTACAAGGAGGGGCTGCAAATCCAGCGCGACATCGGCAACGAACAGCTGCAGGCAAGCTGCTTGAACAATATTGGTGCTGTGTACTTCGAAAAAGCACAATACGAAGACGCCCGCACGTATTACCAGCAGTCACTGCAACTGCGCGAAAAACTTAAGCTGTCGCAAGACATCGTCGACAGCCTCGACAATCTCGCCGAGGCTTCAGCGAGAATGGGCGAGTACGACCAGGCTGTTTCGCAGTATATGCGAGCTCTGGAAATGCGACGTAACATGGATGATACTCGTGGCGCGGCCATTGAATCCTACGCCCTCGGCACGATCTTTGAATATCAGGGACGCTTCGGCGCCGCTATCAATTCCAAGCTGGACGCTCTCAAAACTTTCCAGAATCTGAAAGACAAAAGTTTCTGGATGGCTGAGATCCTGGGGGGATACGGAGAGGCCCTCATTGTCGCCGGTCGCGGAGACGAAGCCAAGAGCTACCTCGACGAGGCACTAAAGCTTTCCCGCGAACTGAACAACGGTGGCAGGGTATCGCAGACGCTCGGGTTGCAGGGCGATGCGGCGTATCATCGCGGCGACTCCAAATCGGCACGTGCTTTATATGAGCAGGCATTGCAGGCTGCCACACTCAGCAAGGAACCCGACAAGGTCCTCATTGCGAAGATCGATCTCGCGAAGGTCGCCATCCAGGAGGGACGCGGGCAGCAGACCATCAGCAGCTTGCGTCAACTCATTCAGCAAGCCGACGAACTCGGATTGGAGCATCCATCGGCCGAGGGTTCGATTTTGATGGCGGAAGCGATGATCCAGAGTCGCGACAACGGGCATGCTCAGCAGGAATTGGAGCGCGCCCTGGTGCGCGCCGACAAACTCGGGCTAAAGCCGCTGAGCGCCAGGGCGCACTTTCTATTGGCAACAGCCAGCCGTGGATCCGGCAACCAGGGCGAAGCTCAGCAGCACTATCGCGACACCCTTCAGTTGCTCGACGGCATGCGCAAGGAGCCGGGTGCGGACAAAATCCTGCAGCGCTCTGACTTCAAGACGATGTACGACGAAGCGTCGCGTTGGACGCAAGCGGTGAAGAGCTAAGCGCGGCGGCGCAAGTGGCATCCCCACTCCGAGTCCTCCCTGTGCGCGCACGATTCGTATCACGGCGCAGCTTAAGCCGTGCTGTTCGGCCTGCAAATTGCCCGCCCCGCGCCGATCCGGCGCAACCGCAGCTAAGATACTTGCCCGGCTTCACAGTTTATTCCTGCTGGCGGTTCATCGAGTTCTAATCCGGGATGTGCGGAAGAATAGCGGTGATCCTCGGGCGCTGGCGCCAGATGCCGGGCCACAGCATTTTGCCGGACTTAATCGCGGACTCGCGCAAACGCGCCGTAGTCTTCGACCCGGACCTTCTGGAACCCCTTCTGCCAGTTGGGAGCCTTCAGGCCGAGTTCTTTGCTCTGAACGCGAATCCGCCCTCGATGAACTGGACGGCACGCTCGATAGTCATGCTGCTCGCAATTGTGATGAGGAAATGAACGTGATCCGGCGTGACGACAAACTCGTGCAGGCGGTACTTCTCTTGTGCCTGATAGGAGTAGAGGACGTAGACGAACAGAGATGCTGCAAGATCGGACTGCGCCGCGGGTTGCGTTTCCCGGAGATTCAAGAGGTTACAAAAAACGTCCGCGCGTTTGAAATCGTGTGAGTGGATTCGAGCGGCGTAAGGGGATGGCCATAAGAGTGAGTGCACTCCGAATAATGCGAGTGTGGAAACTGACTGGATATGGTAACCGTCACTGTCACCACGCCAGCGGTTTCGATTTGGGAAAACGAATGGTGCATCAATCGAGAAGACGGCACGGAGAAAAAAAGTCCGTAACAGGATGGTTCTAAGAACAACAATATCAGGTGGCGGGCTTCTCAGCGATACGCAGGAAGGTTTCGTATCAGGGCATGACTTCAGTCATGCCGCAAGATTTCGGCTTCCTCAGCCCGAGTGGGCGACGTCCCACGCTCGCCAGCGTCACCAGAAGCTCAGCATGTGCAACAAATAAGGGTGCAGGCCCAGCCTGCACCCTTTTGCGATCGATCAGACGCAGCGGATCATTTGAATTGGAACAGCGCCGGCGGGAGCTCCACCGCGCCGGAACCGTAAATGAGAGCAACTTTGAAACAGCCTGTCGCAGTTTTCTTAGTCTGCAGGTTGAACTGGTAGAGACCGTTTCCAAAATTTTGGAGACTCGAAGTGCCAGGAAACGAGTTTAGTTGGTCAACGGGGCCAGTTGAGCTTGGACAAGCAACTTTATATGCCTGGATGGCCACCGTGTTTCCACTGCATGGGGAGGTGGTGCACAACGTCATATCTAGGTTCGGAACCACACCGCCGGTATTGGCATCAATCTCAGACTGCTGCCATTTCAGAGCCGCCGACGATCCCGCCTTGAGAATGTTAATCATAGTATTGGAAACGGGTGACTGAAATCCTACGAAGGTATGGTAATCGGTAACGGCAGCCGTTGCGGCGGTGTTGTATGCTCCGACAAAGCAGGAATGACCTCCGCCCCCGCCCGTGTAAACGGGGTCCGACGAGGACGAGTACGCCGTCACGATGTTCTTGTTGAAATTACTGGTTGGACAACCAAAGCTCTCCGCTTTCAGGAGAGAGATGCCTCCGACGGGGGTGAAACCGCTGGGCAGATCGTGGTGGATGTCCAGTTGATAAAAGAACGCGCTGCTGCCGCTGCAGTCGTTCGAGGTCGCGGTTCCTTGCGCACAAGTTGACTGGAACTCAACACAGACCTCCTTCCCTACTTTGGTGGTGAAATCGGCGTACGGAGCGCAATTCGTTGTTGACGGAAAGCTACCACCCGCATTGAAGAGCGTGTACGGGAACGGCGTGCTGGCGTTGGTGCTGGTGACTAACACCGGGGTGATCGTTAGTTTCTCGCCGCCGAGATTGTTAATCGGCGTAATGACGTACTTATCCACGTTGCTGTTGCCAACGCCATACGTGTATGACGTCAACGTCCCCGTGTTCGGGGGTGCAGCCAGAGTCAGGGTCTGCGGGGGTGTGTATCCGCCACAGTTACTACTGTCGGGCGCGAGCGCAAATGTCCACGTTGCGGTGGGAGCGAGAGTTCCCGAAAAGCTGTCGGAAGCCAACCCGAGTGGCGGACAAGATGGCGACAAGGTTGCGTCAAAAGCGATGGGTGAGGTTCCCGTCAGAGTTATGGAACCGGTGAAAGAGGAACCGCTGGTGTTCTTTACGGTTAGAAAGCCGGTGTCTATAAGTGGGTTTGATCCACCAATACAGACGTTCCCATTCGTGTTGCACACCGGAACCGTCCCTGTCCCGGACTGTGTGGTCAAATTGGTGACCCCGCCGGCATTGCTGACGGTGAACGACGTTCCCGCCACGACAGACGAGATCGTAAACGTTCCGTTGTTCCCCGCGTCGCTCATGCCTGTAATAACAATGCTCTCGCCGGTCTGGAGATCGGCTCCCGCTGTCAGAGTATAGGTATAGGTGGTGTTGGAACCACTTTGTGATGCAGTCGAGATGCTAACAGCAGGCCGTATCACATAGTGGGTTTCGATGTGAAACCCGGTGAGAGCATCACTGCTTCCAGGAAATTGGTGTGGGGTGGTAGGGTTGTTGTCGGTAACCTCATAATTGTCGCCGGGATCGCAACCCGTTGCGGATCCGCCCTGCAACACATATGCCATGGTGCTGACATCATCCGCACCGCCCGTGGGGGTGCATGTGTTGAAGCCAGCTGGGTTCCCGGGTGTGCTGGAACTAATACTCTCATCGTTGATAGCAACGTTGAATGGGGAGCCAGTGCCGATGGTCCCAGTAATTCTCAGTTGCGCCCCATGCGTCTCGGAGAGCGCAATCGTCGGTGTGAACAGAACCAATACCAAAACGACCGCCAGCGCAGTAGCTGGCATCAGAAATCTTTTCATGGGAGACTCTCTCTTTTCTTTGGTCAGGGTGCGAAGATTTGCCGTCATGGCGCGTTACCTCCTGGAAATTTCGTCTGGACACGTAAACACAAAGACTCTTAACATCTCCGCATTTACGTGAACCTCGTTACTGGTCTGGGTGAACCTGGGTACCTGCGAATGCCGATCGCCCTAAGGCAAACCGGCGCAACCGTTGTCGCTGCTCGGCAACATCGCTGCTTGGCAACGGCGCGGGCAAAAAATCCTACTTATAAAATTCCTGGAGTCTTTCGTTCTCAAGGCTCAACCGTTTTCAAAACTCCGGTTGTCGTCTTTCGGCATCAAGCGCAGGGGGAGATGGGAAAAGCAGGAATTGTTGACGGCGGGCAAATCGCAAGCTCGTACGCCGCCGACACTCTAAACCGTCCCCATCCAAGAACGCTTCAGCCGACGCGTATGGATCTTCCTATCGAAAGGCGCGGCTGTCAATGGGATTCAGCGCCCGTGCAGTGGATAACTTGGGCCGGTGCAATTCTGTGCATTCCATGCAATCCCTTGCGTAGAGCCGGGGTTGAGGCTGGCTACGTCCGAGGGATCGGCCAGATACGGCTATCAGGGGCCGAGCGGGAAATGGGCAAGCCGAATGTGGGGTATAGGTTCTTTGAAGATGACACCATCAGGAATCGATGGCAAGACTTGGCTTTGCCCCCCACGTCCTAATGAAGATAAAGGGCTTCTTGGCTTTGTTTCGCAAAAAGCCTAGCTCCTCTTAGCCAAATTTAACTTGACCCCGAGTCTTACGAACGACTCCGAGAGCAGGTGCTGCGGCGGGATGGTTGGAGATGCCAATGCTGCGGGAGCAGGTCGAACCTCGAGATGCATCACAAAGAGTTTCGCAGCCAGGGCGGAGACGATTCAGAAGAGAACCTGATCACGCTGTGCGCCGCGTGTCATTCGTTGCTACATCGCGGATAAGTGCCACAGCTTTTCAAACCGCGTGTGATTCTTTGACACTCGCTTGCGGACCCTTAAAATCGAATTAGGTTAACGAGGCGAGCCAACTTTACTGCTTCCTTGACGGTCTAACCGTCTCGCTTACCTTCTCGTGTTTCGTCAAAAGCTTTCCTGTGGCGGCGTAGCTCAGGTGGTGAGAGCGATGGTCTCATAATGCTCCGAAAACCATCTCCGGCGCGTGTTTTCATGGTCTTAACTAAGCGTTTTTGCACCCTTCCTGAATGTATCCGAAATACGCCGAAAACGGACCCGTCGCTGAGATACTCGGTATGGGATCGTTGCTAGAGTTAACGAGGTGCACGGGCGATTGCTGGCGAAAGCTGAAGCCGGCGGTCCCGAAAACATGTAGCGGATAGAGAATTTCTTATGGTCCCTTGCAAAAGACGATACCCCGCGTGCTTTCTTCTGACACTGTTTACGACACGGGTAGACATGTGGATTGACTCGGCGGAAATACGGGCCTACCATCCTGTTCCACAGTAGTTGGGGGAATTCGGCAGGACCCTTCCAGTGATCCGCTCCATCGAGCGTACGTTGAATCTTCAAGCCGGGGAGCTCCGGCTTGGTGCGCCCCTGTTTGCCTACCTCTTTCTGGTGATGGCGAGCTACCTGGTGGGCAGAGTGGTGCGAGATAGCCTATTCCTTTCCCGGTTCGCCGCGGCACAGCTTCCCTACGCTGACATTGCGACTGCGCTCACCGTGGGTGCGTTGATCGCTGTCTATATCCGTCTGGGACGCCACTCCAGCCTGCGCCGCCTGCTGCTGGGCAGTTTGCTCTTGTTTGCTTCCAATTGCCTCCTGTTCTGGGTGCTAGCTCGTTTCTACCCGGTCAGCTGGTTGTATCCCGTGATCTACATATGGGAGGGAATGTTTGGAGTGCTTGCGCCCACTCAGGTCTGGACCCTGGCTAATCATGTTTTAACTACACGCGAGGCGCGGCGCGTTTTTGGCTTACTTGCGGGCGGCGCCATTGCTGGTGGGATCTTCGCGGGATTCTTTTCCAAAGTTGTGGCAAAGACCTTCGGCACTGAAAGCCTCCTGCTGGGAATGGCAATTTTTCTTTTTGCCTGCCTGCCATTGGTCGTCGTCATTTGGAGACATCATCAGGAAGTCGTTCCGGAAACGGAATCGCCTGAAGCCGCCGAGCGGCCGCGCAATCTACGAGAAAGCGTAAGACTCGTTTTTTCCTCGACCTATCTGCGAGCGATCGCTGCCCTGATCGGCGTATCGTCGCTCGTGACCGAGGTCATCAGTTGGCAGTTTAAGGCTGTCGCACAGGCGTTCATTCCCGGCAAAGATCACCTGGCAGCCTTTTTCGGTGACTTCACTTTTTACGCAGGAATTCTCGCTCTCATCGTACAACTGCTCGTCACTTCGCGATTTCTGCGCCGTTTCGGTATCGGTGTGGCCTTGTTCACGTTGCCGTTGGGCCTGGTTGTCACCTCAGGGTACATGCTGCTTGTAGGAACTCTGTTGTCCGTCATCCTGTTGCGGGGCGCCGACTGGGTATGGCGCTATTCCATCGACAAGTCGACCGTGGAACTTCTTTACTTGCCGCTCCCGAGCCGGATCAAGTTCCAGGTAAAGGGATTTATCGACACGGTGATCTGGCGGATGGGCACTGGTCTTGCTGGACTGACGGTTTTGTTTTTCGTCACTTACTTGGGACTCACAGCACGTCAAATGAACTGGGTCGTGCTGGTGTTGCTCGGAGCGTGGCTGGCTTCCACCTGGGTGGCACGGAAGCAGTACCTATCCACACTGAAGGAAAGCATCCGCGAGCATCGCGCAGCGGCCGAGCCGCCCGTGCTCGACCGTTCGACTGCCGAGGTACTGAACACAAGTCTTTCGGCCTCCGATCATGATGAAGTTCTTTACGCCCTGAGC
>Ga0070708_100001840_pt1 | contig 16273 bp, 15 predicted proteins | sample KBSK5503metaG_FD_65469 | JGI IMG/M metagenome (GOLD analysis project Ga0070708, IMG submission 65469) | Corn, switchgrass and miscanthus rhizosphere microbial communities from Kellogg Biological Station, Michigan, USA - KBS K5-50-3 metaG | ecosystem: Host-associated > Plants > Roots >... | reverse complement strand
CAAAGATGTTTCAAACAAACCAAATTGTTGTTGCGACGGTTTCGCCGGCTCGGCTTGCAATGAAACAGCAGTAATCGGGTATTCCGCTTTAAAGTTCTCGAGATGTGTGTGCAGCATCCGGAACAAAAGATCGACATCGTTCGTCGGTTGCGGAATTTTGAAAACACGTTCGTAAATCTGTTTGTTCGCAAAAGTGATTCGCAGAGTCAGTTCGTTTGCGACGAGATAGATCGCGCTCAAACGCAATGCGAGCTGCTCCAAAAATCGGCGGAGCATGAATAGGAGCGGCTCGGCCGTTTCGATTTCATTTTCAAACTCGAAGCTTTCTTCGAACGACTCAGGCGGTTGGACGAACTTGAGTGGGCGACTGGATTGCCCATTCGCCCGTTCCCACATTTGCACCGCTTCGGGACCAAGCCGCGCGGCAATCTGTTCTTTATCAAGGACGGCAAGCTGGCCGAGGGTATGAATCCCCCATTTGTGCAGAATCGCTAAGATCTGTTGGACCTCAGCTTGTCGACATTTCGCCGCGGATTGCGAAGATCTAGAGCGCTTCATGCGCTCAATTTAAGATCAAAGCCTAAATATGTTCAAGTGAACATTAAAGAGTCGATTAGATTATTTTGAGCGGACATTTCGGGAGCGCCTGCAGAAAAGCGCGACCGTACGGCTTCGTCACGATCCGATTATCCAGAATGACGATCATGCCGCGATCGCTTTTCGTTCGGATCAAACGCCCAACGCCTTGGCGAAGTTTTAGGATTGCTTCCGGCAATGAATATTCGGTGAACGGATCGCCGCCCCGCTCCTCGACTAACTCCAGTTTTGCTTCGATCAGCGGATGATCTGGCACGGCGAAAGGCAGGCGGGTGATAATCACATTGGAAAGCGCTTCGCCGGGAACATCCACACCCATCCAGAAACTGTCGGTGCCAAAGAGCACACTGCGTGGCGTGGTCTTGAATTGTTCGAGTAGCTTCCCGCGGGGCGCACCGCCGCCTTGGACAAGAAGATTGAATTTCTTTCGCGCAAAAAATTCCCGCATTTGATCGGATACCTGCTGCATGCCGCGATAATTGGTGAAAAGAACAAAGGCGCGTCCCTCAGTTTCCTCGACAAAGTGCGCGATCCAGTGTTCCAGCGCTTCCTCATAACTTGCATCGCGTGGATCAGGCATTTTCTGCACAATAAAGATTTTCATTTGCGTCCGAAAATCGAATGGACTCCCGAGGAGTAATGGCTCGGCCTCATCTGCCCCGACGCGTCGCCGCAAATAAGCGAGATCAGGTCGTCCGACCGAAAGCGTCGCGCTCGTCATAACGCAGGAGCAGTCTTCGCGAAAAATCATGCGGCGCAGCACCGGCGCGATGTCGATCGGCGCCGCATTGAGCGAGAGGAACTGCGCGCTCTTGCCGGTGCGCTCGACCCAATAAACGTGTTCACGGGCACTTTGCTCCAGAAAGATGGCAATGCCGTCCCGCGCATCACGAATCCGCCGGCCAAGCTCCTGCAATTCGGCCTTCAGAAATTCATCATCGGCACGCTTGGTGACCTCGCTGATCCGCGCCTGTAAGGCGCTCAAATGTCCGGTAATCGAATCTGCGACGAGCTCTGGTCTCCGGACACGAAACTCGCGTCCTTTCCGGAAATCGGAGCGCCCTTCGATGGCGGCAAAAAACTGATCCGCTCGATCAACGAGATCCGCGGCCAGTCTCACACCGGCTGCGTCTCGCATGACCGTGAATAGGCCCTTGCGCGTTCGCGCGTTGTAGAGGCGTTGAATTGTCGATCTTAGCCCGTATTGCGAGATACCGATGCCGATCTGGCGCGAAGCGACTTGCTCGACCGTGTGTGCTTCATCGAAAATAATGAAGTCGTTTGGGAAAAGGTAGCCGCTTTCCCGCTCTTCCTGTTGATCTGGGCTTCCCAAAAGCATGAAGAGCAACGTGTGGTTGATGACGATCACGTCCGATGTCAGCAGCCGTTTGCGCGCCTGTTGGTAAAAGCAGGTTGATTGCCCGCAACTTTTCGTCGTGCAGATGTGCGGCTCGCTGCAAACCTGTGCCCAGACTTTCGGATCAGGCTCAACCGACAAATCGCTGAGCGAACCGTCGCGGGTCGTACGCGCCCACTCGGCGAGTCTGTTCAGCTCATTTTGCTCCGGCCCAGTGAAAAGTTCATTTTGCTGCTGAAGCGCGCGTTCCAGTCGTCGCGGGCAGAGATAATTTTGCCGCCCCTTCATAAGAGCCGCTTCGAATTCAACCGGCAAAATTTTCCTTAAAATAGGGATGTCTTTGTAAAGAAGCTGTTCCTGCAGGTTGATCGTGTGGGTCGAGACGATTGCTTTTTTGTGTTGCTCGAGGGCAAACAAAATTGCCGGAGCGAGATAGGCGAGCGATTTGCCGACGCCGGTCCCCGCTTCCACGACCAGATGTCGCTCTTCTTCCAGTGCCCGCGCCACCGCCATTGCCATCTCTTGCTGTGGCGGACGAAACTCAAAATTCTTCGCCTTTGAGAGGTGCCCATTCTCGGAAAAAATTGCGCGAATTCGTTCGACAAATTCGGTGCCGAGAGAATCTTTCAACGCGATCATCGAAATATAATCTAAATCTAATCCGTGAGACTCCTCGATCGCTACATCCTCCGCAATTTCTTGCAGGTCTATCTGTACTGCATCGCGGGCTTTATCTCGATCTGGCTCATTTTCGATATCAGCGACAATATTTCGACATTTATCGACGAGCGCATCACTCTTCTGCTCGCTGTCCGGTATTACGCCACGCAAGTCCCACAAGTTTTCATTATTCTCCTGCCGGTGTCGCTCCTGCTCGCACTGCTCTTTACGCTGGGGCGAATGTCGCGCGCGAATGAAGTGGTGTCGATGCTAACAGCCGGCATAAGTCTCCCCCGGGTGTTGGTGCCGTTGATCGGAATGGGGCTGCTTACGGTAACGGCGAGCATGGCGTTAAACTATTCGCTCGCTCCGCACGCCGAGCTCGCGCGCAAGGCCCTCCTCTCCGAAGCCCGTGCCCGGCCAGGTCCCATGATTGAAGGACAAATTTTTCGCAACCGAACCGATGCCCGCACCTGGTTCGTGCAGAATTTTCGTCATGGCGGCAATTCGTTTAATAACGTGCAGGTCCTCCAGCAGGATGTGAATGACAATATCGTGACCAATTACCTGGCGACCCGCGCCTTTTATCGTCCAGAAACGAAAGCGTGGGAACTCGAGAACGCAAGAGTGGTTCACTACGACCATACCGGAAATATCATTGACGAACAGATCTATCCCTTGCTGCGGGTTGAGCATTGGAGCGAAACGCCTTTTCGGCTGGGGAGCGCAAACGTGCGCGCGGAATTTCTCAGTTTGCCGGAATTGCGCGAATATCTACATTTCAACGCCGATTTCCCCGAGACTTTGCTCGCGCCATTCCGCACTCATTTTCAATATCGCCTCGCTCTGCCGTGGACCTGCCTGGTGGTTGTTTGCATCGCGGCTCCCCTTGGGATCGGCTACTCACGCCGTGGCGTCTTATCCAGCGTCGCGGCGGCGGTTATCCTCGTTTTCTCAATGAATTTTCTCACGCACCTTTTTCTTGCCCTCGGCGAAGGGGACCGCATCTCTGCGTGGACAGCGGCATGGACGCCGAATCTTCTCTTCGCCGCAATCGGCCTTTACTTGCTTTATCTGCGCGCTTCCAACCGCGAAGCGCCCGGCTTTCATCTTTTCACCGCGCGCCGTATAGTGGCGCGATGAACCCGCTTCCAAACGAATGGGCGATCAAGCATCGCGCTGACGCCTGTGCCGTCACGCACCGGCCGTTCGCGCCAGGCGAATCTTTCTATACCCTGCTTTTTCATGACGCTGACGGTTATCGCCGCGAAGACTTGTGCGAAGAAGCATGGCTTAACCGGAATGAGAATATTCAGCCATTTTCATTCTGGAAATCGCGCTACGAACCTTTGCCACCGCGATCACCCGAGCCTCTGGCCAAAGAAAATGCCGAGCAGCTTTTCCGCCGTTTGATTTCATCAGAGGACCCGGCCGCGAATGCCTGCTATGTGCTCGCCGCCATGCTGGAGCGTAAGCGAGTCCTCAAACAAATTAAGACCGAAGAAGCTGCGACCGGGCGCGTTTTGATTTACGAACACGGAGCGACCGGCGACGTGTTCATCGTGCCCGATCCGCAATTACGGTTGGACGAATTGGAAAACGTGCAGAACGAAGTCGCAAACCTGCTACAAACCGGCGCGCATCATTGAAAGATTGACATGTTGTCCGCGCTACCCTGGTTCTCCAATCGCTTTCCGCTTTACCTCGCGCCGATGGCCGGCGTGTCCGACAAAATTTTCCGCCAATTGTGCAAAGAACATGGCGCGGATATTTTGACCACTGAATTCGTTTCCGCCGAAGGGATTTTCCGACGGAATCAGCGGACGCGCGAATACCTCGATTTTGATGAAATTGAACGGCCAATCGGCGTACAACTTTTCGGCGCCGACCCCGAGCACATGGCCGAAGCCGCGCGCCAGGTGATTGATTGGGTGGCTCCTGATTTTATCGATCTCAATTTCGGTTGTCCGGTCAACAAAGTGGTCGCGAAAAATGGTGGCTCCGCGCTGCTGAAAGATTGTCCAACATTGGCTAGTGTCGCGGCTGCGGTAGTTCGCGCTGTGGCGCCGATGCCGGTCACCGCGAAAATCCGCATCGGTTGGGATGCAGATTCGATTAATGCGCCGCGCGTTGCACGTATCCTGCTCGATGCAGGAATCGTCGCGATCACGGTGCACGGTCGCACCCGCGCGCAAGGCTATGCCGGAGTGGCCGATTGGGACACGATTGCCAAGGTGGCAGCAGCCGTTCCAATCCCGGTGATCGGAAATGGCGATCTCGCCAGCGCGGCTGACGTTGCGAAGCGATGCCATGAAACTGGAATTGCTGGAGCGATGATCGGCCGAGCGGCCATGAGCACGCCGTGGATTTTCAGCCAGACGAAACATTACCTCGTAACCGGCGAGATTCCAGATGCACCTGAATTACCGGAAAGATGGAACCTAATCCTGCGGCACTGCCAGCTCGCGGTGCGGCAACGGGGCGCGGAAGAATCAGCAATGCGATCGATGCGCGCCCGGCTGATGGCCTATTCGCGAGCGATGCCTGACGCCAAGCGGCTACGCGAAAAATTTTCGTACGTCTCCACCCTGGCCGAAGTTGAGACAATCGCGGAAGAAAATATCTTGAATAGAGAAAAAGAAACCAGCCAAGAACGCGAAATTCCCGTTCTCGTTTCTAACTAATTCATTTCAGTGACAACGGAATCCCCAGAAATTAATTACAAGATCGGCAACGAACGACTGGTCAAGGTGACCGAAGCCGCGTCGCGCAAACTGGCCTCGCTGCTTGAGGAAAAAGGAAAACCAAATGGCGCGTTGCGCCTTGCGGTGATTGGCGGCGGTTGCTCAGGTCTTCAATACACGATGGACCTGGTGGAGGGCCCTGCTAACCGCGATATCCTCATTCCAACCTCGAATGTCCGTCTGGTTGTCGATCCAAAAAGCGCACTCTTCGTCAGCGGTTCGGTACTCGATTACAGCGATGACCTGCAAAAAGGCGGTTTCAAAGTCACGAACCCGAACGCTGTCGCACATTGCTCTTGCGGCGAAAGTTTCGCGGTTTAAATACAACCCCTCGTATCTGTTCATTTGAACTTGCGCGGTCGGCGAGTTCGGCAATCATTAAAGCATGCTAACCCGTCGTCAGAAAAACGTTCTCGATTTCATCCAGAGCGAGCAGCGGGGAAAAGGCATCACACCGAGCACGCGCGAGATTCAAAAGCATTTTCGGTTTGCGAGCCAGACTTCGGTGATGCAGTACCTTGCCGCACTTGAGCGCAAAGGCTTCCTCAATCGGCATGCGCGCAAGGCCCGCGCGCTGATCACACCGGTGCAGAAAGTTCGGATCACCGATGTCCCGATCTATGGGCAGATTCCCGCAGGCATGTCCACTTTGAGCGAGCAAATCATTGAAGGACACGTTTCTCTCGACGTGCGCTCGGCCAATGCTTCGAACAACGGGCGAATCTTTGCCTTACGGGTGCGCGGCGATTCAATGATCGGCGCACATATTGTCGATGGAGACATTGTGATTCTGGAGGACCGCAAAGATGTGCAGAACGGCGATATCGTGGCGGGTTTAATTGATGGTGAAACAACTTTGAAGCGATATGTAGTGGAACATGGCCGGCCATATTTAAAAGCAGAAAACCCGCGCTATCCGGATCTGACGCCAGCGCGTGAACTTAGAATTCAGGGGATAATGGTGTCGCTGGTGCGGAAACAAGCGCGAAAGCGCCATTAATGTTCACTTGAACATATTTTATCGCTATGCCATCTTCTCCAGATGGCTCCGAGCGGCAAAAGCCATAACTCCCCCGACTCGGCACCCAGTCGGGCTGCTCGTTTAGGTCACTCAACTCCCGCCGGCGCCATTGTCGATCTTCGGAAACTTCTTGCTGAACGTTTTCCACACCCACCTTTCCCGGCGATCACGCGGTTAATTACAGGTTTATCTTTTCTCGATCAAGCAATCGGCGGTGGCTTGCCCAAAGGCGCCATCACCGAATTGACCACCCCGCCAATAAGCGCGGGAAGTGCATCGCTCATTCAGGCGCTCCTTCAAGCCGCAAATCGCGATCATTTTTTCCTCGCGTTGATCGATGGCCGCGATTCGTTCGATCCTCAACCACTCGGCAATGCACTTTTACGCAATCTTTTTTGGGTGCGTTGCACTACAGCTCTCAAAACAATCAAGGCGACCGATCTGCTGTTGCGCGATGGCAATTTTCCGCTGGTGATTGTCGATCTTGTCCTAAATCCACCGGAAGACTTAAAAATTCCGCAGACGACCTGGTATCGTCTGCAGCGATTGGTCGAACCAACTTCGACGGCGTGTCTGGTCCTGACTCGCTGCAGCATGGTGAGCAGTGCGCAACTGAAGATTGTTCTCGAAAATTCCTGGACGCTTGAAACGTTCCAAAAAGCAGACGCGATTTCGCGGCGGAACATTCGCGTCCAACGATCGCATCTCCATCAGTTTGGAAACGAGAGAGCGGAAACGAACTGATGTTTGCAACACTTTATGCACCGAAGCTTCATTTGCAGGCCGTAGTCCGTCATCAACCGGAGTTACGCCCAAAGCCGGTCGCGCTGCTCGATGATAATGAGAAAAGAGCAATCATTATTCAACTCAACGAGCCTGCTGAAAAGGCTGGCGTGCGCACAGGGATGACGCCGAGCCAGGGGCTGGCGCGATGTCTAAGCCTGATTGTAAAAACACGGGCGCGTCGGCAAGAAAAATTAATCGATGAAATTCTGCTTCATTATGGATTCACGCTTTCTCCGTATGTCGAAGCCACTGCGCCCGGCGTTTGCGCGATCCAATTTACAGACGATCGAGATCTTATGCCGAAGGTTTCGCGTGTGATCGAACAGTTGGCTGAATGTGAAATTATCGCGCAAGCCGGAATTGCACTTACGCCAGATGCAAGTTTTCTCGTCGCACATTTGGCGCGACCGGTCCTGCAAATCAAGAATACAAAGAAATTTCTCGCACCGCTCCCCATCGAGACGCTCGCGACCGCGATTTAACTACTCGACAGTTATCGTCTCACTGCGCCCCGCGGGTTTCCGCTCGATGAAGATGCGATAAACAAAACCGCCGAGCGCTCCCCCGACGAACGGTCCAACCCAGTAAACATAATGGTCATGCCAAAAATTTGCTGCCACTGCTGGGCCAAACACTCGCGCGGGATTCATCGCGGCCCCGGTGAGAGGGCCTCCGAACAAGATGTCGAGTGTGATGGTCGCCCCAATCGCAAAACCCGCCAGACCCCGCGCGCGTGGATCTACTGCCGTGCCGTGGACCACGAATACAAGAAAGAAAGTCAGAATTCCTTCCACCAAAATTCCCTGCGCGGCGGTGAGGTTGATGGCAAGCTGCGGAGTTCCGGTAATGACGACATCGCGCCCGAACAAACCGAGGCAAATCAAAGCGGCCGCGATTCCACCGAGCAGTTGCGCGATCCAGTAACGGAACGCTGAGGACCACGTCATATGGCCGCCGCAGACCAAGCCGAAGGTCACGGCCGGATTCAATTGGCCACCGGAAATATGCAGGGTAGCCGAAACAAAGGCGGCAATCGTGAGACCGTGAGCAAGGGCGACGGCGACGATGTCGTGCCCGGCGGTTTTGATCGCGCCAATTCCTACGAAGATCAGCGCGAATGTTCCGATGAATTCGGCGAGCAACGGGCGAAGTTTAGCCATGACGTAATGCAATCAGATCTGTTTCGGGTTGACAACAGTGTTCGAATCGGCGCGTCCCACAGGCTCGCGGTCACAGCGGCGCGAACGAAAATGTCGATCTAACCTCCGGCGTAATTCGGATATCGTTCGCGCAGTTGCCGGGACAGCCGATCTGCCTCATCGGCTCTGCCAGCACGTTGATATGCCGATGCGGCTTTATTCAATGCGCGGGGAGTAATGGCTGGATCGTCGTAAAGCAAAGCGACACTCATGAAAGCCTTGCCCGCATCATCGAAATTTCCGCGCTCCAGTTGGACGTCGCCCGCCAGTAAACGCGCCTCAGCATTCACGCGACCCTCCGGTTGCAGCGCCATGATCTCTTCGGCAATCTTCTGGGCATCGTCTGGTTTGTGCGCGCCGATCTTAACCGCGCCGAGCGCGAGCAAGACTTTCGCCTTTCCCGCCGGATCTTTCGCTGTCTGTAAGTATTTGCCAAAAGCATCCTCCGCTTCAGTGAAATTTTTCAGTTTCGTGGCTGCATCTCCCAGATAAAACCAGAAGTCCGGCTTCACGCTTCCGCGATTGTCGATCTTTCCCAAGGCGCTCAGATATTTTTCGGCTGTTTGGTAATTTTTCTCGTTGAAATATTCGATTCCGAGCCATTCAAGAACTTCTGGCGGTGGATTCACGCTCGGACTGTTGGCCATGAAACTGTTCATCTCTTTGGTCAGAGCAGGCCGATCTTTTAAATAGAACTGGCACAAAATCAATCGAAGCGATGCGAGGTTATAGTATTGCTCTTTGTTGAGTTGGCGTGCGGCGTTGAGCGCAGTCATCGCGGTTTTGTAGTCCTTCGCCTCGAACGATGCCTTACCGATGTAGTATTGCGCCTGGGCCGCAACCGAACTCTTGGGAAATTCTCTCAGGAGCTGGCGAAACGTGTCGACCATGCCTTTTGCATTTTCCTGTTGCCCAAGAATCAACGCCTTCAATTGCAGCGCGGCCTCCCGCTCATGCGCGCTGGGATATTTTGTAATAATGAGGTTTAAATCCGAAAGGGCGGCGTTGTAGTTTTTATCCTGTTCATAAGCTAATGCGCGCTGAGCCAAAGCGGCAGGCGCCTGCGGGTTCTCTGGAAATGTCTGGATGTAATATGTGAAAGCTTCGACGATTTCAGGACTATTTTTCGTCTGCACATAACATAGGCCCAGTTTATAGGCCGATTCGGCGCGCAACTTTGGCGAAAGCTGCGAGGCACGCAGCTCGGCATAGATCGGCACCGCCTCGGTGTAATTTTGCTGTTTGTAGAGCGCCTCCGCCTTCAAGAGCTTCACCTGGTCCGCGCGTTCGCCTGTAGGACTCGTCTTGAGAAACTCTTCCGCTTCCGCGAGAAGCGCGGACGGATCCGAGCTGTAGATGTTGATCAATCGTTGATACGCCGCCTCCTTCGCTTCTTCTCGATCCGGATACTTGGCGATAATCTGGCGATAAAGTTCTTCCGCTTTCTCGGCGTGACCAAGTTGTCGCTCGCTGTTTGCGGCAAGCAACATCACTTCCGCCTGGGCTGCTTCAGGAAGTTTGTCCTGCTCTTTTTTGTAATCGGCCAGCAATTGCGCGTATTGGCCGGATTGGTATTGCAAGCGTCGCAATCCCACCTGCGCGATGGCGCGGAATCTTCCGGCTTCTGGAAGGCTTCGGCCCTTTTGCAGTAAGCTTGTGGCTCTATCGACCATTGCCTTGTCGATCTTGCCCTTATCCGCTTGGACAAGGTCGAGAGCGATTATGCCGCCGCGCACAGCCGCCTCCGCTTTCAAAGCCGGCTTCTGTGTTTCATTTGAGAGAGCTTCGTATTGCTTCAGCGCATCGATTTTTCTGCCCCGCCCAATCAGAATGGGTGCCGCCGTCAAGCGCGCATCCTCGCGATACGGATTAGGATTTCCAGCCTCCGCAACCTCCTGATAAATATCAGCGGCTTCATCTTTGCGGCCGAGAATTTCCAGGCAGCGCGCTTCGAAATACCGCGCGGAGAGCGCCACGGCTGATTCCTTTGATTTCCCAGCGGAACGATGGAAAAGCGGAAGCGCCGCAGCATAATCCTTCTGCGTAAAAGCCATCTCGGCCAGCGCGTACGCGGCGGGCCCGGCAAAATCGCTATCACTGTAGTCATTGAGGACTTTCTGGAAATTTGTGCGAGCGCTTGATGAGCGATTCAGATTTCGATAGCATTCGCCAATCGAAAAATAAGCGTTCGCCCGGCCGGAGCGACCCGAAAAATCGTCGAGATACTTTTGATATTCGGGAATGGCAAGATCATAGAGCTTGCGAGTGAAAAGCGCGTTGGCATAGTCGAGCTGACGGCGGTCAGGCGCTTCGCTTTCCCGGGTGCCCGATTCAGAGAACTCGTCCGCTGAGCGACGAGTAACCGGCGCAGGCGGTTCCTCGAATGGGAGGGCCCGCGCAACCGGCGGCTCCTCTAGCGGCCGGGCCCGACGCACCTCCGGCGGCCATTGAGCGAGGCCGCCGTCCGCAAGCCCAAACAGCATCGCCAATCCGAAAAGACCGGATGCGCTGCAGGTTATTTTCATTTCGCTGTCGCGAAAGCTACGTTCGTGATCCCGGCTTCGCTGCAAATATTCAAAACGCCAATGACGTTTCTATAAGCGCCAGCTTCATCGCCGCGGATCACGACAGCCTGTTCGGCGTTAAGCTGAACCAGGCCTTTGAGCAGTTCGCTCAATTCAGCAGCGCTTAACGTGCGCCGGTTCACGACAACGTTTCCGTCGGCTTTCACATTCACAACTACATCCCCGATCGGTGAAGTTTTCTCTTTCGCGGCCGAAGCTTTCGGCACTTTAACGTCGAGTTCGTTCTCGTTTCGGGCCGCGTTCCACGTCAGCAAGAAAAAAATTAATAACAGCAATAGGACATCGACCAGAGGCGCCAGTTGAATACCGGGATGATGCAGAGGCGCGTGACTACGCAGATTCATGTGATGTAAAAGACGATGTCGATCTTGCGGATTGTTAGCGCGATGGGCAGCTAAAGTTCATCCTCGATCAGCACGGGCGTTCGCTGGGTCCGTTTGCCGTATTGCAAAGCAAGCAGAGCTAAAACGTGCGTCGTGGCAGCTTCCAAATCTGAAATCAATTTTTGGGCTCTGCCGCGAAAAAAAGCGTAGAACATCATCGCCGGAATGCCGATGGCGAGGCCGGCGCATGTGTTAACCAGCGCTTCACTGATGCCTTGCGAGAGAGCCACGTAACGAGCTGTCCCAAGCTCGGAGCCAAGTGCCGCGAATGAATGGATAATTCCGAGAACAGTGCCGAGCAAACCAAGCAGCGGCGCGATCATTCCAATGTCGGCAAGATAGATAACGCGATTGTTGAGACTGGCCGCCACCCGCGTTCCTTCCGTCTCGGCGATTTCGCGAAGCTGCTGCAAATCCGCATTCGGATTTTTTGTTGTGAAATCGAGCATCTTTTGCACGACCCGGGCGATTGCCTCGCCGTGCCGATTGGAGACGGCAAGCAACCCAAGATAATCGCGCTTGCGCAAAAGCGCATCCGCCGTGGCCATGTAACCACTTGAGACCACGGCCCCGCGTCGAATTGTCATTACATAAACAATCACGAGCATGACAAAGAAAATCGAGAGCAAAAAGAGCAAGATCATGACAGGCCCGGCCGCGATGAGCGTGTCCATGATCGTTTTCGAATGTATCTCGGGAACGATGGCTGGCGTGGCACTCTGCGCGAGCAAGGGAGTTGCGCCTGCCAGCGTGGCAAGCACCGGGAATGAAATCTTCATGCCAAGAATTTTGTTACAATAAATGGAGCGGTCTTGGATGCAAATATGCAACTCACAGACTAAACACAAACCAACTCGCCCGGTTGCTAAACAAATTGATCGCCGCCAGCCCAGCGCCGGACACGGAGAACGTGGGCCGGTTGAATTTCCGGATCGAGCTCAACGTAATTTTGGCGACCGCGCCACGTGTAGCGCGCGTCGCTGAGCAAATCGTGAACTTGATATACGTCGCTCTCCATCTGTCCGAACTGATCGATCGGCACATCGACGTAAGAATTCTGTTTGTGACGCGGATCGAGATTCACAACGATGAGAATGATGTTGTCCCGAGCGGGAGTCATCTTCCCATAAAAGAGGATCGCGTCATTATCGGCGTGGTAAAACCGCAGGTTATCGTAAAACTGAAGCGCGCGGTTTTCTTTCCGGATTTTGTTTAACCGCGTGATCCAATCCTTGATGTTGCCGGGCGCGTTCCAATCGCGCTCTTTCCATTGATATTTTTCCGAATCGACATATTCCTCGCGGCCCGGTAGAGCCTCGTTCTCGCACAGCTCGTATCCGCTGTAAATACCGTATAGAGTTGAGAGCGTAGCGGCTAGGAGCACGCGAATCATAAACGCGGGCCGGCCGCCATCTTGAAGCACAAATGGTAAGATATCCGGCGTGTTCGGCCAAAGATTGGCGCGAAAATATTCGCTCATCTCAGTCTGCGTCAATTCCGTGAAATATTCGATGAGCTCGCGTTTCGAATTTCGCCACGTGAAATAGGTGTAGCTCTGGTTGAATCCCGCTTTGGCCAGCGCCTTCATCATTTTTGGTCTCGTGAACGCTTCGGAGAGGAAGACTACGTCCGGATATTTGTCACGGACGCCGCTCACCAAATATTCCCAGAAGGCAACCGGTTTGGTATGCGGATTATCGACGCGAAAGATGCGCACCCCGCGCCGGGCCCAAAAAAGGACAATGCTTTTCATCTCTGCCCAGAGCTCGCGCCAGTCGTCGCAGCGGAAGTTTAGCGGATAAATGTCTTCGTATTTTTTCGGCGGGTTCTCGGCGTATTTAATGGTCCCATCCGGACGCTTGTAGAACCAATCGGGATGCTCTTTGACGTAAGGATGATCAGGTGAGCAATTGATTGCGAAATCGAGAGCAATTTCCATTCCGCGTTTTATTACCTGTCTCTGAAGCCAGTCAAAATCGGCGAGTGTGCCGAGTGAGGGCTCGACGGCCTTGTGTCCGCCGGCTTCGCTGCCGATCGCCCAAGGCACACCCGGATCGCAAGGTTCACAGGTAATCGAATTATTACGACCTTTGCGATTCGTATGACCAATCGGATGGATAGGCGGAAAATAAATGACCTCGAACCCCATTGCCTTGGCGTCGTCGACCCGTGGCAAGCAATCGCGAAATGTTGATCCACGATCGCCGCGGCCTTCTGCTGAACGCGGGAAAAATTCGTACCATGCCCCGATTTGCGCTGCCGGACGATCGACAATAACGCACGGAGCTGGTGCGTAATGCGTCGCGTTGTCGCGATCCGCGTAAGTCGCCATTAACACCTCGAGCTCTCTGAATTGTGCGATTTTGTTGATCTCGGCGGTACCGGCTTTGCACATTCGCCGGGAGAGCTCTAGCAGCCGCGCAGAATCCGTGCGATCACGCGCTCGCCGGGAGGCGGCCTCGAGCAAAGCGGCGCCTTCCAGTGCTTCGCTTCGCAGCTCAGAGATGCCAGCGCCGAATTTCGCAGTGAACTCCCGTTGCCACCCGCGAAACGTATCGGTCCATGCCTCGACTGTGTATTCGAAAACGGCGATATCGTAGAGCGTGCAAACGCCACGCCAGCGGTCATTGTCGATGTACGCCATGGACGTTTCCCGCCATCGTCTTTCCCCGAGAACGCGCCACTTCAGCACAGCCGCAACCACATCATGGCCGTCTTTAAAAATGTCCGCTTCGACGACGAGATCTTCTCCGACGATGCGTTTTGTCGGGTAGCGACCGCCGTCAACCAGCGGCTGTAGGTTCTCTATGACCGCCGAAGGAAAGGCCCGGGACATGGGCCTTGAATCAACCGAAATTCTCTGCCTGGGAAAGGAGAAATCTCGATGGCCGGACCAAGATACGCTCTGATGTTACGCTGCGAAGTAAAACGCACACTCGTACAGCCCGGAGTTGCGAAGCATTTCCCTGCGGACGCGGGCGCCGAGAAGAGCTTCGAACATATCCTGCTCGAGTCGGGCGATGATAGGATACTGCTCGATTAAATTCATGATTGGCGAGTGGCATTCGAGAATCTGCGGACCACCTTCTTCTGATGTAGTGAACTGGGCCATGTATCCCTCGCTATCGCGCACGCGGGCGAGCCATTTAGCGCGTTCGGCCACAGTTTCTCCTTTTACCTTTGCCTTGAGGGCCGCAGTCTTTTTTTCAAAAACGTTGTAAAGAAGCTTCTCCGGCGCATTTGGCCCGTAAATTTCCTGAATCGATTTCAGCAGCTCAAGCGTGAATTGATTGCTATCGGTCGGAAACAGATCGTGGGTGCGACGGGTGAGCCGGTAAACCATTTCCGGCCGGCCCATTTTCTGGGGACGGCGCCAGGTGTCCAAATAGCCATCGCGGTGTAGAGTGAGGCAATGCTGCTTGATGCCCATGTAGCTCATCTTCATTTTTTCAACCAGCTCGTTAACGGACATGCCTCTGGTTCTCTTGAGCGAATTAAGGATTTCCAGCCGCTGGGTGCGGCCAATTTCTGCGATTAAACGTTGATTCATGGCTGATAAAAATTGAAGTGAGGACTTTACACGTTGCGATCTTTAAAATGCAAGGGATTAAAAATTACGCGATTACCGAAAGGAAAAGAGATTACAAACCAGATATGCGGCGGCAAGATTGATCAAAAAAGCTTCCCTTAGAACGGGTCACTTTAGCGAAAAGGAAGTGGAACCAGTTCCACAGGAGTTGACACCACTGCACCAGAATCCTTCGAGGCGAAGGCATCCAGATTAGCGCCGACGGTATTGAATCCGCGTTTGACATACCCCAGTGCGACTTCTTTCCCAAGCCTCTCACTGCGCGCTGCGCTTGTGATCCAGCCGACCTCTTTACTCTTGTCGGATGCGCGGGCGAGTTTCATTCCTGGCAGAAGCGCCGCATCGTGCAACGAAATCAAGCCGCACAATCGCTTGTTCGTTTGGCCGGACATCTTGATTCGTGAGATCACTTCCTGGCCAATGTAACAACCCTTCTCGTAATCGACGGCGCGCTCTTCCAGGTTCGCCTCGATTGGAATGATCTCTTCCGTCAGCTCACAACCCCAGCGAGGAATGCCGTATTCAATGCGAAAAATCTCGGCCGACGCGGCATCGAAAAAGCCAAGCATTGACGATAACCGTCGCGAAACAGCATCATGGAACGCTGAATCGGTCCATATGTCCCAGCCCGCATCAGCAAAGCGGCGCGTGGACACGATGCGCCGGCTGTCGTTTACGTCCGGCGCAGCGCGCGATAAGACGTGAAAGATCGATAATCGATCAGTGACGTCCTCAATCTGAACATCATCGGCGATGACATAGCGCTCGAGCCTGGCGCGGAGTGCTTCTCGAAGTTCGGGATCGGCATCGATCCAAAAGCAGTCGGGCGCGGCGGAAAGAAAAAGATGGGCGTTCAATTTGCCCTTCGCGTTGAGCACGCACCCTTCAATCGCAGTTGATTCACTAGCCTTGCGAACATCATTCGTAATCTGTCCATTCAGGAAACGGACACGGTCGCTCCCCGTAATCCGAAGCTTTGTACGTTCGGAGAAATCAAAAAACGCACCGTCGCAGGTCGGAAGCGGGACCGTCATCCTTCTTTGGATACAGGCTGTTTTAGTAGTTGCCGGCCGCGGCTCAATAGCTGCCTGAGAAAGCCGCGACGCAGTTGCGCTTTTTCTTTTAGCTCTGTGCTCGGCGAAGTCGACACCGCAACCTCTCCAGTTGTACTGTCGCCATTCTCCTGCTTGGGTCTTAGCTCTTCCAAACCAGCTAAAGAAGTCGTGGGCTCCAAAGCTGGGGCGACTGAGCCCGCCTCGGCTTGTGCGTTCGGCACGGCTGTTTGGGTCTTTTCCTGAGTGGTCGAATGACTGTCGGGAAGATATTTTCGCGCAACCGCAGAGTAGTCGTCG
>Ga0070708_100001837_pt1 | contig 16279 bp, 13 predicted proteins | sample KBSK5503metaG_FD_65469 | JGI IMG/M metagenome (GOLD analysis project Ga0070708, IMG submission 65469) | Corn, switchgrass and miscanthus rhizosphere microbial communities from Kellogg Biological Station, Michigan, USA - KBS K5-50-3 metaG | ecosystem: Host-associated > Plants > Roots >... | reverse complement strand
ATCAGCTACGGGGAGTGGGAGGGACTCACGGCCGCCGAATGCGCCGAGCGCGATCCCGAGAGGAGGGCTGCCTGGGAGTCGGATCCATTCGCGACCCCGACGCCCGGCGGGGAATCGGGAGCCGACGTCGCGGAGCGCGCCTTCCCGATCCTGGAGTCGATCGAAGCCTGGCTCACGGACGACCGATCCCACTGCGCGGTGGTCGTGGCCCACAACCACGTGAATCGGCTTCGCCTCGCCGCGCTCATGGGGTGGCCGATGGCCGACTACCGCCGTCGCCTTGCCCAGGATCCGGCCTGCTACAGCTTCGTCGGCTTCAGTGCCCACCTGCCGCTCATGCGGCGGATCAACGCGGGTCCGGTCTGGTCATGAGCCTCGAGCTCGGTCTGGGCCAGGTCCCCTCGCTCGAGACGCGGGTCACGCCAAAGCAGATCGTCGCCAACAAGGTCCTGGCCATGAGCTCCGCCGAGCTTCAGGAAACGATCGCGCAGGAGCTCGATGAGAACCCGGCCCTCGAGATGGTGGAGGAGGCGACCTGCCCGACCTGCGGCGCTCCCCTGCGAGGCCCCGTCTGTCTCGAGTGCGGTCCCCGGCCTGCCCAACAAGCCGAGGCGGACGTGCCGCCTTCCGGCGGCTCCATGACGAGTCTCGACGAGGCGGCCGATGATCCGATCGCGAGGGCAGAGGCGCCATTCACCCTCGAGGAGCACCTGACCTGGAACCTGCGAACCGTGCTGCCGCCCACCCTGCATGGGGTTGCAGCCTGGGTTGCCGGAGCAATCGACGACGACGGGTTCCTGACTGCCACCGACCAGCAGATCGCGGAGGCCACCGGTTCCACGGTCACGGACGCGGCGCGGGTCCGGAAGGCGCTGCGGGGCATGGAACCGATTGGGATCGGGGCCCGGGACGCGACCGAATGCCTGATGATCCAGATCGCGTACCTGCGCGAGACGGGGGATTTCGATGTGCCCGAGATCGCCGAGCGGCTGGTTCACGATCACCTCCCCGCTCTCGGAGCGCGCCACCTGCGTGAGATCGCGCGTGCCCTCGGGGTGAGCGTCGAGGAGGTCGAAACGGCCGCCGAATTCATCCGCGCCCACCTCCACCCGTACCCGGCATCGGCCTTCGTGGCGGCCACCAGCGGGGATAGTTCGCGCCCGATCCTGCGTCCCGACGTCCTGATTCGCGACGTCGACGGCGTGCTGGTCGCCGAGGTGGTCGAGTCGCGCCGGTTCACGCTGCGCCTCGAGGCCTCGTACGCGGAGGCCTCCGCCGGCCTCCGCTCGGGGGCGTGGAGCGAGGCCGAGAAGGAGCACGTGCGAGCGCATGTTGGGCGGGCCCGTTTCTTCATCGATGCGGTGCGGCGCCGGCGCGCGACCCTGCAGCGGATCACGAACACCCTGCTCGAGAGGCAGCGCGACTACCTCGTGCACGGGGTCCGCCACCTCGTGCCGCTCACTCGGGCGGAGGTGGCCGGCGATATCGGCGTGCATGAGTCGACGGTGAGCCGTGCGACTGCGGAGAAATACGTCATGCTGCCGTCAGGCGAGGTCGTCCCCTTCGACTATTTCTTCACAGCATCACTGAGCGTGAAGGACCGGATTCGCGAGATGATCGCCGACGAGGATTCGGCCCGCCCGAGCTCCGATCGGGAGATCGCCGACGCGCTCATGGCCGGGGGGATCGTGCTCGCTCGTCGAACCGTCGCGAAGTACCGCGAGGAACTCCAGATCCTCCCCGCCCGGCTGCGACACGGCTAGCCGGACGTGATGGGCGGCGGCCCGGGGAGTCGAACCCGGGTCTTCATCCTGCGCTGGCTCGCGGTCGCCATCATCGGCGCGTCGATCCTCGCCGGGATCCTGTACTACGCCAGCACGGTCGACGCGCGCCCACCATCGGTCTCGCAGTTCGGGCTGTCGCAACACCTGCCCGGAAACGGCAGCGTCGCTCTCACCAACGCCAGCCTCGAGATCGGCTTCTCCGAAGCGGTCGACCATGGTTCGGCGCAGGCCGCGCTCCGCATTCAGCCGAGGATCGCCGGCGCGTTCAGCTGGAGCGGCACGACCATGACCTTCACGCCGCGGGCTCGGCTCCCGTTGCAGACGACCTTCACCGTCCGTGTGGTTGGCGGCGTTCGCGACCGCGCCGGCAACATGATGACCACACCCTCGCAGGTATTCACCTTCCGGACGGTGGGCGAGCCACGCGTCGTGGCGTCGGAGCCGGGCGATGAGGCGCAATCGGTTCCACTCAGCGCGTCGATTCAGGTCACCTTTTCGACCTTGATGGATACGGCCAGCGTGGAACGGGCATTGTCGGTCAGCCCACATACCGATGTCGACCTGAGGTGGAACGGCGAACGCCTCACAATCACGCCGCGCGACCCACTCCTCCCGTCGCAGTTCTACTTCGTTACGATCGGGTCGGGAGCAACTGACCTGGCCGGAACCCCAATGGCGCCGGAGTTCCGCCTCGCCTTCGTGACCGTGCCGGCGGCGCTGAATGTCAGCACGCTGGTGCCCGCCGACGGGACCCAGGGGGTCGCCGTTACGAGCCCGATCGCAATCCTCTTCGACCGCGCCATCGATCCGGGCAGCTTGAACGGCGGCATGCTCAGCATCACCCCATCCATCGCGGGAAGCCTGGCGGTCGTGGCGCCCGACGGCGCCGCCGGCCTGGCGAGTCACGACCGCAGCATCGTTCGCTTCACGCCGTCAGGCCCGCTTCCGGTGAATACCACCTTCTCTGTCACCCTGGCGGCAGGCCTTCGCGCGGTGGATTCCTCCGTCCTTACCAGGCCGATCCATTGGACGTTCACGACGGGCGCGCCATCAGCCACCCTGAGCAATCAGATCGTCTTCCTCGCGGACCGGGCCGGCATCGCCAACCTGTGGGCCATGAACCCCGATGGGTCGAACCAGCACCAGGTCTCCGCGGAGCTTTCGCCGGTCACGAGCTACGCGGTGTCGCCTGATGGTCGAACGTTCGTCGTCGGCGACGGTGCGCGCCTGGTGCAATTCGCGGCAGACGGCAGCGCTCGGCGAATCCTCACCGAGAGCGGGCTGCTCGAGTTCGATCCGACCTACGCACCTGATGGATCATGGATTGCCTTCGCCCGAGCCGATGCCAAGACTGGCGACGGATTGGGGATCTGGCAGCGTCCTGCAAGCGGCGGCGGAGCTGAGGCGTTCAAGGTCCCGAGCCCGACCCCGGGCGCGTCAGCCACGCCGGGCCCCGCCTCGCTCAGCCCATCGCCCTCGCCATCCGCAAGCGGCACGATCGTCGCGCCGGGACCGACGGTGGCCTTGATCCGATCGCCTCGCTACTCGCCGGACGGTGACTCGCTGGCATTCGTGGATTCGTCGGGATCGGTTGGAATCCTGGACCTGAGCAGCGGCAGGCTCACATCGGCATCGTTCAGCGCAGCCTCGGCCCCGGCCTGGCTGCCCGATGGATCCGGAATCCTGCTGGGCGGTCACATCTCGCTGACGCCCGTGGCGTCGACTCCGGGCACCCCGATCCCGCCGCTCGATCCCGACGGGCTCGGGATGAGCGCAGCCGATCGGGGCTCGCTCAGCGTGGTCGAGCTGTCGACGGGCTCAACATTCGTCCATCTCATCCTGGGAACGACCGGCGCCGCCGATCCCACGGTAGGGTCGGACGGGAGGGTGGCGTACCTGCTTTACGACGGAACGCTGGCCCGCGGCGCCCACCTTCGGGCGCTGGCCGCCAACGGGAATGCATCGGTGCCGCTCTCGCCGGATACGCTCGCCCTCGAAACCTCAGTGACGTTTGGTCCGGAGCCAGACTCGCTGGTCGTCGCCCGCATCCCCAGTTCGGCGGCAACGGTGCCGGGCGGCAGCCCGGGTCCGGTCCCAAGCTCAGGTCCGAGCGCCAGTGAGACCTCCACGCCCACACCGAGCCTGAGTCCGACACCCGGCGCAACCTCGAGCGCGCAACCAGGTCCGTCCGCCAGTCCGCTCGTCGGCGAGGACCAGACGGGGCCTGGCGGGATCTGGCTCATCAACCTCGATGGGGCAGCGCGCCAGCTCACACACGATGGCTGGCTCGCGAGGTGGCTTCCCTGATCTTGAGGCCAGACCTGGCGCGCGGTTGACCTCACGCGACCGCACATGCGAGAATCCGGCCGCCTCGCTGGCGGCCGCCACCCCGGGCGATTCCCGCCGGCGTTTCCGTGTCTCAGGCAACCTTGACCCCGCGAGGCGAGCGCGCCCATTGCTCGGCTGCCGCCCGATCGCCGCAACCGCAATCGGAGGATCAATGGAGCTCATCACCTGGGTGATTCCCTTCGCCGGTATCGCGGCGGTGACCTTTGCGCTCTATCTCGCCCGGGATGTGCTGTCCCGCGACAAGGGTCCGCAGGCGATGCAGGACGTGGCGGACACGATCCGCGAGGGCGCCGACGCCTTCGTCAAGCGGCAGTACACGACCATCGCGCTGTTCGCCCTGGGCGGGTCCGTGGTCATCGGCGTCGTGATCTCCCTCGTTGAGACGCGCCAGGTTGCAGACGTACCGTCCCTCGCCGGTGCCCCGATCGGGATCATGACGGCAGTCGCCTTCCTCGTTGGCGCAGCCTGCTCGATGGCCTCGGGGATCATCGGCATGTTCATCAGCGTCCGCTCCAACGTGCGAACCGCTGCCGCCGCGCGCCGCAGCCTCGTCGAGGCGGTGCAGGTCGCCATGCGAGGTGGCGCCGTCTCCGGATTCCTGGTGGTCGCCCTTTCCCTGCTGGGCGTGTGGGGCATCTTCACGATCTACGAGACCTTCATCGGCGACGTGACCGTGAACCAGGCCCCGTTCCTGATCGTGGGCTTCGGCTTTGGCGCCTCGTTCGTGGCCCTCTTCGCCCAGCTCGGCGGCGGAATTTACACCAAGGCCGCCGATGTGGGCTCTGACCTGGTCGGCAAGGTGGAAGCCGGAATCCCGGAGGACGACCCGCGCAACGCGGCGGTCGTGGCGGACCTCGTCGGTGACAACGTTGGCGACTGCGCCGGTCGTGGCGCGGACCTGTTCGAGTCGACCGCGGCCGAGAACATCGGCGCCATGATCCTGGGCGTTGCGGCGTTCTCGATCGCCCAGACGGCCGGCTGGCCGCACCCGGAGGCCTGGATCTTCTTCCCGCTGGTCGTCCGCGGGTTCGGCCTGCTGGCCACTATCGTGTCCGTGGCGTTCTTCATCCGCGGCAGCGAGACGGAGAACCCGATGAACATCCTCAACCGCGGGTACTGGGTCACCAGCATCCTGTCGGTGGTCGGTCTGTTCATCACCACCAACGTGATGATGAACACCGGCGCCACGGTTGGCGCCAATGGCTGGCCGGCCTGGGTCTGGTTCTTCGGCGCAGGTCTCGTTGGGCTGGCTACGAGCGTCGTCTTTGTCTACATCACCCAGTACTACACGGCGGGGAGCTTCCGTCCCGTGCGTGAGATCGCCGAGGCTTCCAAGACCGGACCGGCGACGAACATCATCGCCGGGACCGCCGTCGGCTTCGAGACGACCTTCGTTACCGCAATATCGATCGGCATCGCCCTGCTCGCCTCGCACTGGCTCGGCTCCCAGGCCGGGCTGATCAATGCCGAGGGGCATGACGTGGGCGGGATCCTCGGAACTGCCGTGGCGACCATGGGCATGCTGATGACGACGGCCTACATCCTTGCCATGGACACCTTTGGGCCGATCACCGATAACGCGGGTGGGATCGCCGAGTTCAGCCGATCCGAGGCTGGCGCTCGGCAGATCACCGACCACCTCGACGCGGTTGGCAACACGACCAAGGCGCTCACCAAAGGCTATGCGGTGGCTTCGGCCAGCCTGGCCGCGTTCCTCCTCTTCTCCGCGTACATCGACAAGGTCAACCTGATCCAACGCAATCGAGGCGGTGCGCTGCTGACGGCGGTGAACCTGGCCGATGTCGGCGTGTTCGTGGCCGCGCTCATCGGCGCCATGCTGGTCTACTTCTTCAGCTCGCTGGCTATCCGTGCTGTCGGCAAGACCGCGCAGGCCATCATCGTCGAGGTGCGCCGCCAGTTCCGGGAGATGCCCGGCATCATGGACTACACCCAGCGCCCGGACTACGCGCGCGTGGTCGACATCACAACGCGCGCGGCGCTGCGCGAGATGGTTGCGCCAGGCCTCGTGGCGGTCGCCACCCCCATCGTGGTCGGCCTCGTGCTCGGCTACCAGGCGGTGGCCGGGCTGCTGATGGTCGGCACCATCGCCGGCGTGCTGCTGGCCACGGTCCTGAACAACGGCGGCGGCGCCTGGGACAACGCCAAGAAGTACATCGAAGCCGGAAACCTCAAGGACGACGACGGCAATGTGATCGGCAAGGGCACGTTGGCCCATGCGGCAGCCGTCGTGGGTGACACGGTCGGCGATCCGTTCAAGGACACTGCCGGTCCGTCGCTCCACGTCCTGGTCAAGCTGCTCGCCACGATCACGCTGGTCATGGCGCCGCTCTTCATCCGCTAGGGTGCCGCTCGTCCTGCAGGCCGCGATGATCGGCCTCATCCAGGGGCTTACCGAGTTCATCCCGGTCAGCTCCTCGGCGCACCTCATCTTCGTGCCGCGCATCGCTGGATGGAACGACCCGTTCATCAACTCCAACGCCTTCGACGTGATGCTCCACATGGGCACGCTCGTCGCGCTCCTCATCTACTTCTGGGGCGACCTCGTTGCCCTGCTCCTCGCCTGGCTGGCGTCCATCCGCGACCGATCGCTGGCGGGTGACCCGCAACGCCGCCTCGCCTGGCTCCTGGTCATCACCGTGATTCCCGGGGCGCTGCTGGGTGCGCTCGGTGAGAGCTTCTTCGACACGTTCTTCCGTGAGCGCACCCTGCTCTTCATCGCGGCGCTGCTGGCGATCGGTGCGACCCTGCTCCTGCTGGCCGAGCGAATGCGGAGCCGCCGCCGGACGATGAGCGACCTCGAGCCGGTGGATGCGGCGGTGATCGGAGGGGCACAGGCGCTCGCCCTGTTCCCGGGGATCAGCCGCTCGGGGATCACCATCGCGGCAGGCCTCTTCCTGGGACTCGAGCGCGAGGCCGCGGCGCGATTCTCGTTCCTGATGGCGACCCCCATCGTCGGGGGCGCCGGCATCTGGAAGGCGCGCGAGCTGCTCGGCGGCGGGCTGGTCGCGGCAGACGTCCTCCCGCTCGTCGTCGGCTTTGCCGCCGCCGCGCTCGCCGGGCTGGCGGCGATCGCATTCCTGCTGGCCTACCTCCGAAGGCGCAGCACGGCCCTCTTCATCGGCTACCGATACATCGTCGCCATCCTGCTCGTGGTAGCGGCCATCGCCAACCGCTGAAGCGCGCCCATCTGCTTTGACACGCACGAAAGCCGGACCTACAATGCCGCGGCGTCTGACCGACCTCGTTGATCAGCGCACGGCCCCGATTCTGGCCAATTGGGCTTCGGCCAGCTTCAGGACTCCACCGCAACGGTGGCCGGACCTGGAGCGTTTTTTGTTATCGGTTCAGGACCAATGAACAACAAGCCGGTCTACCTCACCGCCGAAGGACTCGAGAAGCTCAAGGCTGAGCTCCAGCACCTCGTGACCAGCGAGCGACCGCGCGTCGCAGCCCGCATCCACGATGCCAAGCTCGACGGCGACATCACCGAGAACGCGGAGTACGAAGACGCCAAGCAGGAGCAGTCGTTCCTGGAGGGCCGCATCGCTACGCTCGAGGGCCAGCTCAAGAACGCCGAGGTGATCGGGCACACCAACGGCGACAAGGTCGGCATCGGCTCGAAGGTGGTCATCAAGGGATCGGACGGGGAAGAGACGTTTACCATCGTCGGCTCAGCCGAGGCTGCGCCGCGCGAGGGCAGGATCAGCAACGAGTCGCCGGTCGGATCGGCGTTGATGGGCCGCCGCAAGGGCGAGACGGTCACGGTCCAGACCCCGGCGGGTGCCGTCGACTATTCGGTCATCTCGGTCCGCTGACGAGGGCGGCTGAACAGGCCGTGTTCTGGGCCGACGAGCTCGCGGCGCGCGTCTCGGGGCCGCAGGTCGTCAACGACAGCAAGACCCCATCCGGCACGATTCACGTCGGTTCGCTGCGCGGGCCTGTCCTTCTCGACGTCATTGTCCGTGCCCTCCGTGACCGCGGACTAAGCGCCGAGCTGCGCTACGGGATCGACGACCTTGACCCCATGGACACTCAGGCGCTCCTTACCCCGGACGCCGTCGAGCGATTCATGGGCGTGCCCCTCGCGCGCGTCCCGGATCCAGTGACGGACGGGCACCGCTCGTACGCCCGCCATTTCGCGGAGCTCTTCATTTCAACCTTCGACGGCCTCGGGGTACGGCCGGACACGTACTACTGGATGAGCGAGGTCTATGCGGAGGGGCGCATGGACCGATACGTCCGCACCGCCCTCGAGCGGGCGGAGACGATCCGCGAGATCTACCGGCGCGTGAGCCACGTCGAGCGGCCGGAAGGCTGGCTGCCGGTCCACGTCATCTGCTCGAACTGCGGACGCATCGGGACGACCCTGGCCACCGATTGGGACGGCGAGACGGTCGCGTTCGCCTGCCAGCCTCACCTCGTCGCGTGGGCGACCGGCTGCGGCACGACCGGCCGCGTCACACCCTTCGGCGGCGCGGCGAAGCTCCCGTTCAACGTGGACTGGGCCGCGAAGTGGAGCCTCTTCGATGTCACGATCGAGCCCTGCGGCAAGGACCTTGCGACGGCCGGTGGGTCTCGTGACCGGGCGGACGCCATCGCCCGCGATGTCTTCGAGCGGGAGGCGCCGTTGCGCGTCGACTACGAGTTTCTGAACATCCATGGTCGCAAGATGAGCACCTCCAGGGGTCACGGCGCATCGGCCCACGAGATGGCGGACGTGATCCCGCCGGAGCAGCTTCGGCTCCTCTTCCTGCGTCCTCGACCCTACCAGGCGATCGAGTTCGACCCGGACGGGACGGATGCCATTCCCCGTCTCTTCGATGAGTGGGACCGCCTGGCGGCGGCCGTCGCCGGTCGCGACTTCCGCGGCGAGCTGCCTGCCGATCATGAGCGCCTCTTTGCAATGAGCCTCGCCGATGCCGAGAACGTGGCCGCCGAGGCAGCGGCGTACCGGCCCGCTTTCGCCCACCTCGCCTTCCTCCTCCAGCTGCCCGATGCCGACCTGCTGGCCAAGGTCGAGGCCGACAAGGGGGCACCACTCAGCGCGCGTGAGCGCGCGATCCTCGACGAGCGGGCAAAGGCGGCGCGTGCGTGGCTCGATAGTTACGCGCCTGAGCGAGCGCGCGTCCAGGTCCAGGATCAGCTGCCCGACGAGGTCGGCGGCCTGTCTCCGGCGCAACGCTCCTTCCTTGCCTCTCTTGCCGATCGCCTGGCCGATCCCGGCTACATGACATGGTCCGGCGACGCCCTCCAGGCTGCCGTATTCGAGGCGGCTCGCGAAGGCGACCTACCGGCGGGTCAGGCGTTCGCCGCCCTGTATGCGGCGTTCCTCGGCAGGCCCAACGGGCCACGGGCTGGCTGGTTGTTGGCCTCGCTGGAGCGCGAGTTCGTCGTCACCCGGCTTCGCGAGGCGGCCACGGCCGGTACGCTCACCGCATGATCGGCATCGCGCTCATCCGTGAGGACCCGGAGGGGGTGAAGCGCGCCGTCGCCCGAAAGGGCGAATCGACGGAGCCGATCGACCGAATCCTCGAGGCCGACGGCAGGCGCCGAATCCTGCTGGCCGAGACCGACGCCGCGAAGCATGAACGCAACGATGGGAGCAGCCGAGTCGGCGAGCTGGTGCGGGAGGGGCGCAAGGACGAGGCCGAAGCAGCGAAGGCGGCCCTCGCCGGGCTCTCGACTCGGATCAAGGAGCTCGACGCGGCGCTGGCCGAAGTCGAGGCGGCTATTGAGCGCGACCTGCTGCTGATCCCCAACCTGCCGCATCCATCGGTTCCCGATGGGCGCTCCGCGGACGACAACCCCGTCATTCGCAGCTGGGGCGTGCCGCGCGCCGCTGGCTCCACGCCGCCCCACTGGGAGATCGGCGGGCGGCTGGGACTCTTCGACCTGGAACGCGGAGCGAAGATCACCGGCTCGGGCTTCGTCCTGTTCACCGGCGCCGGGGCACGCCTCGTTCGGTCACTGATCGGCCTCCTGATCGACCTCCAGGCCAGCCGTGGGTATCGCGAGGTGTGGGCGCCGATCCTCGTGAACGCCGCCTCTGCACGCGGCACCGGCCAGCTCCCTGACAAGGAGGCCCAGATGTACGTCGTCGACCGCGACGGGCTCTACCTCAACCCGACTGCTGAGGTCCCCGTGACGAACATCTACCGCGACGAGATCCTCGCAGCCGATGCCCTCCCGATCCGTCATGTCGCGTACCTGCCCTCATTCCGTCGCGAGGCCGGCGCCGCGGGTCGTGATACGCGTGGCCTCCTGCGGGTCCACCAGTTCGACAAGGTCGAACTCGTGAAGTTCGTTCGTCCCGAGACCAGCTACGACGAGCTAGAGTCGCTCACCGCCGATGCTGAGGCCGCGCTCCTGGCGCTCGAGATCCCGTATCGGGTCGTCGAACGCTGCACCTACGACCTCGGCTTCGCGCAGGCCAAGGGCTATGACCTCGAGGCCTGGTCGCCCGGAGTGGGGAAGTGGCTCGAGGTCAGCTCGACGTCCAACTACACCGATTTCCAGGCGCGACGGATGAACGTTCGCTACCGCCCCGCCGCCGATTCCCGACCTGAGCTGCTCCATACGCTGAACGGCTCCGGCCTGGGGTTGGCCCGCACCTACGCAGCGCTCCTCGAGACGCACCTCGCCGACGATGGATCAGTGCGGATTCCGGCGGCTCTCGAGGCTCATTTCGGCGCCGACGCTATCCGCTGATCCGGCATCAGCGGCACCTTCGCAAGGTCCGCGCCCGGGCACGATCACGCGGGGCGTTGCACACCTGGTTTGCATATCGGCCACGTAGAACCGATTCGGAGCGCGTCCAGGGGCCCATTTGAAGGTCTCTTGGAGCCACGTGCACCACTGGATGTGCACCCCGACCACGCAGCGCCTCGCGCTCGGCCGATATGCAATCCAGTTGGGCACGATGGGCGCCGGGGCGGGATCGAGGCTCGTTTCGCGCCTACCCGGCGGGGTGGTCTGCGCGCGCCGCTGTGGCGCTCTGAGCGTCGTCAAGCGGTCGCGGTCGCCCCTGCGGATCACGAGCAGAAAGGCGCCCACCCAGCATCAGGATCGTCAGTGAAGCCGTTACGGCGCTGAAGGCCCCTACGGTCAGCACCATGGCCATGCTGGCGAAAGCGCGCCCTCCGCCCGCAAAGGACGCAGCTTCCCCCAGGCCTGAAAAGAGCAGCGCGGCGAGGGTCATGAGGACGACCCAAGCGACGAAGAGCACGACCTGGCCATGCCGGCGAACGGTCCGCGCTGCATCCCGGGTCCGCTGAATCCTGGCTTTCCCCCTCTGATACAAGCGCGCAGCGGCGTGAACCGGTCGCGTGATCGTGACAAGAACGCTCGAGAGTTGCGCGACGATGAGCCGATAGCCCCGTCTCGCCGACTCCGCGGGATTCGGAAGCCGGACTGTCCTTGCGGCCCCAACGGGCGTAGCGGCCCTAAATGGCTCTTCGGGTTTCGCCGAAACGCCCGAGGGCTCGGTCGGGGCACCGCACCTTGTGCAGAAGCGCTCATCTCCTGCCAACGGCTGTTGGCAGCTGCTACAAGTGCCCGGTCGCTGCCCGACCGGGCTCGTCACAGCGGCGGCGAACGGCGCCGCGGCGGGCGCTTCGGTGAGCAAATGCGAGACCCCCGGGCGAGGCTCCGCCTCGGGAGCCGGCGCGGAAGCTTGAGCCGCGGTTCGGGACTCTGCCGAATGGTAGGCAGGGTCGCGGTCGGCGTGGCATCGGTAGCAGCGGCCGTCGAACTCGCGGTTCGAGCACCAGCAGTGTCGACAGATCCAGCCGTTTTCGAACGCAGGCATGAGGGTCTCTTTTCTTGCGGACGGTCGCTGCCGCAGCCGTTCTGCGGACGCCAGCCTCAGCCTAGCCTTCTGCATTCGCATTTTCGATGGATGAAAAGTACTGTCGGTGGGGAACCGATGCGCTGACGACGTCCTCATCGCCGGCAGCAATCCGCGAGCGCCTCATATCAGGCCTGCATGACCTACCGGACCTAGAAGTCGTCTTCACACGAGTGGCAGTGCCCCTCCGCTGGTGGCCGGTTGCGAATCCGGGCCAATCGGCTACCGAACCAGTCTTGAGGCGGCCGCGACGGGTTCTGCTGGCCCGTACGTTGCGGATCAGTGACATGCGTCGGCGTCCCGCCCTTACGAGAGTGGCTGCGATAATCGCGTTCTGGAGGGGTGGCAGAGTGGACGAATGCGGCGGTCTTGAAAACCGCTGAGGTGCAAGCCTCCGTGGGTTCGAATCCCACCCCCTCCGCCATCCAATCTCGCGTGGCCGACCGCCGCGCGCCGGTAACAGGGGAATCCTTGCCCAAAGGGCGAACAACAACCAACGCGCTGCTCGAGGTGCCCATCACATTCGATGTCGGGGGCGAGGTCACCCACGCGCCGATGGTCGAGGCAACCGTTGGCGGCACCCGCACGAAGCTCATCGTGGATACGGGTTCGACGGACCATATCCTCACGCGCGAACTCGCAGACATGGCCGGGCTGAAGTCGGAACCCGGCGAGCCGGGCACAGACAGCAACGGTGCGTCGGTTCCTTCCTGGACGCTGGGCGAGGTGACCATTCAAATCGGTGACCGCACCTTCACGCTGAGGAGCGTCGTGGCCATCACCGGGCCCGAGCCCTTTGCGGACTGGGGCATCGGCGGAATCCTGAGTCCGCAGCATCTCCATCCGACGGCTTATGTGGTGGTCGATCTCCTGGACCATGCGCTGATCTTGGTGGAGGGCAACGCCGCTGATGTCACCCCCTGGGTCGCCGCTCGCTCGCCCACCCTGCATCCGCACTCGCTCGACCGCGCGTCCCGCGACTCAACGATCCTCGTGCATGCCGCCATCGACCCGTTCGCGCCGGTCGTGACGATGCTGGACACCGGCGGCAAGCGGACCGAATTTGGCGCATCTGCCGTCCCGGGACTTCGAGGAGACCGACAGGGCAGCGGCGGACGGGGCGTTGGTGGCGGCCAGTCGTTCGGCTCTGAAGTCGAAGATCAAAGGCTGCGCGTTGGGAACGCCACAGTGCCGGTGCCCAGGCTCCTCTTGAGGGACGACATCGGTAACGCTCCCGGGCTCATTGGCATGGACATCCTGCGCGGTACGGTGCTCATGGTCAGCGCCGATCAGCGCCGGCCGGTGATCTGGTTACTGCCGACCCGGACAAACGTGGCGGCCGAGTGAGTAGGAGCCTACCCATGGAGCGCTTCACGGGAACCCTGATGGCAGCACGCGGCGGCGGCTGCCTGGTTGAGCTGCCGGAGACGGTGATCGCAGCCCTGGGCGGCGCCCGAGTGCGGGTCACGGGGGCGCTCAATGGTGTGGCCTTCTCTTCGAACACCATGGCGATGGGTGGCGGTCGCGTCTGCCTCGGTGTGCACAAGGCGACGCGCCAGGCGGCGGGTAAGAGCGTTGGCGACGAGGTCACGATCGAGCTGGAGCGCGACAACGCTCCCCGCCAGCTCGAGGTCCCACCTGACCTCTCGGCAGCGCTCGCGGCCGATGATCTGGCGCTGGCCGTCTTCGAGCGTCTTTCGTTCAGCCACCGCCGCGAGCACGCGAACTACGTTGCCGAGGCCAAGCGACCCGAGACGCGCTCGAAGCGGATCGAGGAGACCCTCAAGCGGCTTCGGGAGCGTGTGTGACCTCGCCCCGGGTCTCAGCTCGAGGTACGCATCGGTCTGCCAACCACAAGGGTGGGACCGCGGCAAGCAGCGCGAACCCGGACGGCCAGATCACCGGCAACGCGAGGAACGCGCTGATCGGTACCGTCCACCGCCGGTTCGTCCAGGCACCCCACGCGACGACCGCCACCGCCAGCGGCATCCGGATCAGCAGGGGTGGCGGAGCGACGCCGAGATACGTATAGGTCCGTGGCGACTCAGCGCTCGTCGCCAGGAGCTTGATCCAGTCGACCCACAGCTGAGGGCCGCCCAGCACAACCGAAACCGCAATGACCAGACCCGTCACCACCGCCACCTGTGCGAGGGAGCGCCAGTCGCGCCGGACCGCGAACCACAGGAGTCCGACGCCGGGCGTGACCTTGGTGAGTAGCATCGCCGCCCAGGCCCCGGGGAAGCGAAAGCCAACCAGGATCGCCACAGCCAGCAGGACGTGAATGTTGCCTCGCACCACGTCCTCGATAACTCCCGGGACGACCAACGTGTACAGCGCGCCGGCAGCCGTCAGTGCACCGAGCGACAGCGCTCCCCATGCAATGCGGAAGACCTCGAACGGGAGCGTCGTCAACGGCCCGAGCAGCTGCGCCACCACCGGCGCGTAGAAGAAGGCATCGGGCGCGCCAAGATGTGCTCCCTGGTACGGGTCGCGCGGATTTACGGCCCAATACGCGTGCGAATCGTTGGGGTGGAGGTCGTACGGGATGACGCCCAAGACCACGAGTGCCAGGAGCACGAGGCCGATGGCGGCCAGCAGCCACCGAACGCGCCGCCATCCTCCAATGCTGCTGATCGATTGCTCCACCCGGCCTCCGGTCACCGATCCGTAGCCGCGGGCGGTACCTCGTGGTGCTGCCGGCAACGCGCCTCGTATCGCTCGTCGCCCATCCCGCCGATCACGATCAGCGGGGAGTCGGCCGGCGCCGCGCGTCCATCGATGAGCCGCTGGGTGCGGGTCGCCTGCTCACCGCACACCACGCAGATCGCCGTCAGCTTGGTGACCTGGTCCGCGAGCGCCATGAGGCGCGGCATCGGTCCGAACGGAATCCCGCGGAAATCGCGATCCAGGCCTGTGACAATCACCTGCCGACCGCCGTCCGCCAGGCGCTCCACCACATCCGGCAATGCGTCATCGAAGAACTGGCCCTCCTCGATGGCCACGATGTCCGCGTCGCCCACCAGCGCTTCGATCTGGCTGGAATCGTCGACCGCGGCGGCGCGGTGGTGGGCACCGGATCGGGAGACGACTGTCACATCATCGGCCCGCGTATCGAGCCGGGGCTTGACCAGCGTCACGCGCCGTCCGGCGATCGCGAATCGGCGCAGCAGACGCAGCATCTCGTCGGTCTTGCCACAGAACATGCAGCCGCAGATGACGTGGACCCAGCCGGACGTATAGAACATCTAGCCGTCCACCATCCCGGCGCCGGCCTCGGCAACACCCAGCTCGGCTGCCAGTGCCGCGCGCATCGCGTCGATCGGCGCTTCACGCTTCGTCCAGATCACGAAGATCGCCGCGTGCGCGGTTACGAAGCTCAGCTGGCCGTTGGCAACCGTGCCGCCCCGATCCGCGACGTCGCGCATGAGCGGCGTGCTGTCAGCGTGCAGGACGAGGTCCAGCAGGAACAGGTTCTCGGGAAGCCATTCTGGTTGCAACGGGCTGGGCTCGTCTTCCTGGCCGATCCCGACGCCGCTGGCATTCACAACTAATTGCGACCTCGCCAGCTCTGCCTGGAGGATCGTCTCGTGCCAGGGGCGGGCCCGCAGCTCCATGTGCCGTGTACTCCGGGCGAAGTGAGTCACCACCGCCTCTGCCTTGTGCAGGTGACGGTTGAAGACCGCAATTCGCTGGAATCCACTCGTGATGAGAACGGCCACCACGGCCCGGGCGCCTCCGCCGGCCCCCAGGACCATAGCGCTCCGCGGCCATTTGGCCTGGACCCTGGGAAGGACCGCCGCCAGTCCGGCGCGCACTCCGTCAACGTCAGTGTTGTGCCCGCGCAGCCGAGTGGTGCCCTCGCGAGCGACGCCATTCAGCGCCCCAGCCGCCCGCGCGTTTTCGGAGTGGGCAGTCACCGCCGTTGCCGCGCGCTCCTTGTAGGGGGCGGCGACCAGAGCGCCTAGGAAGGCCGGCGACCGCAGTTCCGCGATGACCTCAGGGAGCCGATGTGGGCGCGGCTCCCAACGTTCGATGGCCACATCGAGGCCCGCCGTCGCGAAGGCGGCGCTCAGCACTCCCTCCGCCGGATTCGCCCCGGATGAGGAGCCGATGATGGGTAGGCGCAGCTGCGGCATGGGGTCTTCATGGTCATCGCTGGAGGGCGTCCGCCGAGCCTGCGGCCGGCGGGTTTCGGCGCGTGGGGCCATGCTATCATCGGCGCCGCTCGGAGAGGTCGCATAGTGGCCTAGTGCGGCGGTTTGCTAAACCGTTGAAGGGG
>Ga0070708_100001835_pt1 | contig 16286 bp, 20 predicted proteins | sample KBSK5503metaG_FD_65469 | JGI IMG/M metagenome (GOLD analysis project Ga0070708, IMG submission 65469) | Corn, switchgrass and miscanthus rhizosphere microbial communities from Kellogg Biological Station, Michigan, USA - KBS K5-50-3 metaG | ecosystem: Host-associated > Plants > Roots >... | reverse complement strand
AGGCAACAATACCGATGTGTTGGGGCATGACTTGAATCAGGGCAGTATAAGGCGCTGCGGCCAGGACTTTTCCCAAACAAAGAGGCCGTGGCGAAACGGCCTCTTCGTCCTGGATTTCACTGCAAATGTGTTCTCACGTCTTCATGATCTTTCGACCTGCTTTACGCTTCTTGACGCGACCTTTTCCGCCAGGCGACTTCGCGGCTCGCCTCTTGGCGGCGGTCATCCTCCCGCCCCTGCTTTTCTTAGCCATCTTGGGACTACCTCCTGTTCTTGATGCAATTTATGGATGAAATCAGTCCGGATCAAGGGTACCGGCGACCCGAAGCGAACCGGACCTTGGCGACGGCGCGGGATGTTACACTCACCGCAATCTCCAAGAGGATGTCCAATGCGCGCTCTCACATTGGCGTTGGCGCTGCTTTCGTTTCCCCTCGCCGCGCTAGCGGTCGATCTGGGGAAGGCCGCGGGAAGCGTGACGGTGGACAGCACGCGCATCGATCTCTACTACGCCTACGCCGTCGGCAATCAGAAGAACGAGATCACCAGGCGCTCCGACGAGGTGAAAGTGGTGATCACCAACAAGCCGCTGGCCGATTCGGTGAAGCTGGATGAGATCGATCTCTCGTTTCCCGGCGACGTCCTCGGCCTGATCGTTTCGATTACCGCAGACGGGAAGGTGTCGCACGTCATGGTGCAGCATCCGACCGGCACGTACGACAGCGGCTACGTCGAGGATGCGCACGAGTATCGGTTCAAATCGCGCCGCAGCGAAGCAGGAACGGTCGAGGGGAACGCTTCATCGCGCCGCGTGAAGACGAACACGATGACGTTTTCCTTTGATGTGGAGTTCGCGGCGACGGTGAAATAGGCGTCAGTGTAGAAACATCGGCATGCCCATCACGTCCGCCACTTTCGGCCGGTAGTTTTCCGAATCGTAGAAACGATCGACGTCGACCCGCTTGTTCGATTCAGCACCGATCTCGATGGGCACCGCGGTGTAGCGGCCGTCGACTACGGCGACCATTCTGGCGGTCTCCTCGCGCCGAAGAAGGTCCGCGGCCAGGCTGCCGAAGTTGTTGGCCACCAGTTGATCGAGCGAGTCGGGCGTGCCGGAGCGCATCAGGTAAGCCAGCCGCTGATAGATGACCTTTTCGCGGGTGCGCTTCTCGAGATAGTCGCTGACCAGACCGCCGATGCCGCCGAGCTTCCGATTGCCGAAGGCATCGGGATCACCAGTCTGAATGGTCTCTCCGCCGATAGTCGTCGCCCCTTCGGAAATGGCCACGACCGCGTAGTTGCTGGGATTCTCGCTCTTGTCCTGCGCCAGCATGCAGTAGAGCTTCTCGCAGTCGAACGGAACTTCGGCCAGGATCGCGCGATCGACGCCGGCCAGATACGACGCCAGCAGGCATGTCTCACCGGAATTGCGGCCGAAGAGCTCGACGACCAGAAAGCGCTCGTGCGATCCGGCTCCGGTGCGAAGGTCGTTGATGAACATCACCGACCGCGTGACGGCCGTGGAAAAGCCGAGGCAGTAGTCGGTGCCGTAGACGTCGTTGTCCATCGTCTTGGGGATCGCGACCAGCGGTACGCCCTCCCGATGCAGCCGGCGGGCGAAGGTGAGCGTTCCGTCGCCGCCGAGCGCGACCAGCGCATCGAGGCGAAGGAAATCGAGCACGCGCAGCGCGGCGTGGGTCAGGTCGTATCGGCCGCGCTCATCTGGCCGGCCCATTTCGCCCACCAGGTGTGGTGGAACCTGCTCCGGCCTGCTGATGGCAGGGTTCACACGCGACGTGTGCAGGATCGTGCCGCCGCTGCGATCGATCGTTCGCGTGTTGAGCCGGTTGAGGGGCATCAACCAGTCGGAGTTGTCGGCGCTCCGGTCAGCAATGATGTTGAGCAGAGACGACCAGCCGCGGCGCAGGCCGAGGATCTCGTGGCCCTCGTCACCCAGGCGCCAGACGAAGGACTTAATCGCCGCGTTCAGGCCGGGGACGTCGCCGCCGCCAGTGAGAATGCCGATGCGCTTCATCGTTGCAGCCGTTGAGTCGCTGCCGCTTCTCCCTCAGGAAAGAAGACCACTTTCAAGGCCTCATGTCGATCGAAGCGCCCCATGCCCTCATGAAAGTCCTGCAGAGAATCGTACGTGGCCTGGACGATCCATTCCACATCGAGGCCCGAACGGAGAAGGGCCAGCATCCGTTGCCAGGTCGAGTACATGCGCCGGCCGATGATGCCCTGCATCGTAATCCCCTTGAAGATGACGTTGCGCGTGTAGTCGCTGATGGTCACGGCGTGACCGGCGGGAAGGCCGAGCAGGGAGAGGAAGCCGCCCATGCGCACGATGTCCAGACCGAAGTTGATCGCAGCGGGGGAGCCGGACATCTCCAGCACCACGTCAACTCCCAGTCCGTCGGTGATGGCGTTCACTACCTGTTTCACTGTGGCGGCATCAGTGGTGCGCACGTTGAAGGCGTGGAGGTTTTCGAATGACCGGCCGGCGGCCCATCGCCGCGCCGTCTCCAGCGCGTGATCGCTGACATCGGTCACCACGACCAGGCTGGCGCCGCTCTGCTCCGCGATCGCTGCGGCCATCGCCCCGATCGGGCCGAAGCCGGTGATGGCCACCGATTTGCCGGCCAGATCGACGACCTGCGTGGCATGCACCGCGTTGCCCAGGGCATCGAGAAACGCTCCGACGCGCAATGGAACGAATGGCCCTAGGCAAATGACATTCGAGACGGGGACCTTCACGAACTCGGCGAAGGCGCCATCCTCGTGCAGGCCGAGAATCTTCGTTCGCGCGCAGATGTGACCGTTGCCCGAGCGGCACTGAAAACATTCGCCGCAGGCGACATGCATCTCCGCGGAGACATACTCTCCGACCTTCAGCTCTTCGCGGCCGCAGCGCTCGCCGACGGCCTCGATGAATCCGCAGAATTCGTGTCCGTAGATGCGCGGTGGGCGAACGGAATCGCGGATGGAAGGATCCCAGTGATAGATGTGCTTGTCCGTTCCGCAGATGGCCGCGGCAGCGACGCGGATCAACACTTCGTCGGGGCCGGGCTTGGGAACGGGAACGTCGCGAACCTCCGTTCCGGCCACACCATCAACAGGCGCAGACTTGACGACGGCTTGCATCAACAGTGAGTGACGCGTCAGCACAGGCAGGAGTGCCTGTGCCATAGGACGGCGGATCGTATCACAGCGCTTCGCGCGGTTCCGGCCGATAGAAGTGACGCCGGATGCCTTCTACGAAACGCTCGAGACGCGAGGGTTGGCCGTTCAGCGCGCGCGTGTTTCGCGGAAGGTCGGTGGCGAAGCGATTGACCGCCCACACCATCGTGTCCGGATCGCGGAGGTAGAGATCCTTGTGTAGTCCGCCCTCGACGAGATAGATCCGCCTGGACCCGGAGCAGGCGTCGTACAACGCGTGCGCCATCCAGCAGGGACAGACTTCATCTTCGCTGCCATGGAGAATGAGCAGTGGAATCTCCAGCTTGCGAATGACGCTCAACGTGTCGAACAGACGACCGCTGATCAGGTGCAGAGGCAGGCGAGGATACGCAGCGCGGGCGATCTCCGGCAACGTGGTGAACGTGGACTGCAGAATCAAGCCGTTGAATGGAAAACGCCCGATGAGTTGCGCGGCAACCGCGCCGCCGAGAGAGTAACCGTAGAGAATCGACGGCACGTGCTTCGGCCGAATCTTGTCGTGGAAGCGAGCCGCGGCCAGCGCGTCGATGACCACGCCTTTCAGAGAGGCGCGTCCCCTGCTCCGCCCGTAGCCCCGATAGTCGAACATGAACACGTTCACCCCGCCGTCGAGCAGGTGAGGGATGATCGAAGCCACATTGGTCAGGTTGCCGGTGTTGCCGTGACAGAAGACGGCGGACGCGATCGGCTTTTTGGCCCGGCAATACCAGCCGTAGAGCATCTCTCCGTCGCCGCTCTCGAACCACACTTCCTCGACGCCCAGGCGAGCGATTCCGTAGTCCTCCGGGTTCCAACTGATCAGAGGCTTACGCTCGGGACACAGCAGTCGCGTGTGGCGAAAGGCTCTCCGCGCCACTTCAACAGCAGCGATGGCCGCACCGCCCAGCAGCAGCGGCAGCGAGAGTTGTCGGAGTCGATTTACGACACGCATGTCATCTACTTGAGCAAGGCTGCTGCCGTGCTACATTCCGTTCCGCCCGTGCCACGATTTGTCGAAAGCCGGACCCGTGTTCGATACAAGGATACAGATCAAATGGGGATTGCGCATCACTCGAACTACATCGTCTGGTTCGAGATCGGGCGCACGGACCTCTGTCGCGAGACCGGCTTTACTTACAAGGCGATCGAAGAACGCGGCCTGATTCTCGTAGTGACGGAGGTCACTTGCCGCTACCGCGCGCCGTACCAATACGATGACGAAGTGCTCATTCGAACGTACGTTGCCGAAGCGGCCAGCCGGGCCATGAAGTTCGGCTACGAGCTGCTCAACGGCAGCGGCGACCGGGTGCACGCCACCGGCCATAGCATGCATGTGTGGGTGGATCGCCAATCCCGCCGGCCCACGACGGCGGATGAAGAGGTCATGAATGGGTTCGCCGCGTTTTTGCCTTAGGAGTGGAGCGGCGGGCTTTAGCCCGCCGGCGGCCTGAAGGCCGCCGCTCCACTACTTCGCGATGCGTTTCGCCGCCGCAGCTAACCGCGATTTGTATCGGTCGGCGGTGTTGTTCTTGATCAGACCACGCCGTGCAGCCTTGTCGATCTCCGAGTAGCCGTTGCGCAGGATGTTGATGCCCGTGTCGCCGCCGGCGATGGCCGTGCGAGCCTTCTTCAGCGCGCTCTTCAGACGCGACTTTGCGGTTCGGTTGCGGACCTGAGCTTTTGCTGCCTGCCGACGCTGCTTCTCGGCCGAGCGAATGTTCGCCATCTGTTGTCTTGCTCCTCTTGTATGTTGTGCTACCGGGTTTCGATTCCGAGCTGCTTGAGGCGTTGTCGGGCCAGCGCGGCCTCCTGAGAGTTCGGATGCTCGTGGATGACGTACTGCAGTTGCACCACGCCCTGGGCCCGCTCTCCCAGCGCGATGTAGGAGTAACCCTTCTTCAACAGCGCGCCGGCCACTTTCTCCGACTTCGGGTACTTGGTGACGACGGTGTCAAACTGCTCGATCGCCTCGCGATATTTCTTCTGCGAAAAAAGACTTTCCCCGATCCAGTACGCCGCGTTGGGCGCCAGGTCGGACGCCGGGTTCCTGGTTTGGAAGTCCCGGAAGCCGGCGATGGCCAGATCGTAGTTGCCGCGCTGATAGTCGCGATACGCCGCCTGGTAGGTCTGCATCGGATCTTCGCTCCCCGCCGGGGCCGGCACTGTCACCTCGGTCATCGGCGCTGTGCCGGCTGGAGGAGCGGGCCCGATGGCGAGCGGTGCGGCAGCGCGCGCGGCGGCGGCCTTCAGATCCTCGATGTCGTGCTGTGCCTGCGTGAGCTGCTGGGCCAGGCGATCGAGACGGTAGTTCGTCTGCTCGATTCCGCCCTGCGTGTTGTTCATCTTGTCTTCAATCTGATCGACCTTCGCCACCAGCGTGGCGTTCGATTTCAAAAGTGTCTGAGTCTGATCGGCGATCCGCTGATTGACCGTCTGTACTTCTTCCTTGCTCGAGGCGGAGCGTTTCACCTGAGCCACCTGCTCCTGGAGCTCATTGATCTGGCTCTGCAACCTTTGAACATCTGAGGATGTGACGCAGCCGACGGCGAGCAGAGCGAGCAGCGAGCGGCAAGCCGCGAGCAGGATCGTTTTCATCACGCTCATTTTCCTACCAGTACCAGATGGGCGCGGCGGTTTTTGGCCCACGCCGTTTCGTCATGTCCCGGGTCGAACGGCCGCTCCTCACCATAGCTCACGGTGCGCATGCGGTTGCCGTCGACGCCCAGCGTCATCAGGTATTCCTTGGCCGTGTTGGCGCGACGATCGCCCAGGGCGAGGTTGTACTGCTCGGTGCCGCGCTCGTCACAATGTCCTTCGATCAGCAGGTTGTACTGCGGATTTCTCTTGAGCCAGTTCGCGGATGTGGTCAGCGCGGCCTGCGCGTCGTTCGGCAATGTCGACTCGTCAAAAGAGAAGAAGGCGTCCTGCAGGTATCCGCGCTGCTGGACGGCGCGGTTGAGCTCCTCGACATCGCTGGGTAGGTTCTCCGTGGAGACCCGCGGCGGTTGCGTTTCCGTTTGTACGAAGTCGGGAGGATTCGTGACTTTGGTTTCCGTGGTCGTGGTCATCGTCGGCACGGGAGGCACTGTCGCCGCTGTCTCGGTTGGAACCACCTTGGGCTTCACTGTCTTCTTGCTTCGGCAAGCGGGAACCAGAAGCAGCGCAATCACCGCCATGCCACACAGAAATCCTTGCACAACCTTTTTCATGGTCCGTTCGACTCCTTTTCGCATGATAACAGTTCGTGGTTCGCGCGCTCCGCGAGTTCACTCCGCCTTCTTCGACCAGTCCGGATCCTTGTTCTCGCCGTCGACGGTGAGCGGGATCAGGTCGGAGCCGTCGACCCGCATCCGGTAGATCTGCCACTCACCGCTGCGATTCGACTGAAAGGCGATCCATCTGCCATCCGGCGACCAGGTCGGCTGCTCGTTCGAGCCTTCGCCGGCGATCACGCGGCTCTCGCGCGTCACGAGGTTCATGATGCGGATCTGAAAGCGGCCGTTGACCCGCGAGGTGTACGCGATCTGTTCGCCGTCGGGCGACCACGTCGAATCGTCGTTCCATTCTCCCTCGAATGAAATCCGCTGCACGTTGGTCCCCTCGGCATCCATTACATAGATCTGCGGTGTCCCGCTGCGCCCGGAGGTGAACGAGATCTGGCGCCCGTTGGGACTCCACTCCGGCGTCGACTCGATCGAGGTCGTGGTCGTGAGCCGGCGGATGTTCGTGCCGTCGTCGCGAATGAGATAGATGTCGGGATTGCCGGCGATCGAGCCGACGAAGGCGATGTCGCTGCTGATCGGAGAGAAGGTGGCCGATGTATTCAATCCGAGGCCCGTGGGGAGGCGGATCCGTCCGCCGCCGCGGCGGTTGATGATGTACATGTCGCTCGTGCCGCGGGTGAATGAGGTGTAGACCATGCGGTCGTTGTCCGGCGACCAGCTGGGAAGAATCGACAGCGCGTTGTGACGGCTGATCTGCCGCTGGTTCGCCCCATCCCAATCCATCAGCCAGATTTCGTAAAAGCCGCTCCGATTCGAGGCGAAGGCGATCTGCGAGAGAAAGATCCCCGGTTTGCCGTTGATCGTGCGGACCAGATCGTTGGCGATCATGTGCGCCATCCGCGAGAGCGCAGGCGCTGTGCCGCGGTAACGCTTTCCGAATTGCGAGACGCCGGTGGTGTCGAGGAGCCGCGCTTCGATCACGTAGTCCTGCTCCTCCGGAGTGACGCGCAGCGCCAGGACGAATTGGGCGTTGGACGCCTTGGCCAGATCGGCGTCTGCCGGGATATTCGGCGGGATGGGAGCGATGGCGAAGATGCCGGACGCCGCGATGTCGCGCGTCAGCGGGGCAAAGAACGGGCCGTTGATCGATTCGATCGGCAGCGTTGTCTCGGGCCGGGGGATGGCGATGCGAACGATGTTCGTCGCTTTGCTCGCTTCAAGCGTGGTCTGGATCTGGGTCTGGGCCTGGAGCGACGCGGCTGACGCGAGGAGCAAGAGAAATCGTTTCATCGGAATGTGAGGTGAACGCCGAGGTATGTGCCGTTGTAGCCGAAGGGAAGAGGAGGCAGAGGAGAGGACTCGAGCACGGCGCGAAGTGCGGCGCGGTCGAACGTGCCATTGCCGCTCGCGGTTTCAGTCTTCGCATCGCGGATCGAGCCGTCGCGGTCGATCACGAAGTACACCGTCGTCGTCGGTCCGGCCGCCGCCTGGGGCCTGAACCAACGGCTGCCGATCAGCGTCTTCATGCGATCGATATAGATGGTGTACGGGAAATCGCCGCCTTCCAGCGCGGTCACTCCCGCGCCGCCGATCGGAATCTCCGCTGCCATGGCCGCTGGCTGAGGAGCGACCGGCACGGGCTTCGGTTTCGGCGGCGGGGCCTCCGATCCTTTCTTCGTCGACTTGCCGAATGGTGAGAACGGAACGGTTTTCGGCGCAGGCTTCGGCTGCTCGATCGGCTTCGGCGGAGCGAGCTGCGGAGCGGCAGTGACTGCCGGGAGGACTTCCGCGCGCGGCGTAGACGCAAATCGAATGGTCATGACCGATGCCGGTTGCGGCGTCGCCGCGTGACGCCAAGCGGCCCACACGGCCAGCCCGCTGAGTGAAGCGTGGAGAAGAATCGACACCAAGATCGCCGCGCCGGCGCCGTTCTCGAGCGCCGCGCGTTGCAGGAGGATGTCACTGACGCGGTCGTCCATTCGCCTCCCGCGGCTGGGTAATCATTCCGAGCTGTTCCACGCCGGCGCGATTCATGATGTCGAGCACGGCCACCACCCGCCCGTAGGGAACGGCCTTGTCGGCTTCCAGCAACGCCCGCTTGATCCGCCGCGCGCGCAGCATCGGGCCTAGGGACAGATCGAGATTCGATGAGCCGACCGCCGTCCCATCGAGATACACCGCTCCATTCGCGGTCACCTGAATTCTGGCCGGGTTGTTCGACGCCAGCTCGAAGCTCTTTCCCTCGGCCGTTGGCAGAGCGACCGTGAGCCCCTGCGTCAGCAGCGGCGCCGTGACCATGAAGATGATGAGCAGCACCAGCATGACGTCGACCAACGGCGTGACGTTGATCTCCGCCATGTCCGTGTAATCGTCGCCGTGCTCGAATCGAAAGGCCATTGCGTGTTTGACGTCTTTTTCAGCGTGAAAGTAACACCACGACTACATGAAGTTTCTCTCCGTCAGATTCAAAAACTCCAGCGTGAAATCCTCCATCTCGCCGCGGGCCTGGCGCAGTCGCTGCACGAAATGGTTGTACGCCAGCAGCGCGGGGATCGCGGCAAAGAGTCCGGCCGCGGTATTGATCAGCGCCTCGCTGATTCCTGGCGCGACGGCGACGATCGACGTCGTTCCCATCGAACCGATGTTGGCAAATGAATCCATGATCCCCCACACCGTTCCGAAGAGGCCGATGAACGGCGTGGCCGCAGCGGTGGTGGCCAGAAAGGGGAGGTAGCGGCTGAGACGCGAGGCCTCGATGCGCGACGCCCGCAACAGCGATCGTTCCACGCTGTCGAGCGATCGGATCGTCTGCGCGCCGTGCGCGTGTGCGATCTGGGCCTCAATCTCCGCGTAGCCGGCCTTGAACAGACCAACCAGCGAGGAGTGCTGCGTCGCGCCGGTGGCAGCCTGCACGTCGACGAGACGCTTGGCCTTGCGAAATGCGGCGATGAAACGCCTGGAGGCGGCGAACGATCGGCGAAATCGCCGGGCAATGATCAGAATCGTGGCCCACGAGAGGATGGAAAAGATCAGAAGAATTGCCAGGACGGCTTTCCCCACCCACCCCGTTTGCAAAAACGCCGTCCAAAGCTGCACGACGGCGAATGTAGCACGACTGCCGCACTACGCCGCGTGCGCTACGTGAGCCTTGCCCTGTGATTGAGCCAACGCCGCGTGCGCTACCTGAGTGTTGCCCTGTGATTGACCCCAAACCAAAGCGTTCGTCCGCAGGTAAAACTCGAGATCACGCTCATTGAACGGGTAGAGAACCCGCCCATCGCCACGTCCGGCCGAGCTGAGAAATCCTCGACCACCGCGGGCGATGAAAAAAATGTCTCCGAGAAACTCGTTCGGCAGCGTTGACAGCAGCTCCAGAAACTGCGCGGCGTTTGCTGCCCCGTCGATGATCACGCGCTCCACGTCATATCCGGACTCTGTGACTGCGCGACGAATCGCCGGAGACAGGAATGGCAGCGCGTCGACAAAGACGATGCGGCTTCCCATCGGATTGGAGAAGTCCCAATCTCTCGCGGACGTACCCGGTATGCGCGCTACGAGCGTGATGCGACGTTTGTCTTTAGTCATTTGCCACCCTACATGTCCAATCTCAGTACCAGCTGGCAGATTGTTTAGATTCTGGTAGTTAGATTCGCAATTGCCGCGGCCTTGCGTTCGTCAATTGGACAAGCGTCTATTTTTCGGACGGTGGCTGAGCTTCGGTAGAGGGTGCTGATCGTCGACGAGGATCCGAATATCGTTTCCGGCCTGTCCGCGTTGCTGGAGGAGTCGTGGGACGTGCGGACGGCTTCAACCGGGCGTGAAGCTATCGTGGCCTTTGGCGAGTTCTCGCCCGACGTCGTTCTTCTCGATGTCCAGCTTCCCGGCATGTCGGGCATCGATCTTCTTCACCACTTCAAGATGTACTCCGAAGCGGTGGCGGTGATCATGATGTCGGGGGTGGGGACGTTCGATCGCGTCGTGGAGACGGTCAAGCTCGGAGCGGAGACTTTTCTGCAGAAGCCGTTCGATTACGCCACTCTCGCTCTGACGCTGGAAAGCGTCTCGCGGATCATCGCCACTCGGCGCGAGCTTCTCGCGTTGAAACGCAACGACAGCGATGATCTCGAGCGTCTGCCGGGAATCTCGCCGGCCATTCAGCAGCTCAATCAACTTCTGGCTTCGGTCGCCGGAGCACCATCGCCGGTGCTGATCGAAGGGGAGTCGGGCACCGGGAAGGGCGTCCTGGCGCGCTTGATTCACAACCGGTCGGCGCGCCATCGTGCGCCGTTCGTCGATCTCAACTGTGCCGGTCTGTCGAAGGAATTACTGGAGTCGGAGCTCTTCGGTCATGAGCGCGGTGCCTTCACCAATGCCATGAACACCAAGCAGGGACCTTTCGAGATCGCCGGCGACGGCACGCTCTTCCTCGACGAGATCGGCGAGATGGAGATCACCGTGCAGGCGCGGTTGCTGAAAGCAATCGAAGACAAGCGATTTCGTCGCGTGGGCGGCGTTCGCGACCTGAGCGCGAATTTTCGTCTAATCGCCGCGACGAATCGCGATCTGGCGGAAGAGGTGAATCGCAATCGATTTCGCACCGATCTCTACTATCGCCTGAATGTGGTGCGCATCCACATGCCGCCACTTCGCGACCGCCTCGAGGATGTGCCGATCCTCGTCGAGGTGATGCTCCGGCCGCTGGCCAAGGACATCGGACGGCCGGTGCCGGCGATCAGTCCGAGAGCGCTGAAAAAGCTGGAGGGTTATCACTGGCCGGGCAATGTTCGCGAGTTGCGCAACGTTCTGGAGCGCGCGCTGCTGACTCTGAGCGGAAAAGAAATCCGCAGCGAAGATCTACTGCTCGAATCGGGCGCGCAGGTCATCAAAGGGCCGGGCTCGGGATTGCCAACGAGCGAATGGGACATCTGGCCGCTCCATGACGTCGTCGCAGGCTACGTGGCCGCGGCGGTGAGTGCTGTCGGCGGAAACATTCATAAGGCGGCCCGCCAACTTCAGATCAGGCCTTCCACGCTTTACGCCCGCCTGAAAGAAAAGCAGCCTCCCGACGTTCCGTGATCTGCTGCCCTAGACCCACGACAGTAATTCGTTGATCTGTTCTCCGAGGGTGATCGGATCGAAGGGCTTGGCGATGAGTCCCCGAACACCAAGCTGCATGAACCTCTGACGATCGGCTGCCTGGACCTTGGCCGTTAGAAAGATGACAGGAATCGACTTCGTGGCTTCCTGCAACTGCAGCGCGCGGAAGGTGCTGGGACCGTCCATATCGGGCATCATCACATCGAGGAGGATCGCATCGGGTGCGCAGGTTCCGGCCAGCGCGATTCCAGATGTTCCACCGTTTGCCGTCGTGACGGTCCAGCCCTGCGTCATCTCCAGGCTCAGGGTGGCCACCTCGCGGATGTCGTCTTCATCGTCGATCAGGAGAAGGTGTCTATGCTGCATTGGCGACCTCCTCATTTTCGGTCGTGATGGGATCGAGCTCGTCCGCTGATTCGATGGCATTGTTGAACCTGTCGGACGGGAGTGCTGTTGAGAGGTCCGAAAAATACAGGAGAGCTCGGCGTTTGTATTTTTCCGGATACTTCGGGGCACTCAATGGTTAGCAAAGGGAGAGTGAGCTCGCTCGCCGCCTCAAAAGAAGCCAATCATGCAATCCGCGACAACATTCAAAGAACGACTGCTCGACCTCAAATGGCGCTTCGTCCGGACGATGCCGGACCGCATCGCAGCGATCGCATCTACGCTGGCCGGCTGCATGGACGGTGGCAGGGAAATGACGGATCGATTGGAGCGGCAGTTCCACGCGCTTGCCGGCACCGCCGGCACATACGACCTCGACGCGGTTGCGGCGGCGGCATTCGAGGGTGAAGAAGCCTGCGCGGAACTCAATCAATCTCCGCTCGACGGCGAAAGCTTCACGTATCTGACATTTCTCGTGAACCAGCTTCGCGGCGCGCTGGACGCCAGCGTGCCAGTTCAATGGACTCCCAGCGCCGTCTTCACCGCCGCCCATGTGTCGGTTTCACGGCAGACTGGAGTCTCCGCTGCGTAACGCTGTGTCGAACATTTCAGCCTCGCTACTGGAGTCGCCTGAAGAATCGCTGGCCGCCGTCCGGCACAGCGAACAGCATTTCCGTTCCATCCTCGAGAATTCGCCCGATCTCATCGCCATCATCGAGCGAGACGGCAAGCTCCGCTATCAGAGTCCTTCAATCGAGCGGGCTCTCGGAATCAACTCCGACTCCGTGGTTGGCAGGGCGTTCCTCGATTTCGTTCACCCCGATGACGCGCAGAGAGCGTCGCAATTTCTGGAGCGCCAGATTGCGGAGCCCTCCGCCATTGGGATGGTCGAACTGCGCTTTCAGCATGACAACGGCTCGTGGCGGTCATTTGAAGTGGTGGCCCGCAATCTGGCCGCCGCCGGCGCCGTGACCGCCATCGTGACCGAGGCGCGAGACATCACGGAGCGCAAGCTGCTGGAAGCGCAACTGGCTCAGGCCAACCGCCTGAGCAGTCTGGGTCGGCTGGCGGCCACGGTCGCTCACGAATTCAACAACGTCCTGATGGGAATGCAGCCATTCACTGAGCTCATGCAGCGTCCCGACGCCCCTGCCTCGATGATCAGCAAAGGCGCCTGGCACATTTCGAATTCGATCCAGCGCGGAAAGCGCATCGCCCTCGACATCCTCCGTTTCACGCAGCCCGCGCAACCGGTGACTGCCCAGGTGGACGTCGGCGAGTGGTGGGAGAAGTTCGCTCGGGAGGCGGAGATCGTCGTGGGAAATCTCGTCCGTCTCGTGTCGAAGATCCCGTACCGGGGAACGTGCGTCGTTGCCGATCAGGAGCAGCTCTCTCAAGTCATGGCTAATCTCGTGGCAAACGCGCGCGATGCCATGCCTGCCGGAGGCACGCTCACGGTCCAGGCCTGTCAGCCTCCGCCGGACTCCGTGTTCGCGTTCGGCATCGTGGCCAACGCTGCGCGATTCATCCAGATTTCGGTGTCCGATACGGGTCAGGGCATCACTCCCGAAGTCATGCAGCACATCTTCGATCCGCTCTTCACCACGAAAAAGAACGGTGGTGCTGGCCTCGGCCTGGCCGTTGCTCATCAGGTTCTGACCCAGCACGGCGGATACATCTTCGCCGAGAGCGAAGTGGGTCGCGGAACGACGTTTCACCTCTTCCTTCCCAAAGGTGACCCTCCCTGTAACGAGAGCTGCGAAATCCCCACTCAACCTCAGACGCCCGACGAGCGCACGTTGCTGATGATCGAAGATGAGCAGCCCATCGTGGAGGGCATCAGTGCTCTGCTGAGCTGCGAGGGAATGAAGGTGGTTGCCGTGGGGACCGGGGGAGAGGCCGCCGCGGCGGTCGCGCGATTCCATCCCGACGTGGTTCTCCTCGATTTCGGGTTGCCCGACATGGACGGTTCCGAGGTGTACACGCTTCTGAGAAAAATGAATCCTCTCCTGCCGGTGATCTTCGCCACGGGCCACGGCGACCGGCGAGCCATTCACGATGGGATGGCTGATACACGCACGCGATTCCTCCAGAAGCCGTTCAAAGTCGCTACGCTTCTCGAAATGATCGATGAGCTTCAGCCCAAAGGATCGCGCGATGAGTGACGGCAAAACGGCCTTGATCATCGATGACGATGCCGACATTCGGGAAGTGCTTCGCGTGATGCTCGAATCGGGAGGGTTTCAGGTCGACGTGCTGTCTGACGGCATCCACGCTGTGGATCTCCAGAAGTGGTACGACGTCATCCTGCTCGATTTGAAGATGCCCGTGTTCGACGGACACCGCCTGACCGACTACTGGCAGCTCACCGACCCTGACATCCTGCGACGGGTCATCGTGCTGAGCGGCTACTCCCGGCTGGCCGTGGATCAGGAACTGCGGACCTTCGCCAGGCTGGAGAAGCCATTCGACTACCTGACGGTGATGAAGGTTGTCGGTGAATGCATCTCACAGCTGCAACCCCTGAAGTCTTTCGGAGGAACTTGTGTCTGATTTCGATCTGATAATCGACGAGACGGCAGTGACGGGCGAGAGCTACATCGTGGCCTGCTGGAAGTGCGCTGAGAAGTTCAACGCCGCAACATCGTCCTGGTGCGGCTGTGATGCGAAGCTGCGGACGCTCGAATGCCCCCATTGCGCGTCGTGCTTCTGCCTGGCGCCATTTGTCTATAAGCGGAGGTTCTGGAATGACGCGCCAAAGACGCTGCGCGAGCACGCCAGCCGCTTCCGCATCCCGGGCCGGGATGTCGTGGGCGGTGAACAGAGTCGAGCGCCCGAAGCGAGTGCGCTTCGTCGGCCGCACGTGCTCATCGTCGATGACGAAGAGCCGATCCGATCGCTGGCTGCCTGTTACGTCGAGCAGCTCGGTTACAAGGTCACGACCGTCTCCAGCGCCGAAGAAGCTCTTCTCATGAGCGACACGGTTTCATTCAATGTCGTCCTCACCGATGCGCTCATGCCGAAGATGGACGGAAGAGAATTGTGCCGGCGACTGAAAGAAGCCCACGGTGATCAGATCAAAGTCATTCTCATGACCTCGCTCTACACGGCGAACCACTATCGGACCGAAGCACGGCACGTGTTCAAGGTCGACGAGTATCTTGCGAAACCGCTTCGCTACGATGAGCTGCGTGCCGCGCTGCAGCGCGCGGCGCCGCTGCACCTGGCGCTCGCCAGCTGACGGCTGGTACTGCTCTATTAATGTAGAGAACGTCTCTTTTTGCTCTTCCTGTCCAGATCCCGGACGGGCCCCCGTGGCCGTCACAGCCGCAAGTCGTTTGTTTCTCGTTCGAGCGATTCCCGGCAGGATGGCAGGCTTGTTGAGTGGGTAGCAGCAGGAGCGAGCCAATCATGAAGCCACGGGTACTGGTTGTCGACGATGAGCAGACGATCGTGTTGGGCCTGACCAGTCTTCTGGAACTGGAAGACATCGAAAGCGCCGGCGCGTTCGACCGACTCTCGGCGGAAGCGATGATGAAGGGAACGTTCTACTCCGTCATCCTGGCCGACGTCCGTCTGCACACCGAGGCAGAAGGCCTCGAGCTGCTCGATGACATTCAGCGAATCAGCCCCAGGTCCCGCGTCCTCAGCATGACCGCCTATGCTACGCCGGAGCTCGAGCGCGAGGTTCGGGCGCGCGGCTCCTCGAGCGTGATCCGGAAGCCGGCCACCGACGGCCAGATCCTCGGAGCGATCATCGATGTGCTCGCGGAGATCGAGAGGCTGGCCGCAGAAGAGACGGTGCTCGATCTGGCGCAGGTGCAGGTCCAGACGCGCAAGATCCTGTTCTCGATTGCCCAGCGCCGATACGGCTTGATGTTGGAAGAAGCCGAGGACGTAGTGCAGGAGGCCTGGCTGTTGTTCATGGAGCGGCGAGGCATCATCCGCAGCGCACGCGGGTGGCTTGCCGGCACAGTTGCCAACCTCTGCCGGCGTCACATCGATCGATCGGTCCGTTCGCGCAAAAGGTTCGTAGACGATGAGGGGATCGAAAATAGGACAGACGGCCAGGCCGGCGGTCCCGAAAGCGGCATTGCCGTACGACAGGCACTGGCCAGTCTGGACGCGAACTCACGGGACCTCTGCACGCTCATCGGCATCGAAGGTTACGCCTACGAAGAGGTCAGCTCCCGGACTGGTCTTCCGCTCGGATCCGTCGGACCGATGTACATGCGCGCCAAGAAGAAGCTCCGGCTCGCACTGGCAGCCTGAGGGAAACGCGCGCAGCGCCTTCTGAGTGCGGCGGCTTGGAGACTGTCTCATAACCGGGATGCTGTGGAAAACAGGGACTTGTGTTACCAAAGAGCATGAGTCGCGAGATCA
>Ga0070708_100001834_pt1 | contig 16291 bp, 13 predicted proteins | sample KBSK5503metaG_FD_65469 | JGI IMG/M metagenome (GOLD analysis project Ga0070708, IMG submission 65469) | Corn, switchgrass and miscanthus rhizosphere microbial communities from Kellogg Biological Station, Michigan, USA - KBS K5-50-3 metaG | ecosystem: Host-associated > Plants > Roots >... | reverse complement strand
AAGTCAAATGCTTATCATCACGCTCCAAAACAGGGCCTCATGGCCCAAATGTAACCACGGTCCTGTCCAGAGTTGGGGGCCGAGGTCGATTGCGCAATAACAGAGACGTAAGCGTGCCTCACCACTCATCTATGATTTGAGGTAAAATCTCAGCAACAGGACGCGTTAGGAACCTATTGAACGGCATTGAACATGCTAAGGAGAAATGTAGTAGGTATTGACAACGTGTGCAAAAGTGTGCTAGCATTATCACATGTACTCAGTTGCACAGTTTGCCAAACAGGTCGGAGTCTCGGTGAAAACGTTGCAGCGCTGGGACCGAGAAGGTCGGCTCAAAGCGAAACGAACCGTTTCCGGGCGGCGCTACTACGATGAGGCTGATCTGGCCACGGCGCTCAACCTGCCTCAGCGTCCCGCAGTCCGTCGAACCGTGGCCTATTGCCGGGTATCCTCACCTGCCCAACGGCCAGATTTGCAGAATCAGCGGGCAGCGCTGGAAAGCTATGCCGTCTCCAAGCACGTCATAGTCGATGAGTGGATTATGGAAATCGGTGGTGGTCTCAATTTTGGACGCAAGCGGTTTCTGGCTCTCGTCGACGCGATTGTGGCAGGGGAGGTGGAGCGCTTGCTCATCGCCCATCGAGATCGCTTGGCTCGCTTTGGCTTTGCGCTTCTCAAGCATCTGTGCGAGACGCATGAGACGGAATTGGTGGTCATGAACACCGAGACGCTTTCGCCCGAGCAAGAATTAGTGCAGGATTTGATGAGCATTGTCCACTGTTTTAGCTCACGCTTGTACGGTCTGAGGAATTACCGCAAAGCTTTAGAGAAAGCGCTAAAGGATGAAAACCGCGCACAAAATACGGATGAATCCGACCCTTGAGCAGGTGGAGTACCTCAAACGAGCCTGTGGTACCAGACGTTTTATTTACAACTGGGGGCGGGAACAGTGGGAGAAGCAGTATCAGGCATACAAACAGGAACAGGAAACCTTTCCTGAAGAGGAGCGCACCCTCATGCCTCCCAGTGCCTTTGCGCTCAAAAAACAGTTCAATGAGATCCGTGAACACGCCTATCCATGGACATACGATGTCACGAAATGTGTGGTGGAAGGAGCCTTTGATGATCTGAAGAAAGCCTATGACAACTTCTTCGCCGGCCGAGCCGATTATCCCAGCTACAAGAAAAAGGGCAAGTCCCACGAGTCGTTTTATCTCTCCAATGACAAATTCACGGTGGGCAGCCACTGGATCAGCATCCCCGGCCTGGGTCGTTTTGTGCTTGATCAGCGACAGATCGAGAAGGGGCGAGGCAAGCGGCTGCGCAAGATGGGAACGGTGAATCTGGCAGAAAAGCTGCGTTTTGTCGAAAAGGGGAAGGCGACCGTCCACAGGAAACCCCGAAACAAACGCAAGCAGGTTATCTGCGAGTCCGTCAAGATTTTGGGGGCGACCGTCTCCTGCGAAGCCGGTCACTGGTACGTCTCCATCCAGGTGGAGGTCAAAAAAGAGAGATCTCCCACCCCTTCCCCAGTTGTTGGGGTGGATGTCGGGATAAAGCAAGCTGCCGTGGTCAGCGATGGACGCAGGCTTGAGAACCAAAAGCCGCTCGTGCACCATCTCAAGAAACTCGGCAAGCTGCAACGAGCGCTCAGCCGGAAACGATCAGCGAAAGACCCCGAGACCAAACGAACCGTTTTCAGCAAGAATTACGAGAAACAGCGGCTGAAAGTAGCGAGGAAGCATCAGCAGATCGCCAATAGTCGCCGGGACATCCAGCACAAGTTCACCACCGAGCTGGCTCGCACCTGTGGCGTCATTGGCATCGAAGATCTCAATATCCTGGGGATGATGGCGAATCGGAAGCTTTCACGTGCCGTGGCGGATGCCGCCATGGGGCAACTCTTGCAGTTCTTGCAAACGAAAGTAGCGAATGCTGGAGGGGACCTCTTTGTCTCCTCACGCTGGTTTCCTTCCACCAAACGCTGTTCGTGTTGTGGACACGTCAAAAAGCGCATGCCGCTCAAGCATCGCACCTATCAGTGTCTCGTCTGTGGCCTGGTTCTCGACCGAGATCTCAATGCCGCCCTGAATCTAGCCTGGTTTGCAACAGAGATGCTTCGCCAGCTTCGTGCCTAAAGCTGGCCGTCCTGGGTAGTGGCTACGACCGATGACGTAAAAGCGCCTGTGGAGCCGGTGTGAGACCGAAACGGGAGGGCTGATCCAAAGGTTCCCGTGCGAGGGCTTCTGGCTGTGAAGCAGGAACAACTGACCGCTTAAGGGTGGGTTCGCTCACCTTCGAGTATGAGAAAGGTAGCAGGATTACCACTATGGCCTTCAACATGAAAAACAGGCATTTTCTGAAGCTGGATGATTTCACTTCCGAGGAGATCGGCTTTCTGCTGCGCCTCTCTGCCGAGCTGAAAGCGGCGAAATATGCGGGGACGGAGATGCCGCGATTGCACGGCAAGCAGATTGTACTAATCTTTGAGAAAGACTCGACACGTACTCGCTGTGGCTTCGAGGTGGCGGCGTACGACCAGGGGGCTCATGTCACCTATTTGGGTCCAAGCGGATCGCATATCGGCTCTACGGAGACCATCAAGGATACGGCGCGCGTGCTTGGTCGTATGTACGACGGCATCGAGTTTCGCGGCTATGCCCAGGCTGATGCGGAAGAACTGGCGCACTATGCGGGGGTGCCCGTGTGGAACGGGATGACGAATGAAGCCCATCCGACCCAGACCCTGGCTGACTTTCTTACCATGCAGGAGCACACGAACAAACCTCTGGAGGCGGTCTCGTTCTGCTTTCTTGGCAATGCCGGCTACAATATAGGGGATTCGCTCATGATCGGGGCTGCGAAGATGGGGATGGACATCCGCCTGGCGGGTCCCAGGGCATCCTGGCCCAATCAGGAACGTTTTGGCCGGGTACAAGCAGTTGCGCAAGAAACCGGAGCCAACATCACTCTGACCGAGGATGCCATGGCGGCGGTGAAGGGGTGTGATTTTCTCTATACCGATGTCTGGGTGTCGATGGGAGAATCTCTTGAGCTGTGGGGTGAGCGCATCAAGCAGATGCTTCCTTACCAGGTGAACAGCAAACTCATGGCCGCGACTAGCAATCCCGACACGAAGTTTATGCACTGCCTGCCCTCCCTGCACAATACGAACACTAAGCTGGGCAAGCAACTCTACGAGCAATTTGGCCTGGGGGCTTTGGAGGTCACTGACGAGGTGTTCGAGTCGAAAGCGTCCATTGTCTTCGACCAGGCAGAAAATCGGCTGCACACGATTAAGGCCGTTCTGGTAGCAACGCTGGGGGGCTAGGCGATGTACTCCATCCCAGGGATTCATTCTGCGTCGGAGTGTGAGAGAGAAAAGGTCCCGGCGTTGGACAAGTATAGTCTGCATAGGCTATACTGTTCCGGGAAGAATAGATAATACCAGCTAGTGAGCGACCCCGAGGGTCGCTCGCTCTTATGCTTGCGACATCTAAAGAAGGGTTTTTATGCAAGAGGAGTGCGATGTTTTAATCGTAGGTGGAGGCCCAGCGGGTTTAGCGGCCGCCGAAGCTGCTGCCGGGCGTGGAGTACGCACGATTTTATTAGAGCGTCAGAACGAGATTGGATATCCGGTGCATACAAGTGGGGGAAGCTGGGTAAGCGATATGCAGGCACTTGCCATCCCCGAGAACCTGTATCATCCGATAACAAAGGTAGTGTTTGTATCCCCTCACCGTGAAGTGCCTCATTATTATAATCCCGCGGTCGCCTGTGTAATGGATGTGCGAGGAGTTTACCAGCACCTTGCAGGGCGTGCCATTGCTGCTGGCGCTGCATTGCGTGTGCGCCATACGGTTGAACAGACGACAGTGGAAAATGGCCGTGTCCTGGGGGTGATAGCAAAGAATCATGCGGGTGAGCGTATTAGTGTCTATGCGGCTGTGACGATCGATGCCAGCGGTTTTTCGCGTCATGTTGGGGTGCGTACTGAGATGGGCAAAGCGTTCCATCGCTACGGCTATGGGGCGGAATATGACATGTACGCGCCGGACTATCCCCAGGATGAGCTATTTTTGATTATGGGGAGCCAATTTGCGCCGCGTGGGTATGCATGGGCATTTCCGCGTGGAAATGGGCGTGTGCGTTTGGGGGTGGGTGTGCTGCATCCTGATTGCGACGACGATGCGCGAGCGTATCTTGACCGGATGGTGCGAGAGCTACCCCAGTTATCCCACAAATTTAAAGGTGCCAGCCCGATTGAGTATCATACGGGCCTGTTCCCATCGGAGGGACCGCTTGAGCGTTTCTCGCGCGATGGCCTGCTGCTGGCCGGCGATGCTGGCGGTCATGGTTCAACATTGGTAGGTGAGGGTATTCGCTTTGCAATTTATTCTGGCCAGATGGCAGGCTCGGTTGCGGCAGAAGCTGTCAAGGCTGGCGATATCTCGGCTGCTTATCTTGGGCGTTTCGACAAAAAATGGCGTGCACGCTTCGGTCGCGATATGGATATCTCCTACATGATTAACAGGCGTATTGCCAATTATAGCGATGAACAGTGGGATAATGCGCTTGACCTGCTGCGCCGCCTGACACCTGCGCAGGTGGCACAGGCGCTACGCGGTGACTTTAGCGCGGGCCTGGTAATGGGTGTGCTCGCACGTAACCCCGGTCTTGTGGCTAGCGGGAGCAAGAAATTCCTCGATCTGATGCTGGAGCGCATCAACAAGCCAGCAGGGAATATTTTGCAGTAAATATGTGTTGATAAACATATACGGAGATATCTCCCATTTTGACCATCTCAAGGAGCTATTTGTGCAGCAGATTGCATCTAATTCTTTAACAAACGATCAAAAGATCAGAATGTATGCCACCAATTGGTGTGGTGATTGTCGTATGGCAAGACGATGGTTTGATGCCCATGGCGTACCCTATGAGTTTATCAACATCGAGGAGGATGATGAAGCGGCGGAGTATGTAGTGCACGTGAATCATGGCGCGCGAAGCGTACCGACGATTGTCTTCCCAGATGGTTCGATACTGGTTGAGCCATCTCCTCGGGAGCTTGCTGCTAAGCTCTCACAGTAGGATTTTGAAACTAAAAAGGGCGGCTTCAATAGTGGTGTCAACAGTTGCCCAAAATTGTAGACAATTCTCGACAATCGCGTTCTCGCCGCCCTGGTTCAGTCCGGCGTGTCAGCGTTCCTTCCGCCTTCCGACACGTTATCTCCCCAGGAGTCGCCCGCAAGGTGAGCCGGGTTGGAACGTCACCCCTTGGGCCAGCGCTAGCCCCACCACGTTCACATGTCTGCTCGTTTGCAGACGGGCCTGGCCTACCAGTCTTTGCCGGGGTGCACCTCTGGCAGGCTTCTCCCCCCCGACCTGTAGCCGCAGAGGGCGCGTGCGTCACCTCAGCCGCTTGCTGCGGCCTGCGGAGGCGCCTTTTTCCGAGGCTGCCAATGCCACTCGCGATAGAACGAGCAATGCACATTCTTTGAGGCGTTGAGGTCGGCATTGGCCTCGTAGTGACAGACAGGACACCAGAACAGCTTTCCCCATTTCGCTTTGATGCGTTTACCACGAAGGTTCGAGAACCTCTCTCCCTTCGCGCCGCATCGCGAGCAATATTGCGATGTCCCGTGTGGATTGACTTCGACCGTGACCACTCCTTGGGCGAAGGCTTTGTCTTTGGCATGTCGATTGATCTTGCCACGTAGCTGGTTAGCCTGCCGGCGGTTCATGCGCCGTGACTTGCTTGCCCCTGTGGCCTTGATCTTGCGCAGTCGCTCAAAGAGCAGCACGGACCCTGGATACTTCGCGCAGATGTTGGCAATGCTGCGTGCTACCTTGTGGGCAGCATCCTCATTCATACGGCGCACATGCTGCCAGAGCTGCTGATTGCTGTGCTCTCCCTTGATGGGCTTGCCAGAAAGCCACTGCTTCTTCGCAAGACGCTTGAGGTGCCGATAGCGGTGGTGATCGAGGCCACGATCGGTCACAAAAACGGTCTCGATGATCTTGCCATCTTGGCGCACCGTGATCACGGCGAGATTCTTGACGTTCAAGTCCACCGCCACGGTCACCAGATGGGGGTCAGCTTTGCTCTCTTTGACCTTTTTCGCCTGGATCGCTTTGGTCTGCGCGAAGTGCAGTTCGGCGGTCTTGTTCCGCAGCACCAGCTTGGGACTGTGCTGCTCCCAGTCTGCTTCGCTCTGCCGGCGCTCGAAGTAGCGGCTCTCGCGCACGGGGTAGTTCACCCACGTCCAGCATGCCCCCGTGTAGACATTCAGGCGCACAAAGCGCTCGTGCTGATCCGCTTCCCCCACGCTCAGCTCGATGGTCCCCTGATACAGGCTCGGGTGATTGCTCGCTCCAGGCAGTCCTGGCTCCCCTTGCTTCTTGCCCGTCTGCTCCCAGGTGCTGCGATTGGAGAGGTAGGCCCTGACCTTGCCGATGGCATCCTTGATGACCGAGCGTCGATACACAAACGGCATGTCGGGGAAGCATGCACTGAAGTTCCAGGTGGGCCAAGGATGGGGATGCTCTTTGGTTTCCACGGTGTGGAATTCGGCCCAGGTGAGCAGTTCGTTGGCTGAGATGGCTCGCTCACGCATCTCTAGATGTTTCTCCGAATAGTAGGAGACTCGCTCAGAGAGCTTCTCGGCGTGTGCCAGGAAGAAATCCACGTAAAAGGCGCGGGCAGCAGTGAGCACGTGCACCGTGGCATCTAAAAAGGCGCGTTTGTCGGTATTGACTCCCCCCTGCGTGCGCAGGCTGAGATCAAGCGGGAGTTTGGTTGTGCGAGTCGCCTGTCCCATCCTCGCTCCTCCTGGCAGGAAAACAGAGAACATTCGTTCTCACTTGCTCTCAAGTATAGCCTCCTGGTCCATGTTTGTCAACGCTTTTGGATAGGCCTTCCTTTCTTTTTGACTATTTTTCCCCTCCCTTTCCTACTATGGGATCCTATCCATCTCCCTCTGTCGTGCAGTAGGGCTACTGTCATTAGAGTAGCGGCTGATTTGAGAGTTCACTAGTACCTCCTGAGAGACTGGAACAGGATGGGCTTCAAAGTCAGCAGGTGTCGTAGCATCTTGCCCATTTGATACTCCAAAGACGTGTAAAAGTAGAGTGAGCGTGATACTCAAGAACAAATTGACGACAAGCGCTGCCAGAGCAGAATACACAGGGATGGTTATGCCACCGAAAGAAAGTGTGTACACCGACGACTGAAAATTCTGTGCTACGGCCATCCATGTGCCGATAATCATACCCCCCGCCCAGCCGATAATGAGAGCCTGGCGATGAAACCAGCTGGTGTAGAGACCAAGGAATACAGCAGGGAGCGTTTGCAGGATCCAGACGCCTCCAAGAAGTTGAAAGTCAATTGCAAATGTGTTCGGAAGGAAAAGAATGAAGGCCAGGGCCCCAACTTTGACCAATAATGAGGTAGCCCTTGCGACAGTGGACTCCTCGCGTTCAGTGCAGTTGGGTTTGAGGTATTGACGATAGACGTTGCGGGTGAAGAGATTAGCCGCCGAAATAGACATAATGGCCGCCGGAACCAATGCACCAATAGAGATAGCCGCAAGGGCGACGCCTGCGAACCATGGAGGAAACATCTGGACGAAGAGTGCCGGTAAGGCAATGTTCGATTTATAGATTGGTGAGGGTTTGACGCCAACGGCAATTGCCACATAGCCAAGTAGCCCGATCATCCCAAGTAAGAACGTGTAGGCAGGAAGGAGTACAGCATTGCGTCTCACAACCCGCCGGCTATTTGTGCTGAGCACACCCGTGAGCGTATGGGGATATAAGAACAAGGCGAGTGCCGACCCGAGGGCCAAAGTGATATACGCGCTATATTGCTTGGGAGAGAGCAGCAGCTTTTGTTTCGACACGGCAGCAAAGATATGTGCGAAGCCGCCTAACTTCACTGGAATATAAATCACTGCTACGATTATGACAAGCCAAATCAGCACATCTTTGACGACGGCAATGAGTGCGGGCGCGCGTAATCCACTCAGGTAAGTATAGGCAGCCACGATGACAAAGGCGGTGAACAGGGATATCTCGATGGGAATACCCAGCTGGGCGAAAGCAATCTCGATGCCGTACATCTGGAGAGCAATGTAGGGCATGGTTGCCAGGATGCCTGTCAGGGCTACCAGCAATGCCAGCGTCCGGCTATCAAATCGCTCGTGCACAAAATCAGCAGACGTTATATATCCGCGATGCCTTGCCACCATCCAAAATCTCGGCAAGATGAACAAAACAAGCGGGTACACAATAATCGTGTAGGGAACGGAAAAAAAGCCCAATGCACCTCCCGCAAAGATCAGACCTGGGACTGCGATGAATGTATAGGCTGTGTACACATCTCCACCGAGCAGAAACCATGAAATCACTGTACCAAAGCGTCGCCCAGCCAATCCCCATTCTTGCAGTCGATTAAGATCCTCAGCGCGCCAGCGGGCGGCCCAAAAACCAAGAATGGTGACAGAGAGAAACACTACCAGGAAAATAAGTAACATCTGCCAGTTGATCATGAGCGGGGTGTCCTTTCTCGTTACATATGCCATAGAGAGGTTCTTTTCCCTCTTTTGAACCTCTATCTATTACCAGAGATAAAGAGGCCGAGTTGCTGAGCAGTGTAGGTGTCGATCAAGATGTTATGCAGCGAACTAATGTCCACGTCTGCAAACTCGGCGGATGTGGCCTGTACTTTTTGCAGGTCGGCACCAATCAAGACGATATTTGTGAGAACGGCCCCGGCCAAGTGGGCACCCTGAAGTGTAGACCTGGTGCAGTTGGCGGCACGTAGGTACGCTCCAGTCAAGTTGGCCCCGCTCAGGTTGGCTTTTTTCAGGTTCGCCTTACTTAAATCAGCGCCACTGATGTCAGCCTCAATCAAGTTCGCCAGGCTCAAATCTGCCTTGCTGAGATCTACCTTGCTTAAGTAGGCCCTGAAGAGGTAAGCTCTGCTCAATTTAGCTCCACTCAGGTTAGCCATACTGAGATTGGCGCCGACAAAGTTAGTACCCTGCATAGTTGCGTTACAGGCGTAAGACCCGCTTAAATTGGCCCCGCTCAGGTTCGACAGGCTGAGATGAGCATCAATCAGGTTGGCCTTGCTCAGGTTAGCCCCACTCAGGTTAGCCCCTACGAGGTTGGCTCCGTTCAGGTCGGCTCTACTCAGGTCGGCTCCATTGAGTATGACTTTACTAAGATTAGCTTTGCTCAGGTCGGCTCCACTCAGGTTAGCCCCACTCAGGTTGGCCCCGCTTAAGTCGGCTCCGACCAGGTCGGCTCTATGCAGATCAGCCCCGATCATATCGGCTTCCACCAGGTCGGCTCTACTCAGATCGGCCCCACTCAGACCAACACCGCACAGGTCGGTAGCGCGCAAGTCGGTGGCATGCATATAGGCTCCACGCAGGTTAGCTCCGATCAAATTGACACCGATCATGACGGCTTTACTCAGGTTAGAGCCGCTCAGATTAGCCCCACTCAGGTTGGCCTTGCGCAGATAGGCCCCACTCATGTATGCGCCACTGAGGTTGGTCTCCGATAGGTTGGCTTCGCGCATATTTCCTCCGCTCAAGTCAGTTTTGCGCAGGTCGGCTCCGCGTAAGTCAGCGCCGTCGAGCATCGGAACACGTTCTTCGCGTTGAGCGATGACAATTTCTGTCAGGGCTTTGTCTCTTGCCAGAAAATAGCCAATGTGATCAGCCATTATTGCTCTCCAATCCGGATAACGCCGGTATGTACCAGATCACGCAAGAGTCCATGTACCTCGTCCTGGTTTTTCCCAGTCAGGCGTACTAACTCCGTGACGGATCTATGCCCATCAATTAATAAGAACAGATGCTTATGGATACGTGAAAGCCTGCTCTGCTCGATCCAGCGCAGGGCCTGGCCAAGGGGCAGTGTAGTAGAGGGAATGATAGCTATAGGGGCAGACGGGTTGGGTTGTCCCGCAGCCGAGGTATGCGGACCGCTTGGTGTTAGTGAGTCTGATTGCCTTCCCAGCGGTCCTGATTGCTTGTCTAAAGTGGGCGCTTGTATACGTGGATATGAGCCGGTATTCCTGTGTTGATCCCCTATTGCGCCTGGAGACGAGGGAAGAGAAAGCGTCGTGATTGGTGATGCATCTGACGGAACAAATGAGAATCGACACCCCCCCCAGGTGCTCAACCAGTTCAAGGCTCCTGATCCAGTACGTCGACCCACGCTTGCTTCTGCTACCTGCCCATTGACAAAGACAATAATGCCTTCTTCTTGAGTTGCGCCGTCTCCACGTCTAGCAGTCAGTACCCCACTGGCTCGTCCAATCTGGATAGATTGTATTATGTTCACCAGGCGATCCGTCGCCGTTTCATACTCAGACATGAGTATACTCCATACATACCCATCGCTTGCTCCTGCAAAACTAAAAATTAAACCAGGACATCCATTACACACGCCCTATTTTGAAACGGCATTACGTGGTAGTTACAATTCCAGCATTGCTGATAGCTACAATTCCACAGGCATAGAATTATAGCACTAAGAGCTACGGGGTTCAGAAACACATCGATTATTAGTACTTTTGGATTGCCCTGATTCCTAGGGAATGAAAGAAGAGGAGAAGATTTGCTTTCTTGTCACTCATCCGTGCGGATAGCTGTTGTAACCTGTGGTACGTCACTTCGGTGCTTCTACCCAGCCGTGTGCTTCGTGGAAATTCAGCCCTTGCTGCGTTGCCTCCTCGGCCGTTAAATACGGCAGCAGGTGGCCCACCAGCGGCTGTTTTGCTTTGTACCGGCGCAGGTTGTCCTGAGCGCACTCGGTCATCATACGCAGCCCTATCAATGGTTTATCCACCGTCGCTAGCAACTGTTGAATAAGGACCACCGCTCGCTGGTCTGCACTCTGCCCCTGACGCTGGCCTCCCAGGTGACGTGAAACAGTAAGCAGGTCATCTTCACCCATCAGCCCCACATGCTCCGCCAGCAGCATCATGCGTAAGCCAACCGCCAGTTCCGCATCGAGGGTTGCGACATTCATTTCCGTGTCGTCGCGCATCCCCCGGTTGTTCAGATTAGCGGAACCGACAGTCGACCAGAGATCGTCGATGATCGCGACTTTCGCGTGGACATAGATGGGCCGGTAGTGTTCATCGCCATCTATATTTGCTGAAGTAGCCAGGCAGAAGACTTGTAATCGACCCTGCGCCACGGCTTCGGGCGCCTCTTCGCGTAAGCGAGTCAACCCTGCATCGGTGAAAGCGCGACCCATATTCGGATGGTCGGGCAGCACGATTGCAACTGTGACGCCACGCTGCAATGCTGCCCCTAACTCGTGTAAGTTGCGCTCCATGTCAGGGCTATCGGTTCCCAGGAACGGTAGGTCAATACCATACATCGCATGTGTCCAGAAGTACTGGTTCTCCAGGTAGACAAATTGTTGGGCGTTGCCCAGCGCATGCGCATAGAGTCGTGCGATACCCTGGATGCCTGTCTTAGGAGCGAAACTATAGGTGTGTTCGGGGATCGTGCGAGCTACCTGCACCAGGCTCTTGCTGGCTAGTGGAGTTGGAAGCGGGTGCTCGGGAACAAGCAGCTGGTTGTCCATATGATGCCGCTGGACGACATCATTCCAGCGCTGGCGAAAATTTAGTTCCACGTCCCCTACTGCCGGCCCTTCGATGATGGCATGTGCATCGTGCCAGGGATGCGGGCTGATATCGACGTCGTTCCTGCGTAACAGAGAGAAGAGCTGGTGTGAGTGATTATCCCAACGGTCGAAATCACCGTTGAGTTCGATCAACATATCGATACCGCCGACGAAGGCATGGGTGCCGTCTACCACCGCGATTTTTTGATGCAATGATTCAATGGGATGATGGAATATGCCATGCGAACTGTCATCGATCAGGCAGGTCACGCCTACCTGCCTGAGTTGCTCATCCGCCGCTTTGGGATCACAGTGCGAAAACAGCTCTGAACTGCACCAGATCAATAATTTCACCTCGACACCCTTGCTGACAGCGTGACCGAGTACTGCTTGCACGGTCAGATCGTGGGTACACCAGAAGTCAATCTCAGCCTCTTGTAGGCCCTCCGCACGCAGCTCAGCCAGCAGCGCTTCCTGTTCAGAGCTACCATCTGGTCCTGCGCGATGGTCTGTGCCACGCACCAGTTTCATCTGAGGGGTTATCCCCCAGCACGCAATGTAGATGTAGTTGCGTGCCATCAGAAAATGGCGGCACATCGTGAGCAAGGTCGAGCGTGCATCGACGACATAGCTAACATGAGAATCGGCACGTACAGGTGTATCACCCTCTGCCCACCAGTTGTTCATAGAAACCTCCGCTTGCGGATACCCCGCGCCTTTGAGGCCGGGGAGGAAGCAAGCGTTCCTTGTTTTGGCGGGGAGGGGGGCAGCCGCGTCCTCCACCGCAAGAGTTTGATCAGCCGACACTCTGAGACTTTGGCCGATTGGGTGAGCCGTTTGCCCGTCTGTGGGTCGTGCAGGCTCAGTTTACCATCCATCATGCCGCCTACGTAGGCCTTCCCCCATCGTGGATGGTTCGCCAGCATACCACGTTTGATCCCCAGGGAGCAGGTCCCCCCATAGGGCTTCCTTGTGCCGCCCGTCTCTGGCTCAAACCGATGCAATTGCTGGTGATGCCAGTTCAAGGGAGCAATGCACACCAGCCGCGTCGTGTCGGGCGTCTTGCGCCCTCCCACGGCACTGTATGCCAGCACCCAGGCATCGACGCAATGGGCATTCCACACTTCAGCCAGCTTCTTGCCCGTCTTCTTGAGCCCCAACTGTTCCCGAAGTTCCTTCGTTTCGTAGCCCGGCTTGGTCTGAACGGGAGCGAGTTGCGAGAGTTCGGCGTAGAACCACTGCTTGCCCACCTCCAGCGGGGAGAAACTCCTATTCCAGCGGCGCTTGTTGGGTTTGGTGCTGGCTTTGATGTCCTCGACCACGAAGACGGTCACAGGAAACAGGCGACAGAGCCATCTTGCTAGCCGCAGTTTCCACTGCCACCGTGCCCTGGTGGAAGGCGGCAGCTTCTGCTTGCTTTGCTTGCGGTTCTGGCGAGGCTGGCGACATGGGGTTCGACGCATGCGGCGGCTGCGGCGCATCTGCGTGCTCTGCTTCTCGGCTTGCTTGACTCCCTCTCTGGCATCGACCTGGGTATTGAGATAGGTGTGGGCTGCCGAAGCCACGACTAGTGCTTCTTTTTTCGATCCGGGATCCATGCCCAGTGCAACGCGTTGGAGCTGCCTCGCTGACGGCTCAACGTTGAGCCGGACACAGAAAAGGCCACCTACCCAGAAGGCAGTCGCTTTTCCGCCCTTGATCCAGCGCCGCGCCCGCGCTGGCGTGGTAGGCATGAGCGGGTGTTGCTCAGCATCAACCACAGGAACAAAGATGTCTGACATGCTGCTGTAAGCCTCCTTGCGGAGTATGCTATGGTCCCTTCGCTGCTGACCACCGCAGAGGAAACAGGTTAGGGAGGCGCCCGTCTCGTGCCTTCAGGCTGCCACGCCCAGGTGGTTCAGGTGTCTTCAAACGTCCCTTGCGGAACTCAACCAAGCTAGTTTCGCAGTTGCCCTCCTTGGCTCCCCGGTGGCAAGCCGGGTGGCTTCACAAGCCCGCTTCCTTTAAGGGAGCGGGTGCTTAACCTGTTGCTCTATGCTCGCTGACATGTCTCACCTGGCCATTCTTGCATCAATCTGCTGAGCAATACACAACGATTACGGTTGATCTGTGCGCACCACTTCAATGGTGCAATGCGTGAGGAGCGCGCTAATTGCCCCAAGGGCGGCCAACTGAGGAACGACAAGGGCACCGACCACCCCCACTGTCAAGGGAAAATGGATGATCGCCTGTCCTTCATGCTTAATGATGACGTCACGCACATTGCCCTCGTGGATCAGTTCTTGTACTCTCTCCACTAAGTTTGACCCGTGCACGTCGTACTCTTGCCGGTATTCTGGCCCCTGGTTCATATTGGGATTGCTCTGGGTCATGCTGGTTCTTCCTTTCTTGTTGGTACAGCGATAATCTGTGTAGACGCGAGGCAAGTTTTCGGCTCGTCAACCATATACAGTGTAAGCCCTACCTAAACGGTGCAGTCGTGATGCTAGACGTTACAATTCTATCACAACCTCAACCTGATTACACTATGAAATCGATGTGCCCCAGGGCAATGTAAATCCTGAGAGGGACCGCCAATGCCTGTAAGATACTTCTTTTGGATCATGACAATTCTCGGGTTAAACTGTATACTCATTAACGTGACGCCGGAGTGGTTTGATTGGAGAGACCTGGGAGATATACAACTTCCTTCCCAACTCTTGCAAGGAGCGAGGTTCTATGGCAACTGCACAAACTACGCATACACACTCGTCGCTCGAACGAGCCACCCACATTGCCCTGGTGCTGGCACATCATGAACTGTGGTCTCTCGTCGAGGTCTTGGACCTGGGACGCTTCGTTCCATGGCACCTTCGCCGGAGCATCCCTCCTCAACGAAACAGTCCTGAGCTTCCTACGCAGCCGGAGCACCTGCGTATAGCGCTGGAAGAGCTGGGACCCACCTTCATGAAGCTGGGCCAGATGCTCTCTACGCGAACCGACCTGTTGCCCCCCGACTACCAACGCGAGTTGGCCAAATTACAGGATGCTGCGCCACCAATCCCTATCGAGGCAGTGCGCGAGACGATCACGGCCGAACTGGGTCAGCCGATTGAGAAAACCTTCGCGACCTTTGATGACATGCCCCTGGCTGCCGCCTCTATTGGGCAGGCGCACCTGGCCGCTTTGCAGGATGGGACCGAAGTCGTCGTCAAAGTCCGCCGCCCAGGTGCAGTCGAACAGGTTGACGAGGATCTGAAACTCTTGCACAGCCTCGCAACGGTTGCCAGCCATCGCTGGGAGCTTGCCAGCCAATACGACGTCGTTGGGCTGGTGCAGGAGTTCGACCAGTCACTGCGGGCGGAACTGGACTACCTGCGTGAAGGGCACAATGCCGAGCGGTTCGCCCGGAACTTTACTGGTGAGAGCAATGTTCGCATTCCTCGTGTCTTCTGGCAGACGACCACCTCGCGGGTAATCACGCTGGAACGCCTTCAAGGGATAAAGGTGACCGATCTCGCCGCCCTCGATGCGGCAGGCATTGACCGTGCAGAACTTAGCAAGCATGCCGCCCAGATCTTCCTCAAAATGGTTTTCGAGGATGGCTTTTTCCACGCGGACCTGCACCCGGGCAATCTCTTCATAGAGCAAGGAGGGCTTATTGGACTCATTGACTTTGGTATGGTGGGAACCGTTGATGAACACACTCGAGAGTATCTAGGAATCCTCCTGTTAGGCATGGCCAATCAAGATAGCGATCGGTTAGTCGATGCATTACTTGAGCTTGGCGTGAGCCAGCAGCCGGTGAACCGTACCGTGTTGCGCCGTGACCTGGAGCACCTGCTCTTGCAGTATTACAGCCAACCGCTCAGCGCCATCGCGTTGGGACCAATGCTGACGGAGGTGTTCGGTATCATGCGCCGGCACCAGCTGGCCTTGCCATCCGACCTGTCACTGCTGCTCAAGACGACGGTCATGAGCGAGGGCATGGGTGTGCAACTGAATCCCTCCTTCAGCTTAGTGGGGGTACTCACCCCCTATGCAGAGAAATTCATGCTTCAACAGAACTCTCCAGGCGCCTGGGCCAAGCGGCTGGGCAAAACTATCCCGGATCTGGCCTGGCTCGCCACCGAGTTCCCCCAGCAATTGCGGCGGCTGCTGAGCGAAATGGACCGGGGATCTTTAAAGATCGACATCCAACCAACAGGGTTAGAGCCGCTGTTCAAACGTGCTGAACGCATTGCGAACCGTATTGTGCTGGGCGTCATTGTGGCGGCATTCATCGTTGGGCTGGCTATGCTTATGTCGGCCTATCGCCCAGGAGGTGCAGGGCTGTTGCAAGTAGTCTTAACCATAGGGTTTGCTCTTGCTGCTGTGCTCGCCCTGTATCTTGTGTGGAGTATCTTCCGCTCACGTCACCACTAATTGCATGAATGCAAAGGGGCGCTTTCGAAGAGGCGGTAACTGCATGTAATGTCCTCTGAACTCTTCATCACAATGCAACACCCATTTCTCTCTCAGCTAGTATAGGGAAAAAGGTACAGCGATTTAACAGCAGTTATTGCAATAATTCAAGCTCACGCGCTCGTGCCACCGCCTGGGTGCGGCTGGTCACTGAGAGTTTGGAGAAGACGTTGCTCACGTGGCGTTTCAC
>Ga0070708_100001833_pt1 | contig 16294 bp, 15 predicted proteins | sample KBSK5503metaG_FD_65469 | JGI IMG/M metagenome (GOLD analysis project Ga0070708, IMG submission 65469) | Corn, switchgrass and miscanthus rhizosphere microbial communities from Kellogg Biological Station, Michigan, USA - KBS K5-50-3 metaG | ecosystem: Host-associated > Plants > Roots >... | reverse complement strand
TACGCCCCCGGCGGAGACGAATCCGATCCGGCCAACTGCAAACCATCCACGTGCATCTTGTCCACGTGGTTGAACAACGGGTACGCCGTGGCTGAAGGGACTTCGATGGCGACGCCGTTCATCTCCGGTGTCGCCGCGCTCTTGCTCTCCGAGGGGTATACGAACGCCCAAGCGGTCGCGCGCATCAACGACACCGCCGACATGGTGAACGGTATCCCGCGCGCGAACGCCGCGCGCGCGGTCGGCGCGACCAGCAGCTCGAGCGGGACGCCCACGCCTACTCCGCGCGCGACGCACCACTCGAGCTTGACCCCCACGCCGGTCGTGACACGCAAGACGACCACCAAGCCGGCGACCGCTCCCGCATCGGCAAAGCCTTCACCGTCGGTCACGCCGTCGCCGAGCGTCCTCGGCGTCGGGCCGACGCTCTCTCCCGGCACGACCGGCAAAGCGGCAGGCGTACCCGTCGCAAGGACCGAACAAAAGCGGGGCCTGCAGATCGCGCTTGGGGCCTTCACGATCGCGATGGTCGCGCTTGCAACGATCCGCGTCCTGAGACGTCGCCCGCGTCGCGCGTAACGCTACGGACGCACCACGATCCGGACCGGATCGCCTTCCTTCTCGGATAGCCTGCGGACCCCGTCGGCGACTTCTTCGAGCGGGATCACGTCGCTGATCGACCCGGATAGATTCAGCCGACCGCGCGCGAGCAAACCGACAAGCTCTTCAAGATGGCGCTTCCGGTAGCCAATGTGTCCGAGCAACGAGATGGTGCGCGAGCCGAAGAGCAAGCCGGGACCGAGCTCGAGCGGATCGAGCGACAGACCGACCATGACGAGCCGGCCGCCGCGGACCAAGCACCACTGCGCTTGCTGCAGGACCGAGTTCTTCCCGACGAGATCGAGCGCGAGGTCAAGACCCAGTCCTCCGGTTTCACGGAAGATGACCCCGGGAACGTCTTCGGTGCTCGGATCGATCGCGATGTCGGCGCCTAGCGAGAGCGCGCGCTTGCGCGCGCTCTCGAGCGGGTCGACCGCAACGACCAAACCGGCGCCCAGCATGCGCGCGATCTGCACCGCGTGCGTGCCCAGACCGCCGATCCCCCACAAGCCCACGCTTTCGCCGGACCGGAGGGCTGCTCGATCGACAAGCGCGCCGTACGGAGTCCCGACCGCATCCGAGAGGATCGCTGCTTGCTCCATCGGCACGCCGTCGGGTACCGCGGTCAGCGCGAAGAACGGGATCACGATGTACTCGGCCCACGCGCCGTCGAACATGAAGCCCATGATCTCGGGCGCAAGACACTCTTCGAGGCGGCCGCTGCGGCAGCGCGCGCACTTCATGCACGTTCGCCCGGCCATCATCACGACGCGATCGCCGACGTTCCATCCTTCGACCAGCTCGCCGGTGCGCACGACCGTGCCCGAGGCTTCATGCCCCGGGGTCACGACGGGGATGACTGAAGGAAGCGACCGATCGATCAAGTGGACGTCGGACAGGCAGATGCCACACGCTTCGACTTTTACGAGCACCTCGAGCGGCCCCGGCTCGGGGATCGGAACCTCCTCGACGATGAGCTCGCCGGTTGCGGAGTGATAGCGTGCCGCGCGCATCGTGGCACTCACGCGTATTGACCGAGCATGGTCCGCAGCACCTTGCGGTCGACCTTCATCACCGGCGTGAGCGGGACCGCCGGGACGATGTGGATCTCGCGCGGGTACTTGTACGCACTGAGCTTCGTTTTCGCGAAGGTGATCAGCTCTTCTTCCGTCACTCCCAGGCCGGGCTTCAGCGAGACGAACGCGACGACCTCTTCACCCTTCGCCTTGTCCGGCCGCCCGACGACGCCCGCCATCGCCACAGCAGGGTGCTCGAGCAATGCATCTTCGACGTCGCGCGGGAACACGTTGAAGCCGCCGCGGATGATGAGGTCCTTCTTGCGGTCGACGACGTACAGGTACCCGTCTTCGTCCACGTACCCGATGTCGCCCGTATACAGCCAGCCGTCCTTGATCGTGGACGCCGTCGCCTCCGGCGCGTTCCAGTACCCCATCATCACGCCCTTGGAGCGACAGCAGATCTCACCGGGCTGCCCTTGCTGAACGTCCTTCCCGTCGTCGTCGAGGATCCGCAACTCGTAGCCGGCGATCGGCGTGCCGACCGACCCCAACTTGCCCTCGCGTGGCTTGTTCGCCGACATCACTGCGCCGGATTCGGTGCACCCGTAGCCCTCACGGATCTGCACCCAAGGAACGCGCTTCAAGAAATCTTCTGCAACCTCGCGCGGGAGCGGCGCGGCACCGCAACCGAGGTATTGCAACGACGTCAGGTCGTAATCCTCGAGCGGCTGAGAGAGAAGGATCTGGATCATGGATGGAACGACCGTTGCGATCTGCAGCTTGTGCTCCTGGATCAAGGTCAGGAAATCCGTGGGATCGAACCACCGTTGGAGGGCGGCGATGCCCGGCCGCTCGGCGTGCATCCCGAGGATCGTGACGAGGAGGCCGAAGGCGTGCGAAAGCGGAAGGGGAACGAGCACGCGGTCGGTGTCTTCGCGATTTCCGTGAGCATGCAGGGACTTGGTGGAGAACCACAGGTTCTCATGCGAGAGCATCACGCCCTTCGCGCGACCGGTTGTTCCGCCGGTGTAAAGGAGCGCGGCAAGGTCGGAGTCTTCGCGATCGACGATCTCGACAGGCTCGGTGTTCTCAAGCGACGACAGCGAGATCGCGCCTTCCTGCTCGGGTCCTGCGCAGATGATCCATTTCAGGTCCGGCAGCCCTTCAACCGCCTGGCGCGCGATGCCCAGGAATTCCGGACTGGTGATCACCGCGCGCGCGCCCGAGTCGCTTACGACATGTCGGAGCTCCTCCGGCGGCAGAAGGAAGATCGCAGGCGTGATCGCAGCACCCGCACGCCACAGCGCCCAGTACGCGACGCCAACGTCGGGACTGTTCGCCATGAACACCACCACGCGGTCCCCCGGCGCGACCCCAAGCTCGATCAACCCGCCGGCGAGCCTGCGCGCGCGCTCGTACAGCTCGCCGCTGCGGTGCCACGCCCCTTCGAAAAGCAGCGATTCGTGATCGCCGAGGCGCTTGAACGTCTCTTCGCCGAGGCGCGCGAGGTTGTGTTGTCCGACCGCCATGATCGCTTAAGCCGCCGCGAAGAAATCGCTGACGCGCTGCGCGAACATCAAGTCACCGGCAACCTTGAGCCTGCCGGCCATGAACAGCTGCGGCCCTTGCGCTTGGCCCATGATCAGACGGATGAACGTGACAAGATCGGCGGTCAGCGAGACCCGAGGTGACCCACCCTTGCCGCTCGTGATCGTGCACGCGCCGTCTTCGATCGACGCGAGGTACGGGAACTCCTCACCTTGATCCGTGACGACCCATTGAACCTCGGCGGAAACCCCTTGGGCCTTCTCGGGGATGAAGTGCTCTTGCATCGTCTGGAACGTGCGGTCGAGCGCATCCTTCACGCCGACCATTCGGAAACCTTCAAGGACCTGCTCGTCCGTCGCGCCCTTCAGCAGCTCCGCGATCTGCTCGGGAGCGACCCCTTCGAGGTTGATCTCTGCCATCTGCCTCTCCTTCTGCCTTTGGGTCATGCGCGCGCGCCTGCAAGGAAAACCGACCGGAGCAGATCATCTCTCCCCCGCAATTTCTTCGACGGCCCGGAGAAACGGATCTCACCCCGCTCCAGGAAATACGCCCGGTTCGCGATGCTGAGCGCAAGGTCGACGTGCTGGTCGACCAGCACGACGGCGACTCCTTCACGATTCAGCCGTCCGATGATCTCCAGCAGCTCCTCCACGATCTTCGGCGCGAGGCCGAGCGACAACTCGTCGATCAGCAACAGCTTCGGCTCGACGATGAACGACTTCGCAAGCGTCAACATCTGCTGCTGTCCGCCCGAGAGGCTACCCGCGACTTGCCGCCTGCGCTCGGCCAGCAAGGGGAAGATCTCAAGCACCGCTTCGATGCGGCTCCGCAGCCGGGCGTTGTCTCCTCCGAATGAGAATCCGGCGACTTCGAGGTTCTCTTGGACGCTCATGCCGGGAAACACGCCCCGTCCGCCGGGCATCTGGACGACGCCGCGGCGAAGCACCTCGGGTGGGCGCATGCCTTTGAGCGACTCGCCGTTCCAGACGACGTCGCCGAGGGCCGGCCGCATGACGCCGGATATCACACGCAGGATCGTGGTCTTGCCCGCCCCGTTGGTTCCGAGGAGCGCGACGATCTCGCCGTCCCCGACCTCGAGGTCGATCGAGAACAAGACTTGCACCGGCCCGTAGAACGCATGAACGTTGTCAAGCCGAAGCATGCGCCCTCCTCGTGCGTCCGAGGTACGACGAAAGCACGCGCGCATCTTTCGTGACCTGATCCGGCGGGCCTTCGGCGATCACCCGTCCGAAGTCCAGCGCATAGATGCGCTCAGACAAGCCGAGCAGCAAGCTCATGTCATGCTCGATCAACATGATCGAGCAGCCGGTCTCGTCGCGGATCCTTCGCAGCAGCGGTCCGAGCGCTTCGACTTCCTTCTGCTGGATCCCCGACGCCGGCTCGTCCAGAAGCAGAACGAGCGGATCGAGCGAGAGGACGGACGCAAGCTCGAGGAACCGCGTCGTTCCGTACGACAGAGCGGGCGGGTAGGAAGTCTCCCACGCACGCAGGTCGATCATGTCGAGCATGCTTTCGATCCGCGCCTGCGCGCGCTCTTCGTCGCGGCGCCACGCCGGCAGGCGCAACATCGCCGACAACGAGCCGCTCGAAAGATGACGATGCTGCGCGACGAGCAGGTTCTCTCGTACCGTCAGGTTCGCGAAGAGGCGCACGTGCTGGAACGTACGGCCGAGGCCCGCAGCCACTCGCTCGTAGGGAAGCAGATGCTTGATGTCCTCACCGGCAAGGGCGATCCGTCCCGCGTCCGGCTTCTGGAACCCGCTGATCGCGTTGAAAAGCGTCGTTTTCCCGGCGCCGTTGGGGCCGAGCAGCCCGACGATCTCCCCGGGTGCGACGGTCACGCTGACGTGGTCGAGTGCTGTGATCCCGCCGAAGCGGACCGACAGGTCTTGGACCTCGAGCAGCGGCTCGCTCATCCGAGCCTCACGAACAGCCACGCGACTCCGACGTTGATCGCAACGATCGCAACCGCAACGGTGATGCCGACGCGCGGGCGCGCGCGGATCAACCGCCATTGGAGACGCGCGACCTGCATCAAGCCTCCGGGGCGATAGAGCAAGAACACGATCAAGAGCCCGGCCGAGTAGATGCCAAAGTACGCGAAGAAGAAGCGTGCGCCCTGAAACACCTGCTGCTGAACGACGAGCGCGACGGCTCCCAAGAATGCGCCCAGCGCGCGGTCGATGCCGCCGACCACCACGACGGTGACGAGAAGGATCGACGTTGCCTCGACGAGAGGAGACTGGAAGGCGGAGCGTGTCACCTGCTTAAGAAGGAGCGCAAGGAACCCGCCGCCGATCCCGCCGAGCATCCCGCTGATCAAGAATGCGGTCAGCTTCGTCTTGTAGACGTTGATCCCGAGTGCTTGCGCCTCGCGCTCGTTCGTCCGTACAGCGAGCATCGCTCTGCCCATCCGCGAGGAACGGAGACCGGTCACCATCCACACCAGCCCAAGCGCGACGGCGAGCAATAAGACGTAGTACGACACATCGGAAACGAACGGCTTCGGCCGTGAGACGACCCAGCCGGTCTGCCCGCCCGTCGCGCGGCTCCACTTGAAGAATGTCTCGCCGAGCGCATCTGCGAACGTCAATGTTGCGATCGCGAGGTAAAGGCCTTTGAGCCGGACGGCGGTGACGCCGACGATGATCGAGACGGGCACGGTCGCCACAGCCGCGAGGGGAAGCGCGAGCCAGAATGGCCATCCCCACGATGCCATCGCGACGCCGGTGACCATCGCACCGATCCCGGCGAACGAGTACGTCATCAGGGAAACGAGGCCCGCGTACCCGGTCACGACAACGACCGAGAGCCCGAGGATCGCATACACCAGGGCGAACTGCCCGACGAAGAAACCGAAACTACCGAATGGGATCGGCAGCAGGGCGATCGCACCGAGACCGGCCAAGCCGGCGAGCTCCGCGCTCGTGAGCCGCCGCCGCACGCCGGCCGGAAGGGCGATCGGCGGCGCGAGATCGACGGCGTGCTGCGTCATGCTTCGAGCGCCTCTCGCTCTTGGGCGGTGACGAAGAACCGTTCGGTCCGAAGGACGAGCAGCACGAGGATCAGCAGGGCAGCCACGACGGAGCGCAGATCGCTCCACGGCTTCGGTGCCAAGACGAGCAGCTCACGCACAAGGCCGAACATGAACCCACCCGCCACTGCCATCGGCAGATTGACGAGACCGCCGACCAACGCTGCCCCGAACGCAGGGATCAACAACGTCCCGAACGGCGTGATGTCGAACGTGGTGATCAGTCCTCCTTGCTTGCCGGCAACGTGCGGAAGCACGAGCAGCAACGCCAGCGCCGCGAGCGCCGACCCGATCCCCCACGCGATCGTCGCGGAACGAACGTCGTCGATCCCTGCGAGCATCGCCGCTTCTCGGTTCTGCGCGACCGCGCGCAGCGCGCGACCCGTTCGTGTGAAACGGAACCAGGCGAGGAATCCAACCGCAACTCCGACCGCGAGCGCGATCGTGACGACGTCAGTGGTGTTGAGCCTCGCGCCTGCGAAAGAGACCCTGCCCTGGGGCAGCCACGGTGGCAGCCGGGTGAAAGTCTTAAAGCCGAGAACCATCGCGGCCAGCGACGCGAACAGCTGCGCGACACCGATCGTGATCAAGATCGTCACCACGTGGTTCGCGCGCGGCACTTTCTTGAACACGAAGCGGTATGCCGCTATCCCCGCGATGGGGCTGATCGCAAGCGCGAGCAGCATCGCGAGCACGACCGGCACGCCTTCGTTGGCCAGGAGGAGGTACGCGACGACGGCGAGCAGCCCTATCGCCCAGTGCGAGAAGTTCATCGTTCCAGTGGTTCGATAGATCAGCACGAGCCCCAAGGCGAGCAAGGCGAAGGTCGCACCGGACGCGAGCCCGAAGGCGGTGACCTCGATGACAGGATGCGCCGCGATCATGTCTTTACGAACGCCCGATAGAGCCAGTCGATCCCTTTGAGCGGCTGGGTGTGACAGAGGCGCCGCCCCCATGCCCACCGTCGAGACCAACGCACGAACACGAGAAGCAAAGCAGCTGCCCCCGCAGCAAGGATCGCGGCGACCGCATCTTGTCCCGTGTCGTACATCCTGATGGCGAAGGTGGGGGTGGCCGGAATTGGGCTCTGGGTCACAACGCGCGGCGGAGGCGGAGCGATGGACGGGATCACGAGCGGTTGGATCGCCGGCAAGCGCACGATCCCCGGAAACAGCGGGGTGAACGATGCGGGCGGCTCGCGGCCGAACGAGCCGTAGAGCTCTGCTCCTCCAAGGAAGACGCTCTGCTGGTCGCTCGTCACCGACAGCCCTGGGGCGACGATGGAGAGGGTGTGGCCGCCGTCCGACGGCATGACGAACGGCGGGACGATCCCGAGCGTCAGCCCTCCGACCGGAACCGTCGCGCCACCGACCGGAAGGGCGACCGTTTGCCCGGCTAGGTTCAAGCCCAGGAGGGTCGTTGCCACGGACCATTTCAGGCCGCTCGGTGTCCCATCGCTCCGCACGGAGATGTATGTCGACAGGGTGTCCGCGCCGAGCATGCCGGGGACCAAGTCGATGCCTTGCAGCTCCGATTGGATCGTCGCAAAGACGATGCCGTCCTTCTCGTGGAGATCGACGACCGAGAGAGCGTGCTCGACACTGATCCCAGCACCGAAGGTGCACTGGCTACCGAAGCATTCTGACAGGTGATACGTGGCCGGACCGTCGCCCGAGCGAGATAGGAAATGCTCGTACGAAGAGGCGTTCACCGGTGTCGGGTAACAGCGCTCTTCGTAGTCGGGCAGATTCGAGAACGCTTCGCTCTGCGTGTGCGCAGCCGGTGTCCGGCGTCCGTTGAGATCGACGTATTGATCGGATGCGAAGCCGCCGGCCGATGGGAACGCGCCGCTATGGCCCAGGCGGCCGAAACTGAGCAACCGGTTGAGCCGAACGGGGCTCGATTGGTTCAGCTCCGCTCCGACGTGATCTGCGGCACCGCCGCTCTCGACGATGCTCTGGCTCGCCGGCTCCGGGACCGGGCCGGGCTTCGTTGTCCCAAGCGCGATCTGCGGCGGACAATTCGGCTTGTGCTCGTACTGGCTGGTGTCGCACTTGTACGGGTCCGTGCTCGGATTGCAGGGATTGACGGACGCCGCGAGCTGCAGCTCCTGTTTGGACAGGGAAACCTTGAATGCATACGCGCGCGCTTCTCTGATCGAGTAGGTCAGCACGAGCGGGTCCGGCGAGGCGTTCGCGAGCGGCAAGCCAACACCGAGCACCAACACCGCTCCAACTATCGCTATCGCGCGCGATGCTTTCGTCATCCCTACCCTCTCGCCAGCGAGTCGGGGACGGAGACTTGGTCAAGCGTGACGAATCCGTGCGTGACGTCGCCGAACCAGGGAGCCGCCCCGGTGAACTTGATGATCCAAACACTTCGGCCGCCGAAGTGGTCGGACGGAGATGTGTTGAGTATCGGGCCGATCCCCGAGTCGAATCCCTTGAGATTCGTCAGCGTGTGCGCGAAGTTCTGACGCGAGAGATCGGGACCCGTCGCCCATAGCCAGAGACCGATCCCTGCGGTGATGGCGATCGGCGCGTACGTCAGGATGTCTTCCGGATCGCCGGACAACCCTCCGCGCTGCCTCCAATCGCGGAAGAAGCGCGCCGCCGGATACTTCACCGGGTCCGCCCATGGGACACATGGGAGCGTTGCGCAGTCGGTCAGCATCCCCTCGCACGCGTCACCGCACAGCTGCGCAAGCGTGGTGACCCAACACGATGTGCCCGAGCAGTCCCACTGGACACCGCTATCGGCGCCGCGCCAGTTCTCGTCTTTCGCCTCGAGCGCGCCGAACGTCGCGTTGAGCGCATCGAGCGCCATCACGGCATCCGGTGAGGAGCCCGAGCCGTAGCATCCATGGATCTGCGTAACCTGCGAGCGCATCCCACTAGAGGTGTCTTGCGCCTTCGTGTAGCGGATGCACCCGTCCGGGATCGGATGCCCGAAGTGTGCCGCGACCCGCTTGACGACCGCGGCGAGGGTATGTTCAACGGAGGGGTCTGCAAGGATGGCAAGCCTCGTCTTTCCGAGCGTCTTAATCAGGTAACCAGCGTGGATCGCAACCGTCGCGTCGGAGCTGGTTCCCGGGGAGAAGTTCCAGGGAGCAAGCTGCGGCTGCGGCATCTCTGAGAAGTAGCACCACACACCGGGCACGCCTTGGGCGTTCTGGTACTGCGTTGCCGGTCCCATGAGGTTGGATTCGAGGTAGCAGTCTCTGACGAGGAACGCGTTGTCGACGTCGATCAGGCGCCGCATCCCGGCCAGAGCTTCCTCGGGTGTGTTCGACTGCAGCGAGAAGATCTTCAGCTTCACGGTGCGGCCGTAGATCCCGGGGCGCGTCGGGCAGCTCCAATCGGGGGATACGGCGCTGAGGCGGGCCGATTGATTGAGAAGGTCGACCGCCGCTTGCATCGCGCGCGCGGTCTGCTCACCCAAAGGCCGCAACGTTCCGCTGAGAGGGATGATCGTGCCCCAGGTCATCGAGCTTGCAGTGAATCCTTGCGACGGATCGGAGTTGGTCGCGCATCGAACGATCCCGCCCGAGGCGACGCCCGGCGGCGCTTTGCCGAGGTTCTCGTTTCGAACGCCGCCCTTCGAAAGCACCGGAGCCGTTTGGCTGGGACCCGGAGCGACGGCGCCGGCCCCGGTGATGCCGCGCGCGACCACGGTCGTCCCTGCGCTACAAGCGACGAGTGCCATCAAAGCAACGCACAGGATGGCGATGATCTTGGTCCGCGTCATCCGACGTATCCCTGTCGTTCGTCAACCCACCGAAGGAGCGTGACGATCGTCCCCAGCGAGAGGAGCACCGCAGCGAGCGTCATGACCCACGCGCCCCACCCGAACCCGGCGTGATACGCCGTGAAAGCGCGTCCGGCCTCGGCGCCTGCGTGGAACGCCATCCTCGAGGCTTGATCGCTCAGCCCGGAGATCCGCATGGCGATCAGAACGACAGCCGCGATTGAAGCCGCCGCGGCTAACCAACGGATGCGCTGAGATCGGACGAGCGAGCCTGCGGATGCGCCGATCCCGAGCGCAGCGATCAGCCATCCCGACGCATGCGAGACACCGCTGACGGTCGCGATCTGGTGGATGCCGCTCGTCGTCAGGGCGACCGCGCGCACCCACAAGCCGAGGCCTCCGACGATCGCGAACACGCCACCTGCCCCGAGGAGCGAAGCGGCGAGGCGCGGTGAGAACGATGTGTACCCACCCACAGAGACGGTCGCGCGTAACGACGCCGCAGGAGCGGGTTCACCACCGAGCGCCGCCTGTGCCATCTTCCCTACCGCCTCTTGATCCCGCGCCGCTTGCGGCGCGACGGCGACCCCGCAGGCTGTACGGCCGACAATCCGAACGAGATCATCGCGCGCCCTTCCGCGAGCACAGATGCAAGCTCGTCATCCTTGATCCTCAGCCGGTCGGGACGCAGGTTGAGCGAGATCACTCCGACCCACGCCCCCCACATGAATTTCGCCGCGCGCGTCGGATCCACCTCCCGCACGATGCCGGCCTCGACGGCCTCGCCGATCGCCTGAGCCAGGCGCGCGATCTGAGCTTCGGCCAGCTGGGCCACCCGCTTCGCGATGGGGGCGAGCTTGGCCTTCGGCTTCGTGTCGAAGTAGGGAAAGGCCAGCATGCGGAAGTAGCCGGGGTGCTCGACGTAGAAACGCAGGTAGGCATCGCCGGCGGCAACGAGCTGCTCCGCGGGGGTTCGCACCTCGTCGAAGGCCGCGGCAAGGTACCGCTCCTCCACTTCGAGCGCGCGCTCGATCAGCGCGAGATAGAGCCCTTCCTTGCTGCCGAAATGAACGTAGATCGAGCCGGTCGCAACGTCCGCCTCGCTCGCGATGTCCTCGATCTTGGTTCCGTGGAATCCCTTGTCGATGAAGTTCCGCTCGGCGGCCTTCATGATGGCGGCGGAGGTTGCCGCCTTGCGGCGGTCCGAGCGCCTGGGCACCTGCGTTACGGTCGAGCGGCCCTCACCCATGGCCATTTTTGAACCATATTCAAAAGTGCGCCACCGAGACAAGGCGAGGTGGGAGATTCGGCCGGATCATCCACCGAAAAGCCGGCGGGGGTTATCGGTAAGGATCGAGTCGAACGTCGCGCGCGCGACCCCCGCGGCTTCGAGCTTCGGCCAGAAATCCGTGAAGATGAACGAGTGAGGGCGTCCGTGGATCTGATCCAGAACGAACGGGATCATCTGTTCTGCGACGGCTTCGAGCTCCGGCGGGATCTTGTAGGGGAACCGTGGAGAGCGGAAGGAGCAGATGTGATCTTGGCTGAGGCACAGCCTTGTTGTGAGGCCTGCCTCGAGAACGCCTTTGATCAGCTCAACGCGATGATCGTCGGGCGACAAGATCTCAAGACCCACACGGTCGATGCCGACGAATGACCCTCTATCGACGATGTCGATCAGCTGTTGGGGTTTCTCGGCTTGATCTTGGTGACCGATCAAGCAGCGAGCGAGATCGGCGCCGTTCTCGGCAAAGATCTGCTGCTGTAAGGCGGCGCCGGCTGAGTTCTCGCAGTGCGTGATGATCGTTACCCCTGTCTCGCGCGCAGCGGCGGCCGCTGCGGCGATCACCTTCTTTTCGAGCTCGCCCGGAGGGTCGCCGGACGCCACTTTGATGATCCCCGGCTTGATACCAGTGGACCCGATACCGTTTTCGATCTCGCTCAGATAAAGCTCCGTGATCTCTTCCGGCGTGCGGAGTCGCCAGTAATACGGCAGTCCGATGTGCTCGACGTAGAAACCGGTGGCACAAACGATATTCATGCCCGTCCGCTGGGAGACCTCGGCCATCAGCTCGGGGTCGCGACCCATCTCGATCGCGCACGGGTCGACGAAGGTGCCGATCCCGTGTTCTTTCAGCTGCTCCATCCGCTCGACGCCGATCGCCAGCGCGTCGGCGCGCGTCCAGGTCCCGGTTGGATCCAGGGTGTCGCCCGGGTACGAGAAGTACACGTGCTCGTGCACAAGCGTCGGCCCCATCTCCGCAACGTCGATCGGCCCGAGAACCGTTTGGACGACGGCCATGCTCCCCTCCGATGTTGAAGGCTCCCGATGTTGAAGGTTCGACACGGAAATGAATATCGTTCATTTACCGAGCAGGGGTCAAAGGAGGAAGGCGAACCATGAGGTTCGGTCTTTTCTACGAGCACCAGATGCCGCGTCCGTGGGATGACGACTCGGAAGAACGGACGTTGCAGGATGCGCTCGATCAGATCGAGCTCGCCGACCGCCTGGGCTTCGACTCGGTCTGGGAAGTCGAGCACCACTTCCTCGAGGAGTATTCGCACTCGAGCGCGCCGGAGGTGTTCCTCGCCGCAGCGAGCCAGCGCACGAACCGCATCCGGCTTGGGCATGGCATCGTCCAGCTGCCGATCGCCTTCAACCATCCTGCTCGCGTCGCCGAGCGGATCGCAACGCTCGACCTTGTCTCCGGCGGACGCGTCGACTTCGGATCTGGTGAGGCAAGCTCGCAAGTCGAGCTCGGCGGCTTCCAGATCGACCGGGACACGAAGCGCGCGCAGTGGGAAGAAGCACTGGATGCGATCACGCGCATGTTCGTGGAAGAGCCGTTCGCGGGCTTCGAAGGCACGCACTTCAAGATGCCGCAGCGCAACGTCATCCCGAAACCGAAGCAGAAGCCCCACCCACCACTGTGGGTCGCGTGCAGCCGGCGCGAAACGATCCTCATGGCGGCGCAACGCGGCATCGGAGCTCTGTCGTTCTCGTTCGTCGAGCCGGAAGACGCGAAGGAGTGGGCCGACCAGTACTACTCGATCATCTCCTCCGAGGAGTGCGTCCCCATCGGGTTCGCCGTCAATCCGAACTTCGCCGTCGTGTTACCGATGATGTGTCACGAAGATGAGCAGACGGCGATCGAGCGTGGTATCGACGGCGGCCACTTCTTCGGCTATTCGCTGGCTCACTACTACGTCTTCGGCGAGCACGAACCCGCGCGCACGAACGTATGGGAGGAATTCCAGGCGCACCGGAATGAGCAAGGTTTCGCGCGCGACATCATCGCGGCGGAGGGAGAGCCACTCGGCGTGAAACTCTTCGAGCAAGGCCTCGGCTCCCTGCGTGGAGCCATCGGGACACCGGACCAGATCACCGAGCTGGTCCGCCGGTACGAGCAGGCAGGTGTGGACCAAGTCATCTTCGTTCTTCAAGCAGGGCGTAACAAGCACGAGCACGTCTGCGAATCCCTCGAATTGTTCGCCTCACGCGTCCTGCCAAAGTTTGCCGGAAAGGCCGACGCGCGCGACGCAGCGAAGCGCGAGCGGCTTGCCGCGGCGTGCGAGAAGGCGCTCGCGCGCCGTCCGCCGGCTCGGTCGGCCCAACCCGATTACGTCGTTACCGTGAGAGATGAAGGACCCCGGGGACAAAGCGCGCGCGCAGAGTCGCCGCTCGCTCCATTCGTCCGCGGCAAGAGCGACGAGGAGCTCTCGGAAGCATTCGGGTCCGACGACGCCGTACAGATGATCTTCGCCGGGATGCAGGCGGCATTCGTTCCCGCGCGCGCCGAAGGCTTCAGCGGCGCCATCCAATACGAGCTCGAAGTCAACGGCTCGGTGCACGCATGGGCGATGACGATCACCGACGGTACCGCGCGCGCAACGCCCGGCCGAGCCGACACGCCGAAATTGATCGTGAGGAGCACATTGCCCGTCTTCCTCCGCGTCGCCGCCGGGGAGATCAACGGCGGCTTGGCGCTGATGGAGGGGAAGATCGCGCTGAAGGGCGACTTGGGTGTGGCGGCCCGACTGGGCGAGATGTTCGGGGACGTTCCGCGCTACTAGGGTTCGAAGCCGTCGTCGGTGAGGCGCTTCGCCCACGCTGCGCCGTCGGCCAAACCGAGCTCGAGCGCCGGCGCGCGGAAGGCTGCATCCATCGCGTTCAGGCCGACCGTCTCGTAGCCGGGGCCGGGCACGAGGGCATGCGTCCGGAATCCCGCTCGCTCGAGCACCCCCACTTCGCGTTCGAGGGTCGCGCGCGCGCCGTCTGCGAGGATGCCGGCTCCCGCCTGCGGAGCCAGAAGCAGCACGTCGGTCGCGCTCGTCCCGATGAGAAGGTCCGAGTTCATCAGCGACCACACGCCGCCGTCCATGTGCGGAACACCGTCGATCGAGATCGGTGGGATCAGACCGGGGACCGCAGACGAAGCGGCCACCACGCGGACGAGGTCGGCGCCATCGGCGGCCGTCCAGACCCGTCGTTCGCCGGTCGAGCAGTCGACCGTCGTCATCCGAACATCACGGGCCGGCCAGGTGCGCTCTCCTATCCGTTCCTTGAGAACGAAGACCCACTCTTCCTCGGTTTTGCTCGACGCGCGCAACGCGCGCTCCCCGATCGTGCGGGCAACCTCCGTGGTCATAACCAGAGCCGAAGTCCAGAGCTGAAAGATCTCGGCCAAGAGAGAGATGTCGAACGACGTCGCCCAGCCTTCGTCGCGCGATGGACCCGCATTTCGCTCGTAGTCGACTTGATCCTTCAGGTCTCCGTCCCCGAGTAACGCCGCCACAACGGATCCAGCGGACGTGCCGATCGTGATATGCGCGCCGGCAGGATCAAGGCCGATCGCGTCGCGAACGCTCGCGAGGACGCCGAGCGACCACGAAACGCCGACCGTCCCTCCCCCGCCGAGAACAAGCGCGAAGCTCATCGCGCGAGTGCCATCAGAGGATTCAGCCGCAAACCCTAATCTGGTCCCGGGCCCAACCCGAGCCTCCGATGGGTTGCTCCCATACAGGTGTTCATGACGACCTGGAGTCCTCCCTCGCGCGCGATGCGCGCCGCCTCCTCGGACTCGATCCCCGTTTGCAGCCACAGAACCTTTGCCCCTGCCTCCACGGCCTGCCGCGCGATGTCCGGCGTTTCCTCCGACGGCCGGAAGACATCCACGACGTCGATCGGCTCGTCGATATCTGCGAGCGAGGCGCGCACAGGTTCGCCGAACATCTCGCCGCCGCGCGGGTTCACCGGGATGATCTTGTAACCCTGGCTCTGGAGGTACGCGGGGATGCTGTGCCCCGCTTTCTTCTCGTCGTTCGAGGCGCCGACGACCGCGATCGTCTTGGTATCGGCGTATATCTGCTTGAGCTCGTCGTCTGTCGGATTGGCCACGGATCCTCCTAATCGATGAATGATTCCAGTGCACTTGTCAGCTCGGCGTGATGCTGTGAAGTCGCGAAGTTGTGCAACGGATTGGACGGAAGGAGCCGTTCCTCCGCCGTCCCGTTCTTGCGGGTGTACAACGCCGGGTGGATGTCTCCTGTTCCATCGGTCTCGACCGTGATGGCGACCCCATCGGCTCCTCCTGCATCAACGAAATGCTGCAAGGGAAGGATCCCTTCGTCGGTGATCCCGCGCGCGCCATCGAAGAGCAGCACGCGCGCCAGGTAGCTCTGCTGATTCCACAGCTCTGGTCCGTGGGTTGCCTCTTCGAGCAGGTAGGGCACGACGTGGTCGGGGTCGACCACCGGCCGCTCGAGCTTCACGCCGTGGCGCGTCTCGGCGAGGTGCTGTGCCAGGACGCGCGCGTTGTAGCGGAAGCCGTGGACGGCTGCGGAGTTGCTCGGGATGCCGTACTTCTTCAGCCCGATCGAGCCTTGGGTTATCGATCCGGCGAAGAACACGCCGGGCACGGTCGCGCTTTCGAAGAAGGGGGTCTGAGCCGGCAACCGGTTCTGGTAGAAGGTCTTCACTCCGAGCGCGGGCAGATCGCCGAGCGGCGTGGTGAAGCCGGTTCCGGCGATCACCTCGTCGACGTCGAAGATCATCACGCCGGGGTGCGTCGTCCCGTTGGTGTGGACCCGGAAGCCATCGGCGTTGCGCTCGATCTTTTCGATCGCCGCGTCGATGACGAAGTGCCCGCCTCCGAGCGCGTTGTCCTCGTACGGTTGCATGTAGCGCGCGCGCGCACCCGACGTGGAGTGCGTGATGATCGATAGCTTCGCAGGGCGAGGCGATCCCAAGATCAGCTGCTTCGCCCAGGGGAGCAGCCCGTCGGCTAGCTCGAACCCTGAGTTGCGCTTCCCCATTATGAAGATC
>Ga0070708_100001830_pt1 | contig 16302 bp, 14 predicted proteins | sample KBSK5503metaG_FD_65469 | JGI IMG/M metagenome (GOLD analysis project Ga0070708, IMG submission 65469) | Corn, switchgrass and miscanthus rhizosphere microbial communities from Kellogg Biological Station, Michigan, USA - KBS K5-50-3 metaG | ecosystem: Host-associated > Plants > Roots >... | reverse complement strand
GACCGGAGCGGTGATGCCCTGAGCGGCGAACCAGCGCTCGACGGCTGTGAGAACGGCGTCGGCGTGGGCGGTGGGAACGGTCAGGCTCAGCGACTCGCGGCGCCGGACGTTCATGTTCAGCGAGGTCAGCTTGCGGGATCGCCCGAGCAGCCGCGCGAGCCAGCCTTGCCGCTCGGTGACCATCGGGTCGATGTTCACGGCGCGGAGTCTAGGCGGTTCTTTCGGCCAGACGCCGCGACAGCGCGCCCAGGCCGAGTGAGGCGGCGTGCTCGGAGGCGCGTGACCACTCCGGCGGCGTCGGTCGCAGCTTGGGCAGGGGCGCGCCGGCGTCCATCGTCGCGATCCGCCGGTAGAGGCGAAGGTCGTCCGCGATCGTCGGGAAGCGGCCGTCCGCGAGCGCCTGTTCGAGCGACCCGTGCCGCTTGAGCACGTCGGCCGCCTTCTTCGGCCCGACACCCGGCGCCCCCGGGATTCGATCCGACGGATCGCCGCGGAGTGCGATGAAGTCGGGCACCTGGGGCGGATCGACGCCGTAGCGCGCGCGGACCTCGTCGGGCCCGACCCTCGCGAGCTCCGAGACGCCCTTCACGGGCTGGAGGATCGTCACGCGCTCGGAGACGAGCTGGAAGGCGTCCCGGTCGGACGTGACCACGGTGACCGGCCCCGGCCAGGCGCGTGCGGCTGCGGCGAGGAAGTCGTCGGCCTCGTAACCGGGCGCCTTGCCGACCGCGAAGCCGAACGACTCGGTCAGCGCGGGCAGCTGCCCGAGCTGCTCGAGGATGGCGGGCTCGAACTCCCGTCCCGCCTGGTAGCCGGGTAGCGCCTCGTGCCGATAGGTGGGGGACTCGAGCGAATCCCAGCCGACGAGAACCGACTCGGGCCGCTCGGCGTCCCAGAGCCGCTCGAGGAAGCCGGCGAAGCCGACGAGTGCGTTCGCAGGCCGGCCGTTGCCGCGGATCGACTTCGGGATGGCGTGGTAGGCGCGATGGGCGAGCGAATCGCCGTCGACCGCCAGCAGTGTTCCGGTCACAACGAGGCCTCGAGCGCGGCGATCGCATCCATCACGCGGTCGGTGGCGACGCGGGCGGCCTCGGCAGAGGGGAGCGTCCCGAGGTCCTTCAGCTCGACCGGGGCGCCGTACCGGACACGCCAAGCCTGGAGGCTGCGCAGGCCGCCCGTGCCCTTGATCCCGGCGGGCACGAGCGGCACGCCCGCCTCGAGCGCGATCCGTGCAGCGCCGCTGTGGGCCTGAGCCTGGCGCGTCTTGCGCAGGCCCTTCTTGCGTCGCGTCCCTTCGGGAAACATCGCGATCACGTGCCCGTCGCGTGCGAGTCCGACGGCGGTCTGGATCGCCTCGAGATCGGCCAGGCCTCGCCGCACCTTGAAGGCTCCGCAGGCCTTGATGAGGAGGCCGAGCGGGAACCAGAAGAGCTCCGACTTCGCCATGAAGCGGAGAAATCGGCGCGGGAACAGACCAAGCCCGAGCGGCCACGGGTCGAGGTTCGAGGCGTGTCCCGCCGCCAGGACGTAGCCGCCCGAGGCCGGCAGGTTCTCCTTGCCGTAGGCGTGATAGCGGAAGACGAGCCACGCGACCGGCAGGGAAAACGCGGCGATCAGGAAGTAGGCGGGGGAGGGCCTCGGCGGACGTGTCACGGGCGGCGAGTATCGCGGATCGGGGACGGGAAGCTAAGGTGGCGCGCGAAATGGCGGTTGCCAAGGGCAAGAAGCTCGTGATCGTCGAGTCCCCTGCGAAGGCGAAAACGATCGCCGGCTATCTGGGCAACGACTTCGTCGTCGAGTCGTCGATCGGACACATCCGCGACCTGCCGCAGAACGCGTCGGAGATTCCGGCGAGGTACAAGGACGAGGGCTGGGCGCGCCTCGGCGTCAACGTCGACAAGGACTTCGAGCCCTTGTATGTCGTCGACTCGCGCAAGAAGAAGGTCGTCTCGGAGCTCAAGGCAAAGCTCAAGGACGCAGACGAGCTGTTGCTCGCGACGGACGAAGACCGGGAGGGCGAGGCGATCGCCTGGCACCTCGTGCAGGAGCTCAAGCCGAAGGTGCCGGTCCGGCGCATGGTCTTCCACGAGATCACGCGGCCCGCGATCGAACGGGCGCTCGACGAGACCCGTGACATCGACGAGTCGCTCGTCGACGCGCAGGAGGCACGGCGCATCCTCGACCGCCTCTACGGCTACGAGGTCTCGCCCGTCCTCTGGCGCAAGGTCATGCAGGGCCTGTCGGCCGGGCGAGTCCAGTCCGTCGCCACCCGGCTCGTCGTCGAGCGCGAGCGCGAGCGGATGGAGTTCGTCGCCGCGGAATACTGGGACATCGTCGCGACGCTCGAGCCCGGCGACTTCACCGCGCGGCTGTCCGCGGTCGACGGAAAGCGCGTCGCGCAGGGCCGCGACTTCACCCAGGACGGCACGCTCAAGGTGAAGGACGCGGTGCAGCTCGCGGAGGCGGACGCACGCGAGCTCGCCGACCACCTGGCGGGCGCGTCGTTCCGCGTTTCGTCGGTCGAGACGAAGCCGTACACGCGCCGTCCGGCCGCGCCGTTCATGACCTCGACGCTTCAGCAGGAGGCGAGCCGCAAGCTGCGGCTCTCCTCGCAGCAGACGATGCGGATCGCGCAACGCCTCTACGAGAACGGCTACATCACGTACATGCGCACGGACTCGACGACGCTGTCCGAGTCGGCGTTGACCGCGGCCCGCGACCAGGCACGGGAGCTCTACGGCGCCGAGTCGGTGCCCGCGCAGCCGCGCCGCTACGAACGAAAGGTGAAGAACGCCCAGGAGGCGCACGAGGCGATCCGTCCGGCCGGTGACCGGTTCCGCACGCCGGACCAGGTGGCCGGCCGGCTCTCCGGCGAGGAGCTGCGGCTCTACGACCTGATCTGGAAGCGCACGGTCGCATCACAGATGGCCGACGCACGCGGCCAGACGGTCTCGGTGCGCATCCAGGCCGACGCCGCCGACGGGCGAACTGCCGAGTTCGCGACCGCCGGCACGGTGATCACCTTCCGCGGGTTCCTGCTCGCGTACGAGGAAGGCCGCGACGAGGCGGCGGAGGACGAGGAGGAGCGGCGGCTGCCCCAGCTCGGCGAGGGCGACGCGCTCTCCGCGACGGCACTCGAGCCGGACGGGCACTCGACGACGCCGCCCGCGCGCTACACCGAGGCCAGCCTCGTCAAGGCGCTCGAGGAGCGCGGCATCGGACGTCCGTCGACGTACGCGGCGATCATGGGGACGATCCTCGATCGCGGTTACGTCCGGAAGCAGGGCCAGGCGCTCGTGCCGGAGTTCCTCGCTTTCGCGGTCGTGAACCTGCTCGAGCAGTACTTCCCGCGTCTCGTCGACTACGAGTTCACCGCTCGGATGGAGGACGACCTCGACGACATCGCCGGCGGCGACGAGTCGCGGACCGGCTGGCTGCACCGCTTCTATTTCGGCGCCGACGGCGACGATGGGCTGAAGAAGCTCGTCGACCAGCACCTCGGCGAGATCGATGCGCGGGCCGTGAACACCGTGCCGATCCCGAGAAGCGACATCGTCGTCCGTGTCGGCCGGTACGGGCCGTACCTCGAGCGGGACGGCGAGCGCCGAACGTTGCCGCCCGACGTCGCGCCCGACGAGCTGACGCCGGAGCGGGCGGAGGAGCTCCTCGCGCAGGGCAATCAGGAGCAGGAGCTCGGCACCGACCCCGGGACGGGCGCTGCGATCGTCGTGCGCACGGGACGCTACGGGCCGTACGTCACGGAGCTCGTGGACGGCGACGAGAAGCCGCGCACGGCGTCGCTCCTCAGCTCGATGTCGCCGGAGACGGTGACCCTCGAGGACGCGCTGCGGCTGCTCAGCCTGCCCCGGACCCTCGGGGAGGTCGACGGGGAAGAGGTGATCGCGACCAACGGCCGCTACGGGCCCTACGTGAAGAGGGGCAAGGAGTCGCGCTCGCTCGACACGGAGGAGGAGCTGTTCACGATCACGCTCGAAGAGGCGCTCGCGAAGCTCGCGCAGCCGCGCCAGCGCGGCCGCCGGGCTGCCGCGCCGCCGCTCAGGGAGCTCGGAGAGGATCCGGTCTCGAAGAAGCCGGTGACCCTCAAGGAGGGTCGGTTCGGCCCGTACGTCACCGACGGCGAGACGAACGCGAGCCTCCGGGCGGGCGACTCGATCGAGTCGATCAAGCCCGAGCGGGCCTATGAGCTGTTGCAGCTCCGGCGCGAGGCCGGTCCGCCGAAGCGACGGCGCCGGAAGAGCTCCTAACGGAGCCGCAACAGTCAGTCCAACATTCGGCCCTTGCCGTCGTCCATAATCAGGACGGCCGGGAAGGAATGGCCCTACCGCCGTGCGCGTTCGAAAGGACGGTACCCTGGGCTGCCAGCAGGTGTGATCAGCCGTCCGCAGAAACGAAAGGACATCGATTTCCACTTGACCCAGAGTCAGCTTTCCGAACTGCTCGAGACCGAGAGCGCGCGTACGCTGATCGAGGCGGGCGAGGAGCGCGGTTGGATCGAGCCTGCGGAGCTCGAGGCATTCGCCGTCGAGAACGATCTCCCTGAGGGGGAGATCAACGATGTAGTCCGCGAGCTCGAGCGCATCGGGCTCGAGGTGCGCGAGCCTGTCACCGAGGAAAAGAGCGCGAAGCACAAGCCGGAGCCCGTGGTCTACGAAGCGTCCGCGCCATCGGGCGCGGGCGACAGCCTGCAGCTCTTTCTCGCCGACGTCGGCAAGCACAAGCTCCTGACCGCCCACGAGGAGGTCGTGCTCGCGAAGGCGATCGAGCGCGGCGACGGTCGTGCGAAGCGGCGCATGATCGAGTCGAACCTCCGCCTCGTCGTGTCGATCGCGAAGGGGTACCGCGGGCTCGGCGTGCCGTTCCTCGACCTGATCCAGGAGGGGACGCTCGGGCTGAACCGCGCGGTCGAGAAGTTCGATTGGCGCCGCGGTTACAAGTTCTCCACGTATGCGACCTGGTGGATCCGCCAGAGCGTCCAGCGCGCGGTCGCGAACCACGCGCGCACGATCCGCGTGCCTGTCCACGTCGTCGAGCGGCAGCAGAAGCTGTCTCGCGCGGCGCGGCGGCTCGAGGTGGAGCTCGGACGCGAGGCGACGAAGGAAGAGCTGGCCGAGGCGACCGGGCTGCCGATCCAGCATGTCGAGGAGGCGCTGTCGGCTGCGTCGGCCTCGGTGTCGCTGAACCAGACGGTGGGCGCGGACGACGAGGGCGAGCTCGGCGATCTGTTCGCAGACCGCGAAGCGGCCGATCCGTTCGACGAGGCGGAGGAGTCGCTGCGTCGGCAGAACATCAGGAAGGCACTCGATGCGCTTCCCGAGCGCGAGCGGCGGATCCTCGAGCTTCGGTTCGGCTTCGAGGGGGAGCCGTGGACGCTCGAGGCGATCGGCCACGAGCTCGACCTGACGCGCGAGCGCGTCCGGCAGCTCGAGGGCCAGGCGCTGTCGCGGCTCGCCGCGCTGCGCGAGCTGGCCGGGCTGGCTGCGTAGAAGAACCTGGTAGGTGCCTGGCACCTCGGTGCCAGGCACCGGTTTACTGGCGGCCGCTTCGCGGGGAGCTACGACACGCCGGATCACCTGCGGGAGTTCTGGGTCCGCGTCGCGCCGGGCCGGCTGCTGAGGGAACTGCACAAGTAACAGACTGTTACTTGCTCTTGGCTAGTCGTGCGCGACGCCCTCGAGATGCGGGCGGTCTTCGCGGACTACTCCTTCCGCCTGGCGGATCTCGTCGTCGGTCATCGGCCAGCGCTCGAGGGGGTAGTGGCATGCCGCTTGCTGCCCCGAGGCGAGCTCGCGCAGCTCGGGCCTCTCGACGTCGCAGTGGCCCTTGTGGAAGCGGGGGCAGCGCGGATGGAAGACACACGCGTTCGGCGGCGCGATCGGCGACGGTACGTCACCCGAGAGCACGATCCGCTCCCGCCTCGACGAAGATGCACGCGGCACCGCCGAGAGCAGGGCGGCCGTGTACGGATGCTTCGGGTGCTCGTAGATCGACTCGCTGTCGCCGAGCTCGACGATCCGACCGAGGTACATCACGGCAATGCGATCCGAGATCTGCCGGATCACGGACAGGTCATGCGAGATGAACACGTACGTGAGGTTGAAGTCGCGTTGCAGGTTGCGGAGCAGGTTCAGGACCTGCGCCTGGATCGAGACGTCGAGTGCCGAGACCGGCTCGTCGCACACGATCAGCTTCGGCGAGAGCGCCAGCGCTCGTGCAACTCCGATCCGCTGCCGCTGCCCGCCGGAGAACTCGTGCGGGTAGCGGTTGTAGTGCTCGGGGCTCAGCCCGACGGTCTCGAGCAACTCCTGCACGCGCGACTTCGCCTTCTTCTCGCCGTGGATGACGAAGGGCGAGCCGACGATCTGCCCGACCGTCTTGCGCGGGTTCAGCGACGAATACGGGTCCTGGAAGATCATCTGCATCTCGCGTCGGAGCGGGCGCAGCGCTCGCTGCGAGAGGTGCGAGATGTCCTGGCCGTCGAACCGGATCCTTCCCGCAGTCGGATCGAGCAGACGGAGCATGAGGCGCGCAGTCGTCGACTTCCCGCAGCCCGACTCGCCGACGATCCCCAGCGTCTCACCGGGGCGCACGGTGAGCGAGATGTCCTCGACCGCATGTACCTCCGCCTTCCCGCGCGCGAAGACGCCCTGCTTGACCTGAAACCGCTTCGTCAGATGCTCGACCTCGACGAGGTTGCCGTCCGTACTCACGCTGCATCCTCGACGCGGTTGATGCTCCGCTTCGCGCCGAGCTCGACCTTCTTGTCCCACGGCAGATGGCAGGCGTCGAGATGCGCCTCCACCTCCGGGCGGATGAGCGGCGGGCGGTCGACAGGGCACGGCTCGAATCGGTAGGGGCACCGTGGATGAAACGGGCAGCCCGAGGGCGGGCTGATCAGCGACGGCGGCGAACCTTCGATCGGGACCAGCGCCTCGAGCCGCCGCTCGACGGTCGGCATCGAGTCGAGCAGCCCCCAGGCGTAGGGATGCTGCGGCCGCTCGAAGATGTCGCGCGCCGGCCCGTACTCCATCACGCGGCCGGCGTACATCACCATCACTCCGCTCGCCGTCTCGGCGACGACTCCGAGGTCGTGCGTGACGAGGATCACTCCGATGTCGAACTCGCGCTTCACGGCCTCGATGAGCTCGAGAATTTGCGCCTGGACGGTGACGTCGAGCGCTGTCGTCGGTTCGTCGCAGATCAGGATTGCAGGGTTGTGGACGAGCGCCATCGCGATCATCGCGCGCTGGCGCATGCCGCCGGAGAACTGATGCGGATAGTCGCGCGCGCGGCTTTTCGCCTTCGGGATGCCGACGTGGTCGAGCAGTTCCACTGCGCGCGCGTTCGCGGCGTCCTTGCCGCCGTCGGAATGCGCGAGATACGCCTCGGCAATCTGGTCGCCGACGCGGTACATCGGGTGGAGGCACGCAAACGGATCCTGGAAGACCATCGCAATGTCTTTTCCGCGGATCTGCCGAAGCTGGTTCGAAGGCAGCGTCAACAGGTCGCGCCCCATGAACCTCACCTCGCCGGAGATGAGCGTGCGGTTGCGATTCAGCAGGCCCATGATCGCGAGGTTGGAAACGGACTTTCCCGATCCCGATTCACCGACGATGCCGAGCGTCTCGCCTCGGGAAACCTTGAAGGACACGTCGCTGACTGCTTGGACGACGCCGTCCGAGGTTGGGAAGCGGACGGTCAGGCCGCGTACATCGAGCAGCAACCGTTCAGAGCTGCTCACGCGTAGCGAACCCGTGGGTCGATGAACGCGTAGAGAATGTCGACGATCAGGTTCGCGAGCGCGACGGCCACCGACGCGAGGAGAACGACCCCGAGGACGAGCGGCAGATCCTGGTTGAGCGCGCTGTTGATCGCCGTGTAGCCGAGACCCTGGAGGTTGAAGACGGACTCGGTGATCACGGCGCCCCCGACGAGGAGCGCGATGTCGAGCCCGAACATGGTCACGATCGGCGTGAGGCTCGCACGCAGTCCGTGCTTCAAGATGACTGTCCGTTCCGGCAAACCCTTCGCGCGGGCGGTGCGGATGTAGTCCTCGCCCAGCGTCTCGAGCAGATTGTTGCGGGTCATGCGGGCATAGAACGCCGCATAGAGCAGCGCGAGCACGCACCACGGCAGGATCATGTGCGAGAAAAAGCCGGTGACGCTGTCACTCGGCGACACGTAGCCGGTGCCGCCGGTCCACCCGAGGCGCCGCCAGAAGATGTAGAGCGACATCAGCCCGAGCCAGAACACGGGCGTAGAGATCCCCACGAGCGCGAAGCTCATCGCCAGTCGATCGACGATCGATCGTCGCTTGACGGCAGAGAGGACGCCGATCGCGACCCCCGAGACGAGCCAGAGAATCGCAGCGCCCGCGATCAGGAAGAGCGTGCGAGGTGCACGGTTGAACACCAGCGTCTTGACGGAGGACTCGGTGCCGCCGGCGTAGGTCGTGCCGAGGCCCGGCCAGCCGAACTTGTCGCCGAGGAAGAAGTTCTTCGAGAACTTGCCGAACTGCACGTACCACGGCTTGTCGAGGCCGAGCCGGTGCCGGATCTGCGCGAGCTCCGGTTGGGTCGGGCTCTTCCCGGCGAAGCGCAGAGCGGGATCGCCGGCCGGCAGGAGATAGAAGACGGCGAAGGTAATCGCGAGCACGCAGGCCACCACGACGACCGTCCAGAGAAGCCTGCGTGCGATGTAGAAGATCATCTCGTCGTCGCTCCTGCGGGCGGGGGTGGGACTCGTGTCCCACCCCCCTAGATGCCCGATTACTGCTTGACCGCCACCTGCGAGTAAGCGGTGTAGTCGCCGTACTGGTCGTACTGCCAATGCGTGACCTTCGGGCCGACGATGGTGACGTTGTTCGCCCACAGGTACGGAACCCACGGGACGACCTGCGTCATCAGCTTCTTGTCGACCCCTTCCCAGCAGTTGATGCGCGCCTGCTTGATTTTCGGCTGGCACACCTTGATGTCGCCGTCCACCGAGGGCACGTTGGTGAGGTTGCCCTTCACGCCGAGCTTCTTGGAAGCATTGATCTGCGGCGTGATTCCGACGAGCGAGTAGTTCGTGTTGCCCGAGGGGATGATTGCGCCGCCGCTGAAGAGCTCGCCGATGAAGGCATACGGGTCGGCGTAGTCCTTGCCCCAGCCAGGCCGCTCGGAGAACGGGATGTTCTTGTTGGTCGTCTGGATGGTCGTGTAGGCGCCGTTGATCTGGCGGACTGTGAACGTGATGCCGATCTTGCCAGCGTCCGCCTGGATGATCGGGATCATGCGGTTGTCGACCGCGCGAACGTCGCCGATCATCAAGACCTTCTTGCAGGCAGAGGCCGTGCACTTCCCGGTGTGGCCCGGGTCGTACTTCGACTGCTTCATCTCCGCCTGCGCCTTGCCGAGGTCACCTGCCTCGTCCTTCGTCGAGTAGGGGTCGTACTCGGCGAGGCCGTTGTTGTACAAGACCGGCGGCACGATGTGGGTCGCGATCGAGCCGACGACCGGCCCGCCCCACGCTTTCTGCATCGCCTTCTTGTCGATGATGTAGTTCATCGCCTTCCGGACGTGGATGTCGTCGAACGGCGGCTGCGTCAGGTTCATCGTCAGGTACCAGGTGCGGTCACCGACGTTCGGCAGCAAGCGCTTTTTCAGGTTCGGATCGGTGACGTACTGGCGGATCGTCTTTGGTTGCTGGCTCGCCAGTTCGTCTTCGAGCTGGCCCGCGAGGACCTTGTTGTAGATGTCGTCCGCGTTCGAGTCGATCCGGAACTCGAAGCGATCTGGGTAGTTCTTGCGGTACGGATCCGTCGACTGCTTGTAGTTCGGGTTTCGCACCAGGATCATGTGCGTGCCGTTCGCCCCGTCGTAGCCGCTCATCGGCTTCAACGACGCACACGGCAGCTTCACCTGATCGGATCCCTCGAGCATGTACGGGCCGCTCGACACGACGTCCCGGCCGTAGTTGCCGGGCTTACCCTCGAAGCACTTGCCGACCTCAGACGGAATCGGCGCCGTCGCCGGCATCGACATCCGGTAGTTGAAGTCGCCCGTCGGCTCCGTCAGGTGAAAGACGATCGTGCTGTTGTTCGGCGTCGTGATGCCCGAGATCCGCTTCGCCTTGCCGCTCGCGTATGCATCCCAGCCTTTGATCACGGTGTAGTAGAAGGAGTACTGGCCGCCGTCCTTGGGGTTGGCGAGCCGCTGCATCGCGTAGGCGACGTCCTTCGACGTCACTGCACGGTTGACCGGAGGACCGAATTTCACGCCGGAGCGGAGCTTGTACGTGTATGTGGCTCCGCCGCCCGTAGGCGTGGGGACCGCCGCCGCGAGGTCGCCGATCAGCTGGTTCCCTGAGGCGCTCGGAGTGTGCCTGTACCCGACGAGCGTCCGGAGCAGCAGGTTCTCGTAGATGTTGATGCCGGTGCCGAGATACTCGCCGGTCGGGTCGAAGTTGTTCGTGAATCCGAACGACTGTTCGACGCCGACCCGCCAGGTGCCGCCCTTCTGGGCTTTGCCATTGTTGTAGTACCCGCTGATCCCCGGCGCGCTCGCCGAGCTCTTCGCGGCCGACGATGTCTTGCTCGGACTCGACGATGCGAACCCGGCAACGGTCGCGGCGACCGCCAGGATGCCCATCAGCGGGACCAGGTACTTGAGGAAGCTCCTCATCTGCGGTGGTTCTCCTTTCCTGGGGGTCTGTTCTCCATCACCGCTCCGAGCGGACGTCGAACGCGTCCCGCAGTCCGTCGCCGAGCAGGTTGAAGGCAAGCGTGGTGATGATCAGGAACGCGCCCGGGAACAGCATCAGCCACCAGGCGACGTCGTACAGCTGAGATGCGTCGTTCAGGATCGAGCCCCACGACGGCTCCGTCGAAGGAACACCGAGCCCGAGATAGCTAAGCGCCGCCTCGAACAGGATGTTGGTCGGGATCAGCAGCGTCGTGTAGACGATGAGCGGCCCGATCAGGTTCGGGAGGATCTCCGTCGCGAGGATGCGCATGTTGCTCGCCCCGGCGGCACGCGCCGACTCGACGAACTCCTTCTCGCGCAGGGAGAGCGTGTATCCCCGCACGATGCGCGCGATGTACGACCACGAGAAGAGCGTGATCACGACGATCACAACCGTGAGGCCGGGTTTGATGAGGCCGCCGACGCAGCCCGATTTCCCGGTCGAGCACGCTGCGACGATCCCGACCGCGATCAGTATCTGCGGCACCGCCAGCAGCACATCGGCGAACCGGGAGAGGACCGTGTCCACGATCCCGCCGAAGAAGCCGGCGAGCAGTCCCACCACGAGTCCGATGAGCACCGCGAGACCCGAGGCAAGGACGCCGACGAACAGTGAGATCCGGGCGCCGTACATCGTCCGGACGAACAGGTCACGTCCCTCAGCGTCCGCGCCGAACCAGAAGCTCGAGTTCGGCCCCTTGGGAACGCCGTAGTCGTCGGTCATCGAGTCGTACGTCGCGTTCTGGCTGTGCCCCGTGACGTGTGCGGCGAGTGGGCCTCCGAAGAACGCGATCAGGACCAGGAGGCCGATCACCACGCCACCGGCCAAGGCCGCCTTGTCCTGGCGAAGGCGCTCCCAGAAGAGTCGACGCGGTGTCTTGCGTACTACGACTGCCGGCTGCAGCGCTACCGCCCCACCCGGCGCCAAGAATTCAGGTGGGTTCGTCATCCGGGTGGGAAGCCTATTCATCCTCATGATTCCGATGCGGCGATACTCAAAAACATGAATCGCCCGGATCTCCGTCCAGAAGGCCCTTTCCAGGGCCGACTCGTCCGAGTCGAGCCGATCGAGGAACGTCATCGCGAAAGGCTTCGCGACGTGGCCGAGCAGGAGCCGCAGATCCATCGCTTCACGAACATGTACTCGCTCGGTTTCGACCGCTGGTTCGACCTCGCACTTGCCTCCGAGACGGAGATTCCGTTCGTCGTGCACGTCCACGGCCGCCCCGTCGGCTCAACGCGGTACCTGAACATCGAGCCGTTCCACCGCCGGGCGGAGATCGGGTGGACGTGGCTCGAGCGCACGCAATGGGGAACCGGCGCCAACATCGAGACGAAGTTCCTTCTCCTCGAGAACGCCTTCGAGCGCGCGGGTCTGATGCGGGTCGAGTTCAAGACGGACGCGCGCAATCTCCGCGTGCGCGGCGCGCTCCTCGGAATCGGAGCCAGCTTCGACGGGATCTTCCGGAAGCACATGGTGCTTCCCGACTCGATCCGGGACTCGGCGTGGTATTCGATCCTGGACGATGACTGGCCCCGCGTGAAGGAGATGTTGCTCGCGAAGATCGAGAGGCATCTCCCGTGAGGTGCGCGGTCGAAGTGGAGCCGGTGCGTACGGCGCCCGACGACGGGGCGGAGCAGGTCACGCAGGCGCTGCGCGGCGAGCCGATGGAGGTCGACGAGCGGCGCGGGGAATGGGCGCGCGTGCGGACTGCGTACGGCTATCCCGGCTGGGTGCGGGGCGAGGCGCTCGAGGCGGGCGAGGGCGCGCTTGTCGCCGACGCGTCCGGTTCACCCGTCGACGTCGCGCGCTCATATCTCGGCAGCCCGTATCTCTGGGGTGGGATGACCGTCGCGGGCATCGATTGCTCCGGGCTCGTCCATATGTCGTTCCGGCGGCTCGGCAGGTTGGTGCCGCGTGACGCCGACCAGCAAGAGGACGCGGGGCTCGAGGTCGACGAGCCGGACGTCGGCGATCTCGTGACATACGGCGACGAGGTGGCCGATCACATCGCCTTCTGGGTCGGCGCGGGACGGATCCTGCACTCGACGGGGCGCGAAGGCGGACTCGGTGTCGTCGAGGAGGAGGAGCCGGGTTACCTGCGTGCGCGCCGCCGCAAGATCGTGCGCCTGTGATCACGTGGGCGACGTCGGACGGGCGCGAGGAGGGCGGGGAACGTGTCGTTCCGGCGGCCTCGACGATAAAGATCTTCGTGGCATCGGCGTTCTGGCGATCTGGGCTCGACGCCGCGGAGGAGGTCGACGTCGCGGAGACGCCGTGGTCGCTGGCTGATCGGCTTCACGGGCCGGTGACGCTCCGTGACTGTGCGCTCCTGATGCTCGCGTTCTCGGACAACGCTGCGACCAACGTGCTTCTCGAACGCCTCGGGTTCGACGCGGTGACCGCCGAGGCGTCGCGCCTCGGCGCGGAGCGAACCGAGGTGCGCCGCCTGATGATGGGGGACGGGCCCGAGAACGTGACGTGCGCACGCGACCTCGCTCGCGGGATGGCGGCCATCGACGAGGCCCGGGTCTTCGAGGCCCTCGCGGTGGCGCACGACTCGGAGCTGCCGTACCGCCTCCCGCAGCATGAGGTGCTGGTCAAAACGGGAGAGATATGGCCCCGCGTCTACCACGAGGTCGCGCTGGTAGATCGGCGTGTGTCGGTCGCCGTTTGCTCGGAGCCGGCGGCGTTGCCGGGGGAGGTGGCGGCCGTCGCCGAACGTATGATCGTGCGCTCACTCGTTCGAGGGGACACACCGGGCTAAAGCTGGTTCCGCGGCCCGCCGATACGAGGGCCGTGGACGCTGCAGAGCGTGATGCGATCCTGACCCGGTACCGGGAGCACACCGCCCGGTTCGACTCGGTCGCCGCGCGCCGTGAGACGGTTGCTGCGGTGATTCCCCTCCAGCCGCTGAAGGAGCTCGAGCAAGAGCCGACGGCGCGGGAGATCGAGGTTCTGCAGTTGATCTCCGACGGTCTCGTGAACCGCGAGATCGGTGTGCGGCTCTTTCTGTCAGAGGAGACGGTGAAGAGCCACGTCAGACACTTGCTCGCGAAGCTTCAAGCACGCAGTAGAGCCCACGCCGTCGCTGTTGGCTTCCGGCGTGGGCTCATTAACTGACGAGCTGACGTTTCCTGCAGGTTTTCCACCGTCTGTGGACAATCACCTGTATGGGTGACGCGTCCTTGGTGAAGAACCCAGTTAACTACGAAGACTTCCTACCAGGCCGACGAGCCGCCGGCCAGGGCAGCCTTGCTGACGAGCTTAGCAAGCTTGCTCATTTCTTTCCCCCAACATGTAGGAACTGACGGCGACGTGGACTTTATAACCCTTTCGGGGGATACGCAAGTGTTTCGGCGGATCCGCCGCGAGTTCGAGGACCTTCGTGGTCGGATGGCCGTCTATCTCTCGATAGTTGCGGTCGCCGTTGCGGCAATCGCGAGCGTCCTCCTCACTACCGGGTTCGGGATCGGATCGCCAGAAGCCGTGGCCTCGCTTGCCGCGATCGCGGCTATCGGAGAATGGCGGGGGCGCATCACCCTCCGATCCCTTTCTCCCTGGGGTTTCGGAGTCTCGATTTCGCTGTTCCCGTCCGTCTTCGCTGCGGTGCTCTTCGGGCCGCTTGCTGGGATGGTCGTCTTCGGTGCGTCTGCTCTCGGGCTTCGGATTCCGATCGCGGGTCGGCTTGTCTATTTCTTCAACCGCGCAATCATCGGGGCTGCGTCGGGAGCGGCCGCCGCAGGCGTTGTCGCTCTCATCCCCGGGGGCGTAGAGGAGACGGTCGCGGCAGCAACAGTCGCCGCATTCACGGCTGAGCTCGTCGACGCAGGGCTCACCTCCGCCACTTTCGCGCTCCGAGGGCTGGGCCGTTGGACAGTGGCCGCGCGCGATCTAGTTCCTGTCATCGCAGCGTCGATTCCCTTCTATGGCCCCGCTGTTGCCGTACTTGCATTCGCGTACCGAGACATTTCCCCATGGACTCTGCCGCTTTTCTTCGCTCCGGCACTTGCCGCTCAGCGCTGGTTTTTGATGTATCAGGAGCAGCGACGCTTGACCGATGATCTGCAGAGAGTCAATGAGCAGCTACAGGCAGCGAACCTCTCGTTTGCAAAGGGCTTGATTGCGACACTAGATGCTCGAGACCGGTACACGGCTGGCCACTCGGCTGCGGTTGCGATTTACGCCAGAGATATCGCGGAGCGGATGGGTCTTGGTCAGGACCAGGAGGATCTAGCGCATCTTTGCGGACTCGTTCATGACATCGGCAAGATAGGTCTTGCCCCTGGGATACTCGAGAAGCCAGGTGCCTTGACGCTCGAGGAGCGGCGCGAAATGCAGCGTCACTCTGAGATTGGCGAGAAGATTCTTGCCAATGTCGATACGTATTCGGAGATCGCGTCGATCGTTCGCCATCATCACGAAAGAGTCGATGGTCAGGGGTATCCGGATCGGTTGGGCGGGGTTGACATTCCGCTTCTCTCGCGGATCATCGCGGTTGCCGACGCGTACAACGCGATGACCTCGGATCGTCCCTACCGAGATGCAATGCCGAGTCGCGTGGCTCGGCTACGGCTCGCTCAAGCAGTCGAAACACAGTTTGATACCGCAGTCGTAGCGGCTTTCGAGGCGATACTTGCAGGCGCCGACGAGAGCTATCGCACGGCGCACGGGCCGGCTTTCCGATTCGGCGACCACGATCTCTCAGACACGCAGGTCGAGGACGCCCCGGCGGCCTCTTCAATCAGCGCCGCGAGCTAACTGACATCTCGAGGCGAAGGACAGCCTCGGCTCGGGTGCGGACGCCCAGCTTCTCAAGGATGTGTCGGACGTGAACTTTCGTCGTGGATTGGGAAATGAATAACGCTTTGGCGATCTCTGCGTTGCGCATGCCTCTTGCGATCAGTCCTAGCACCTCCATCTCTCTGGGGGTGAGCAACTCTTCGGGCGACCGATTTGACCGGGTTCGGAAGCCAGCACGCCGAGCTAATCCGAGGTCGTTAGAAGCGTCATACAACAACCCGATGCGATCTCGCCACGAGGGATCCTGGGTCAGTACATCCGAGAGGATAGGACAGGTCCTGAGCGCGCAGACGACTGGATCCCAGACCCCGAGGCTAGAGGCAGCGACCAAAAGACGTGACGCGTCGTTCGGATGAGCCGACCTCGCGGCAGAAATCGCTCGGGCTGCAGCAGCCAACATTCTCACTTCAACCATCCTCGATGTCGCGAGGGCATCGTCGGCCAGCGCATCGGCATCGCCAGACTCATCGAGTGCGGCCAACGCTATCGCCCTCGTCGCTAGGTACTCGCCGCGCCAAGAGGGGTAGAGCCGCGCCGGACAATCACGGGACGTTAGGGCTGCTGCTCCATCTTGCTTTCCTGTCTGCAATAGAAGGCGCGCCCGCAAAATGCGCGCGTTCAGGGCGTGCTGCTCGTCGCCGCGTTCAGCTGCACCGTCCTCGAGGCTCTGAAGCAGGCGCTCGGCTTCGCCAAATCGTCTCAGTCCCATCTGGATAAGAGCAGTCGTCCAGGTGGCGTGAGGGCGAGCGAATTCAA
>Ga0070708_100001828_pt1 | contig 16307 bp, 12 predicted proteins | sample KBSK5503metaG_FD_65469 | JGI IMG/M metagenome (GOLD analysis project Ga0070708, IMG submission 65469) | Corn, switchgrass and miscanthus rhizosphere microbial communities from Kellogg Biological Station, Michigan, USA - KBS K5-50-3 metaG | ecosystem: Host-associated > Plants > Roots >... | reverse complement strand
GCTTTTGGTAACTAACGTCTGAGCTGCAGCAATAAGCATGAGTCTCCACCGCACAAGGCCGTGGCATCCGCAAACGCTGCTGACCTTTCTTTGTAGCCGCGAGCGTGAGTCTCCACGGGGCAAGCCCGTGGCATCAGTTTGAGTTTTCACACGGTCACGCGGTAGCGTCGGGTCAATACCGATGCCGGAAGCAATGCCAGGTAAAGCACAAGCCATTCGCTACCCCGCTGCTATACTGATTCCCCACTATATGCGCACCATTGACCCGGCGCTACCGCGCATTGCTGACCTTATTCTTGATCTGTCTATCTAGATCTTCGCGATCCGCAATCACATTTCTCGCACTTACAACCGATAGGCTTTATGACGTCTTCGAAGTATTCCTTACCGTAGTCGTAGGTAATTTCTTCGCCAACCCTTATATTCTTCTTTGACCAAATCCAAACTCGTCGACCGGAAACGAGCGCTTCGCAATTTGGTTTGCATGAATGGTTGATATAACGGGCAATATTGTTTCTGGGGCTACCGTCGATTGACCACTTCGTATTCACTCCAAAGAAATACTTTCCGCGGCTGATTTCGACCTCTTCGTTTGAGATAAGCGGCCCGGTGTATTCAATAATTCGTTTACCTTTGGGTATGGGTTTTAGCGCGAACAATCCTAAGCCTGCGTTGCTGCGCTTGATGGTGTAATTACTAGAGTCTAGAGAGCCACTTCTCATACCGTTCCTTTGTTTTGGTGAGCCAAGTCCGGTAGAGATCTGCATTTAAACTTTGTGATCCCTGGTTCTGTAACATGTGAATGTCTTTGAGCAGATTGCCCTTGATCGTCGTAGCAGTGACCTCCATCGTTTCCTTGATTTCTCTACTGATAGAACCGCCTGCCTGGGGAAACGCCGACGTCAGGGTCCGGACCGTTTGCGGATCAGCATCACTTAGCACTGACGATACTTGAGATTCAAGGTTTCGCAGTCCTTCAGTCAGGTCGGCATTAGACGAATTCAAAGCGTTTTCTAACAATGGGATCAATCTGGGTAACTCCATCTTTTCACCGGCGAGATAGCCTCTCACAGCTGCGGCCATTTCTGCATCACCCTCATACGTGCCGTCGTCGAACACAGCCGCTTTGATCTGTATTTGCTGATCGGATGGCGAAGTGGGTACGTATCCGCCGGTTATTGGCTGCGCTCGGTTTGGAGCTGCGACGGTGAGCCAGTATTCCTTGCCCGCGGGGATGAGCGGTTGACCGTCGATGCCGCGAGGCTTGGAAGTTATCTGGACTCTTCCACCCGCCTCGACATCCACTCCAAGTGCGACGATATTCTTGTTCGATTGATTGCGTAAGATAATCCTGTAAGACGGCAGCGTCGTTTCTTTAGCCATCGCGTTAATAACCACGACGGATTCGACGCCCTTTAGAATCACGGGCGGCACCGGCGCGATGCTGGGATTAACTCGGACCAGTTTGATTTCAAAAGGCTCTATTCCAACCAGCCTCAATTCATCGATGCTAATCTTCTCGGTTTCTCGAATCAGGTAAGTGCCGACTCGCTGCTCGTTCTCCAAAGCCTTGCTGCCCGATAGCGTAGACACTGTCACACGTACAGCATCACCCTCGGCGCGAGATATAACGCGCACGGCCTCCACTGGCGGCGCACCCGCAGGCGCCTGCCACGAGGCTATGTGAGCAAACAGGCCGAACCATGCTCCACTCGGTTTGGAATCCGGCCCGGGCACAGTTTCATAAGCAGGTTTTCGGCCCGGATAGAAAGTAACCTCCAACGCCAGCCTTGTCGGGACGAAAGGCTCCTGCTGCGCGAAGACGCTCGCTCCTGAAACTGTCAGGCCAATCATAAAAAGAATGCTGAACAGTCGAGTTAAGTTCATATATTTCCCTTAGGTCATTTTAACTTGACCCGAACTTTTGGTTCTCTCATTTGTTTGCTGTAAGCGCTTACCAATGTGCTGCCCCACTAGTTAATCGTTTGGGTCATTTGTCTCCAAACGGGCCCCTGGCCAACCTTGCCGCTCTCGATCCGTTCAATGGCCTGCCGGACTTGCATCGCCACTTCAAACTCGCGATCATCCTGGGCCGCTCTGAGTGCGAGCAGAGCGCTTTCATCCCCCAACTCATATAGAAATCGGCTGGCACGCCAACGAACAAGTTTGTTTGGATCTTTTAATGTCTGAATCATCGGGCCAATCGCCTTCGGATCTCCTATGTCCGTTAGTGCATCGCCTGCTGATCGGCGCACCCCAACTGCTTCATCCTTCAAAGCCTCACAAAGTGGGACTAAGACCTCAGGAGTTTTTATCAACCCAAGAAAGACCACCGCTAAACGGCGAATCGACATCTTTGGATCTTTGGTAGCTCTGACAATGAGTGACAGAGCTTGAGAATCTATCTGAGCTGTTGCATTTCTGCCCAACTCCTTTAGCGCCGCGAACCGTTCTTCCCACTTGGACGATTCAAAGGCGTGGACCAGATCTTCCACGCTCGCCTTAACTCTTTCACCTACCTCAGGGTGATAGGCCCTCTGAACCAAGTCTTTTAACCTCTTTTCATCATAGACGGCTGAAATTTCGCGCACTACCGCCTCACCGACTTCGCTCAGGTCCCCGTAGCGCAGACCTTCGTCGATCCACTTTCGCTCCATCAGCATGTTTTCGGATGCACTCATCGCTCGCTCAATAGCCTGACCGAATCTCTCAGGTAGCGGCAAGCGAGTCGTTTCATTACCAGAGGACACTTTCACCAACATTGGGAGATCTCGAAAATACTGCACCGATACCTTTACCTCGCGCCATTCCTTATCCAACGTCTTCTCTGGCTCTGGCGTGTTTTCAATACTGGCGTATTCGACTACGACGCAAGCCGCGGACAAGATTTCCTCCCATCCAGCAGTTGGCTTTCGCTGGATAGCCATAAAGTCTGCGACACGGAAGACACTCGCGACCCCTGGGATGGCAAGTATCTTTTCGATGTAGGCTGGGCAATCTCCTGTATTTTCGTGTGTATATGTAATCGCGACCCCTTTGGTTAGCGTCTCGTCCAAATTCAATTTCATACTGTTGGGATTAGGTGTTGTTTCAATGGATAGTATCTTCACTTTCGTTCTCCAATCCTCTACCTCCACACACTACGCATTTGTGTGAATATTTCGTCCTCACTTTACCACTCGGCTCCCTGCAACGTTAGTAGTGGACTGTCCTTACAAGAGGCTTGGGACACAGAAAACGGGCAGGAAGACTGGATGTAACGCCAGTCCCCTGCCCACTATTAGCAACTCAATGAAGAAAAGTTTCTACCCGGCCGCAGCTGCGGCAGTCTTGTCCAGGATCTTAGCCGCGCGACCAACGTCCGCGACGCCGAAGATCAACAATGGTGCGTTCGTGCTGGGATCGAGCCCGGAGTACGCATGGTCGATGTTGATGTTGGCTTCGGCGAGTTGGGTAGCTGCACGGGCGAGCTCACCTGGCCGATGTGGAAATTTAGCTTGAGCAACTTCCCTCTCTTTGTACGGAAGTTTCTGGGAATCCAGAACTGACTTGGCGGTCGTTGGATTGTCCACTACGAAGCAAACCAGGTTCTTTCCCTCACAGGGCATCGCCTGGAACGCCAGAATGTTGACTCCGCGATCAGCTAGCGCTTGGCAGATCTTTCCGAGCGTACCTGGCTGATCCTTCATGCTAAGGGAAAACTCCCTTGTTGTTGGCATCATTACCTCCTTATGGTTGGAGGTTCCGCTGAAACGTTGGGCACGTTCCTGCGAAACCAAAGAGGTCGGGTTTGAGCTTAAACGATTTAGATCATGATACAACTGCCTCCTTCGTATTTCAACCGTCCAGGCGAACGCCGAAACGAACAGGGATGAGATACGAGTTAACACGCGCTGGAATCTCTTGCGGCGTGTATACCGCCATGAACATTTACAAAGAGTTAAGATTTCCCTCTTTCAAATGAAGAGGATCAGGACGGCGCTGAGCATCAAAGCAATCACCCAGAGTAGATCGAGATTGAACCACGCCCGGTGCAGCAATCCCAATCCAATCCTTTCATAAACAATGAGCGCAGTCAGCGCGGCCACCAGCAGATATCCCGTGCTGTGCACAACCACTACTGCTAACGACTGGAGCAGGCTAGCCAAACTTAACATCTGCGGCTGAGACAGATGCTGAGTGTGCTCCGCGTGCGAGAGATGCTCAAAGTGCATGGCAGGGTCCAGTTGGTTTCCTGAAGCCTTGCCGAGTAAGATCGGCACCAACATCAATCCGGCGCCATGTGCCGAGGCCATCAGAAACGACCACATGGTGAGATCGCGAAAGCCGACGCGCATGCCCACCCACGCCAAATGTCGAGAACGTAAGAGTCGGTAGAGGCCGAACCCGAACAAGGTGGCTGCAGCGCCGTAACGTAAGCCCTTCTCGGGCAAACTGTGCTGTGCCAGCCACAGCAGGCCAACTACCGCTCCAATCGACAGTGCATGCCCCAACGCGATAGGCGGTATGGCTGCCAGCACGGCCCGCCGACTCTTCTCCTGCATGCCGAGCGCAACGGCAAAGAGCCATCCCATACCGGGGTTAATCCCGTGATAGGCACCCAGACCAAAGAGGGTCAGCCAGGACCAAAAGCCGCTCATACGTAGCAGTAAGAGTCCGACGAGCAATCGCCGCCCTCTAAGCGGATCTGGTGTGAGCGGTAGCCGTCGAACTCCACAAAGAAATCAGGATCGACGCTCAACCCTCCCGCCGGGTCGGCATTAAGCTTGACCATCCAACTCTTAACTCCATCCGGATAGAACTGCTCATCCCAGGCATAGTAGAGAGAGTTGGTAAAGTAAACGCGACGCCCGTCGCGACTCACCTCGACCATTTGCGGCGCTCCGTTCAATGGCTGATCAGGTTTTGTCGGGTGTGGCGTGCGACGCACAATGCCTCCCAAATGTACCGACCCGGTCAGTTTCGGGTTGAACGGATCGGAAACATCGTATTGCCGCATCTCGCCTGTGCCCCAGCAGGAAACATAGAGGAACCGGTCGTCGAGCGAGAGATTGATGTCCGTGACCAGTGGCGGCACCGCTTTGAAGCCTTGCAACAACGGCGGCAGTTGCTCAACCTCAGCCGGCTCAGCCGGAATCTCGATGACTTTGCGTATGTTCCAACTACCGTTGTCGCGGTGCCATACCCAGATCGAACTCGAGAGGTCCTTGAGCGAAACTACGACTCCGACGAAGCCGTACGTCTTGGTTGGGTCGTGGGCGGCGCGCAACTCTAGCACCAATTGCTGCTCCGCGCCCAGATCGAGCGCCTGTAGATGCCGGCGCCGGCGCAAATCCCAGATATGGATCTGATGGCCGTATTTACTGTTGAGCAGCAGCTCGGGGACCAGCCCGTTCTCGATCATGTTCGGCGTGCCCCACTCGCTGGTGATCATCGTGTCATGGCCGAGGTGCCACCAGAAATCATAGGCCAGATACTGCGGTCCACGATCCATCTCCCACTGGCCAAGTATATCGAAGGAAAAGTGGTCCAACAGGAAGATGCCGCCCGGTCCTTCACCATCGGGTGATCCCAAAGCGCTAACGTAGATGCCCTCTGGACCGCAGTGGATCGTGTGCACCCTGGAATAATGGGTGCGAGCTAAGACTTCTTCTGGCTCGATGACCTTCACAATCTGAGGTTGACGAGGATTAGGATTGGTATCGAGGACGTGAATGCGCGACGAGCGGAGGCCGGGTACCACCAGGTAACGCCGCTCGACATGCGGATGCGGCGCGTATGGGCACAGAGCGGAGCTGCATGCATTCCAACCAAAGTGGTGCAGCTCATCGCCAGCCTGGGGCATCTCGACTTGGCCGACGCGTTGCCCGTACGCGGGCGAGTCGGGAGCCACATCAACTACAGTCATCACATCAGGACGCCCATCTTTGTTCGGATTAAAGGCCGCAACGTAAGCTAATGTCTCCGGCGGCGCCTTCATCGCTAAGCTAGGCGAGGGATAAAACGTTGGATCGGGTTTCCATAGTGCCATCTTTGATCTCCTTTCATCGCTTGTTAAGATTCGCAAACCACTTGTCTCCCACTAACACAAAGTCTTTGCTGGTTGATCAGCTTTGCGAGCCCGAAGTCCAGAACTTTGACGAGTCCATCGCGGCGCAGCATGAGGTTCTCGAGCTTGATTATCGCGGTGAATGATACCCGCTTCATGTGCGGCGGCGAGCGCGGAAACAACTTGCTCAGCGACACGAAGCACTTCGTCGATCTTCATCGGCGCGCGAGCCATACGCTGTCTAATTGTTTCCCCGTCAACAAACTCCGTAGCTATGAATTCAGTCCCGTCAGTCTCACCGATTTCATAGATTGTGAGGATGTTTGGATGATTGAGAGCAGAAGCGGCGCGTGCTTCCTGCTCAAAGCGCCGCAGCCGGTTTGGGTCGTCAGTGAAGTCGCTCGGCAACAGTTTCAGAGCTACCTTGCGACCCAGCTTTGTGTCGCGTGCAGCGTAAACTGCCCCCATTCCTCCTTCGCCGAGCAGAGCGAGGACCTCGTAGTGACCGAGTTGTCGCCCGACGTGACGTGGTGATGGCTCCATGACAAAGCGTCCTGTGGGAGTTCGAAGCCGTTTACCGTAGCCGAGATGGGAGCATATGTCCCCGCCGATCTTCAAGTCAATTTGAAAAGTCTAAATTTTAAGATCGATGTCAACATTCATCCTGGTTCTTGGTTGTTTTGAGTTCGTGCTTCCTGGGTGAGATGCAGAAATACCTGTTCAAGAGATTCACGCGGAGGCGAAAGCTCCATCACGCGGAAGCCGTGCTGGACCAGCAAGGCATTGACGAGCGGGATCTGTTCTTCTACCATCTAACGCCTTTCAGACATTGACAGCCTCGCCAAAACGATTTACATAAACCCATCATGGATTACGATGAAGGCAAAGTTGATGAAATGGTTTTGGCGTTACTCTATCTCACTTCTTTCACTGAGCAAGGATTTGTAAGAGCTTGGAAAGGTCACGATTGGGACGCGCTGAATCGCCTGCATGAGAGTGGTTTGATTAGTGATCCAAAAAACAAAAACAAATCGGTTGGCCTCAGCAAGATAGGCGCCAGCCAGTCCGAGGAATTATTTTGGAAGTTCTTTGGGAAGTGTTGACCGTCTTCCTCGCGGTGTTGACCAGGCAAACGCCGAAACGAATAGGGATAAGTGATCGCTAACAAGACAAGCGTCTCATGCGACAATTACCCCCATTCCTCCAAGCCGTTTGGGCTTACGTCCCAGCGTTACACCGACGCACATGGAAGGTCGGAAAGGTGCCGTAGCCTTTGGCCAGAGGTGTTTGGCCGACGTAGTCGCAGGTAAACTCCCGCACCGCTTGGGCCGCCGCGAGCGCCGCGAACGCCTGGCTGGCGTAGACTTGACCCGGTGGCGTGATCGGCTCCATGCGCGCGGTGCGGCTAACGTGAGTCCCCGTGTAGGTCTGCTGCTGGAGCACAGGGTCCGTGCACGAATAAACCGGACCGGCATGCAAGGCGATGCGCAGATTCAATGTTGCAGGCAATCCCTTGTCAGTCCAATTCCTTCGGTTTAAATCCTCGCACAATTCAAGAGCGAATAGTCCGGCCTCGCGCACATCTCGGAAAACGAAATAGAGTCCGTCACCCCACGTATTTTTCACTATAGGCGCGTTGCTTGACTCGGCTATCAAAGCGGCGATTGTTCCCAGGAACTGTTGCACGAAGAGCGGAATCTGTCTCTCAGTCAGTTTGCTGAAGTGCACGGCGTCCGCGAATAACATCGCCATGATGCGGGTCGTGAATTTCTCTGATCCGGCGCGGCGCTTAGGAGCAATGGCTGGCGGACTGCTGATCTTGCTGACCAGGTTTGGACACTGGCGGCGAAGTATTTTGGCGAGGTCGATCATCTCGACGCTGAGTCCAAGGCTCCGCCAGAGGCCAATCATACCTGCAGTGCCACCTGGTCCATCGCCGGGTTTCTGGTCCCACACGGCAAGCGGCACTACCTCGGTTTCCAGTTGGCGAGCCTTCATGTGCGCCAGCCCCTGGAGCAGGAGATTTGTGTATTCAAAGGACATGCCGCCTTCGCCTAGTCGGTGGCTAGAAGCGGTAATGATTTCGTGCGCGCGCGCGAGCACCTGCTCGAACCGCGCGCCCCAGTCTGTTCCGGGGATAATCGTGACACTGTCCCTCACAAATCGCTTTTTGTCGTAAGGCAAAACGACGTGCGCCTCGGCGCCGCTCTCGATGAGCGCTTCAAGGAAGAGTATGTCAGAGCCGCAAGCCGCGGAGGCATAACCAAAGCCGGCGCCGAGTTTCTTGAGCCGGCTCCGAATTGCATTGCGAACGGTGGGTTCAAGCTGGTGTGGAAAGCGGGGCGTCTGTCTGCCTGGACGATCTATCAGATGTCCCGCGAAGACAACCACCTTGGGAATCTGGAAACACTTCTCAATGTTTCTCGCGTCGCGGTCAAGATAATCGAGTATCAGCCGCGCGTTGCGCCGCGTGGAACTCAAATCGGCAAATTGGCCACGGCCGATCTCAGCGGCCTGAGCATACCGGTCTTCAGCCTCTGACCATCTGCGCAAAATAAGAGCTGCCTCGCCGAGCGTCGCGAGCGTCCAGTAGCGGTAAGCATCCCTCACGCCCAAATGGCCCAACTCTCTCAAACACGCTCGCCTGACCTCTCGAGCGAGCGCTTGAGCCCGATCTTTCTTTCCCAACAGCAATCCTAGTGTGGCGGCGTTGATTCCAGCATAGTAGCCGCCGTTCAATCGATATGCTTTGGCATAGAATTCATAAGCCAGCCCCAACTGCCGCTTTCGCTCGGCGGGACTCGTTGCCTGCGTCCATAGGTCCTTGTGGGTGCGAGCGAGAATTCCGAGAGTCTCCTCGTCATCGTGTCCCTCCTCGCGAAGTTGCGTAAGAATGGAGTTAGCCCGCTGTGTTGCGCCGCTGCGGGCCAGCGACAACGCCAACAACTGTCTTAAGCGCATATCGGTTTGTGAACTTGCCAGACCTTCGGTGAGAATGTCGTAAGCCAGTAGCGGCTCACCTAATTTCAGAACCCTTTGACCCAGATGCTTATAGACCTCCAGATTGGACCATTCGCCTGGAGTGTGTGAGCGCCAGAGTGGAATCAGGGAAGAAAGATTGAGCGAGTCGATTTGATCGAGGAACTGCGAATGAGAAGGTATTGGGGAACCATTCTGCATGTCGCGGGTCGTATTCGGAGGTGCGAGCTTGTACCCCAGCTTTAAGATGAGCTTCACTGTCGCGACTGCGGTGTTTCGCTCGTACTGTTTTTCGCTTTCCTGCAATTCTTGATAAGGGACCAAGTAGGAATGCCTTTTGCCCACATTGTCACGCTCCGGGCCGTGACTCCATCCATCCAACAAACGTTGCTGAACCCAGACGCCGTGCATGTTCTCAGCGAGTATTTCGACCAAGTCGTGAAGATTGCTTGGCAGGTCGATGCGGGAAGTGTCAATTAAAGGCTTGAAATTCGCAGGGCACACGTGAGACTACCTCGCTAGAGTTCTTGTTCGCCTGTCTAGTTTTGAATCCGCAAAAGTATAGACGCATTTTCGTCTTTTAAGAATCGCAGTCTGCCCACAGCTGGTCAACAAGTTAGGCGAGCTGGTTAGACAAATCCCAAGCGAGACAGAGTGAAACAGTTATGGTATAAGGCTGAATAAACCAGGTTCCCATCCGCTTCTTCCGTCCAGGAGGCCGCATGAGTTTTCTCAGCGATTACGAAGACGACATATTCATCAGCTACGCCCACAACGACAACGAGGCGCTGCTCGAAGGTCAGCGAGGGTGGATCGACAATCTCCATCAGGCCCTGAAAAAGCGTCTGCAGGTGCACCTCGGCGCAAAGGTAGAGATCTGGCGCGACCCGAGGCTACAAGGCAACGATTATTTTGCCGACGCGCTGGTCGAGCAAATCCCGAAGGTTGCGATTCTTATTTCCGTTCTGTCGCCGAGTTACATCAATTCAGAATGGTGTCGCAAGGAGATGCAGCTGTTTTGTCGCATTGCGGGGGAAACCGGCGGCGTTCGCATCGGAAACAAGGCACGCATCTTCAAGGTAGAAAAGATAGGTGTGTCTCCCGACAAGCATCCGCCGGAATTACAGGGCATGACCGGTTATCAGTTTCATTATCTGGACGAGCAGGCTCATCGGCCTCGCGAGCTTTCGCCGGAAAGCGGACCACATGCGATCGAATACTGGCAAAAGATCGACGACGTGGCGCAGGACATCACGAGCCTTTTGCAGGAAATGAAGTTTCATATTGGAGCCGGTGCGGCGGCGGGCGGCGTCAGCGATACGTCGGCTGTCCCCAAGCCGGTCGCGCTTCCTGATTCAGGCGCAGCCACTATCTATCTGGCGGAAACTTCTTTCGATCTTTCACCGCAGCGCGATCGCATCAAGCGCGAGTTACAGGAGCGCGGCAACATTGTCTTGCCCGATCGTCCGCTGCCACTGAATGGTCCAGAGGCTCAACAAGCAGTGCGCGAGTACTTAAAAAGCTGCAAGCTTTCGATTCATTTGATCGGCGCCAATTACGGCTTGATTCCGGAAGCGATAGATCGCTCACTGGTTTGGCTGCAAAACGAGTTGGCGGCCGAGCGCAGCAGCAACGGTAAGTCATTCTCGCGCTTGATCTGGATGCCCGAAGGCCTGCAAGCGAAAGAGGAACGACAACAGAAATTCATAGAATATCTGAAATACGATAGGGTCGCGCAACAAGGCGCAGACCTGCTCGAGTCATCAATCGAAGAGCTGAAGACCTACATACAAGACAAGCTCAAGCCAGCGCTGAAACCGCCGCCTCCAGATCAGAATGACGTTGAGGGCCCGCTTCGCATTTACTTGATCTGCGACAAACAGGATTACGACGCTATCGCTTCGCTGGAAGATTACTTTTATAGCGAGGGATTCGAAGTCACGCTGCCGCTCATGGAAGGCGACGAAGCCGAAGTCCGCGAAGATCACAAGGAGAGCCTGTTGCTATGCGATGCCGTCGTGATCTTCTACGGCAATACGAGTGAGGGCTGGTTGCGAACGAAGCTGCGCGACTTACAGAAGATCCCGGGTTATGGCCGCACCAAACCTATGCTGGCAAAGGGCATTTATATCGGCGGGCCGGAAACAGATTCCAAGTTGCGCTATCGAACGCACGAGGCGCTGGTGATGCGAAACTTCGGATCATTCTCCTCCGATACGCTGCAACCGTTCATTGAAAAAATCAACAGCGCAAAAAAGGCAATTAAGCAATGATAGAGCAAGACACGCTTACGAATCCGTTCCCCGGACTGCGACCTTTTGAGTCCGACGAAGAGCACCTCTTTTTCGGTCGCGATGGTCAGAGTGATGAACTACTGAGACGTTTGCGGCGCAGCCGATTCCTGGCGGTTCTGGGAACTTCCGGCAGCGGTAAGTCGTCACTCGTGCGAGCCGGTTTGCTGCCTTCGCTTCACGGCGGAATCATGACGCAGGCTGGTTCGAGCTGGCGCGTGGCATTGTTTCGACCTGGCCATGATCCAATCGGAAACCTGGCCCAGGCCTTGAATGCTCGCGATGTTTTCGGCGACAGCGAGGAAGATAGCGATGTGCAGAAAACTATTACCGAAGCAACTCTGCGGCGTAGCGCTCTTGGTCTCGTTGAAGCCGCTCGCCAAGCCAGAATGCCCGCGAATGAAAATCTGCTGGTAGTCGCCGATCAGTTTGAAGAGATATTCAGATTTAGACGTACCAGGAAAGAAGGCTCGGAGGATGAAGCGGCGGCATTTGTTAAATTGCTCCTCGAAGCCAAATACCAAACCGAAGTCCCGATCTACATCGTCATCACAATGCGTTCCGATTTCCTCGGTGATTGCTCGCAGTTTCGCGATCTGCCAGAGGCGATAAACGACGGACAGTATCTGATTCCGCGCATGACGCGCGACCAGCGCCGCGAAGCGATCATGGGTCCAGTCGCAGTCGGCGGAGGAGAAATGTCGCCGCGCCTGGTGAACCGATTATTGAATGATGTTGGGGATAGTCCCGACCAGCTCCCCATTCTTCAGCACGCTCTGATGCGCACGTGGGATTTCTGGACTCATCAACATCCCAATGGAGAACCGATCGATCTACGCGATTACGAAGCGGTTGGCGCCATGACCGATGCGCTTTCGCGGCACGCCGATGAGGCCTACAACGAGTTGCCCGACGAGCGCAGCCGAAAAGTTGCTGAGAAACTGTTCAAGAGCCTTACCGAAAAAGGATCTGACAATCGCGAGATTCGACGTCCCACGCGAGTGAACGAGATTTGCGCCGTCGCCGAGGCTTCAAAAGAAGAAGTAATCGCAGTCATCGAACGGTTTCGTCTTCCCGGCAGATCGTTCTTGATGCCCCCAACGAGTGTGCCGCTTGGGCCGGGTTCGCTGATCGATATTTCGCACGAAAGCTTGATTCGGGGGTGGGAGCGGCTGCGCAAATGGGTGAATGAGGAAGCCCGATCTGCGCAGATCTACCGGCGGCTGGCTGAAACGGCAGCGCTGCACCAGGAAGGCAGGGCTGGACTATGGCACGATCCCGACCTGGCGTTGGCTCTGAATTGGCGACAAGAGAATCGACCCAATCTAGTCTGGGGCCAGCACTACCATCCCGATTTCGATGGAGCTATGGCCTTTCTTACAAGCAGCAAAGAAGCACGCGAAGCCGAAATCGCGGCGAAGGAAGTGCAACGTCGCCGCGAGATTAGACGCACGCGCCTCTTTAGCCTGGTCCTAAGCATCGCCTTCTTGATCTCGTTAGGCTTTGGCGCTTTCGCCTACGACGCCCGCAACAAGGCTTACGCAGCGCGTAACGATGCGCTCGAGCAGCGTAATAAGGCTGACACCGCCCGTAATGATGCCGTAGCTGCGAGCCAGCGAGCCGAGATTGAAAAACAGAGCGCGCAGAAAAGTGAAGGACGTGCGTTAAAAAGCGAACAAGAGGCGCAGACCGAAAAGCAACACGCCGAGCAGGCGGCGCAGGTAGCGGAACGGAGACGAAAGGAAGCCCAGGCCGCAACTGAGCGTGCGCACGTATCGCAACTGGTGGCTGATCAAAAGCGAAAGGAAGCTGAAAGTGCAGCCCTGGAATCGGCTCGGGCGGCTGTCCGCGTTCGCAAACAGAATCTGGGCGACATGTCCACCATCAACACACTAGCGGATCGCTTGATAGAACTGTCGTCTCCCCAGGAAGCGGCTTCCTGGCGCAGTTTCAAAGCGAACGCCTTTACCGAATTGGGCCGGCACGACTTATCGAAAGAAGAGTCGACGAAAGTGCTTGATATGTTCGGTGATAATCTTTCGGCGCTGATAAACAGGGGCTACATGAATCTCATCTTATTCCAACCGCAAGACGCGCTCAGGGATTTCCAGCGCGCTAAAGACTTAGATCCCAACTCTGCTTTAAATCACCTGAATATGGGCGTCACACAGGCGAATCTCAAGGACTATGAGGGTGCGGCCAAGTCGATACGCACGGCAATCGAGTGGTATCGTCCGCTCTATTTTGACAACGTATTCGATAGCGAAGTCTCACCCGATATCAAGAAGGCAACCCATCGCACCGTGATTACCGCCGATGGGAATGCATTCAATGCGGCTGCTCATTATGAACTGGCAAATCTGGAGGCGTTCAATGGGGGCAAGGATTTCGAAGCCTTATTGAAACAAGCGGACCGGCACGCTGAAAGGTCCGCATCCTCAATCGAGGGCTACCTCACGGCGCTCAACTGGGCGTGGTACCAGCTCAGGAAGAATCCCGAAGACTATGGCGCTTGGGCCGGCCAAGCGTACCTATGGAGGAAAGCGGGCTACGACGATTGGGCCAAGTATTACTTTTTGCGGTTCCAGTGCGAGCATCAGAAACGGAATGACCCGCGTTATAACGCCATGGCGAAGTGGGTGAACCGGCAATTGAAAGATCTCCCAGCGAATCTGCCTCGGGTGGACTGCTCGACGCCGCCGAACTCCGAGCCCGACACGCGTTCACGGATATTCGAAGCGGAAGAATTGGCAATGATTGGGAAGTATGACGAAGCGCTGGCTTTGCTCGACAAGGGACTTCAGAATGAGCCGGCTAACATCGAGATGTTGCTTTCAAGAGCGAGGTACCGCAAATGGCGCGGTGACCGGGAAGAGGCGAGCTCCGCCGCGAGAAAGAACTATTGGGAGGGATCCCAACGAGATTTCGCCGCGGTCTTCAAACTCGCCGACACAGAGGTCGCTTATAAGCCTTACGTCGACCTGGTCTGGGCCTATTTCGGCAAAGGCATGGGCGTTCTAGATGATAACGAGAGAAGAGACTATCTCCAAAAAGCTCTCGAACTGGGACCGGCCTCGTCCGACGCGTTAGCGGAATTGAGCGATCTAATTGCGAAGGGGAATCCGGCCGAGGCGATCATTTTGCTCGAGCGGAGTCTAAGGCTCGAACAATCCGCGAAAAGGTATTACGAACTCGCCAAACTACTGAACGAGAGCGGGCGCTACAAGGATGCACTTGAGTCAATCAAACTGGCGCTTTCGCTTCGTGACAGCAACTCGGATTACTATGAAGAACGAGAACGAGCCTACAAGGAACAAGAACGAGCCGAGGTGGGCTTGGGCATCGCTGAGACAGATAGGAAGCGACATCTTGCCGCCGGCTATACCGAAATCGGCGACGTAATGCTAAGGCAGTTGGACACACTGCGAGCCAACCGCGCTTACCAAGAGAGCAAGAAGATACTCTTTGACCTTTCAAAGCTCGGGAAGACTGAAGGTGTTTCCGCTGATCTCGCGGTAGTTGACTCGAAGCTCTCACACCTTTTGGAATTGGCCAAGACAACAACGATTTTTGAATGGACGAGCTGCCGCATTCTCGCCCTAAAACGGAGCGATGGACCAACTCGCGAAGTAACAATCGATAGAGGCAGCGATGATGGTCTAACAACCGGCGGAGAGGGCAGCGTGTTGTCTATATACAGCAAGGATGGGGATCACGAGCGCAAGGTTCAACCGATCGCCAAAGCAAGGGTCTTCAGTGTGGCGCCTCGATCAGCCACAGTCGAAGTCACGATGGACCATCCCGACGGTGACGGATTAGTGCGGGTCGGTGATATGGTCGAAGTAAAGGCCAAGGTACCTCCGCTTCCTGATCGTTCAATTCTATGGAGGCTGGCAAAGTATCACATCACGTTTACGAGCGAGAATAGCAAGCGCGTTTACACCGACTATCGCCGCCTTTATACGCAGGAAAACCCGGAGCTGGTCGATGAAGTTCTGGACGCAATGATAAATGACATTCGAGATACGGCGAAGCTGCTAGCTGACCGCGAAGTCATGAGCAAGACACTCACAGAAGGCCGGTTCAAGGGTAAAACGCTGCATCAGACGATGGAGAATCCGACGCGTGAGGATGTACTGCATTTCCTGAATTCAGTCATGAAGTATCCACGCGACTATTACGGTCAGGAATTGAAGATCGGCAGAGCTTTTGGAACCTGGGTGCTTGGGGGGACGCCGCAGTGAGTGTTATGCAGAACGTGCAAGCTTTCACACGAAGGCGGTTACAATGTCCATGTCTCGACATTCCAGGTTGTCCTACCATAACTGATGCAGCTATGAATTCTGAGATCGATTTCAACATTCATCCTGGTTCTTGCGACGGAACAGCCAAAGGCTGGAGATCGGCCGACCCGACAGGAAAGTATCTCTTTTATGAATGCTTCATTCCCTTTCGTCTGGTTCCGAAGGCAACGAAGATTCATCGTTACTACAAAGGATACAAAGAAGCGCCTCCACGGCTGAGGGGCGATGCGATCTACTGGATCTTGAGAGAGAAGGCAAAGAGATCGTTTATTGGACCGGTAAGACATATCGGGGCTATGGCCAATGATCGTCCATGCGCATCACGACTTCTAGTGTTATGAAGTCAGTACCGTCACGCGGTAGCGTGGGGTCAATGCCAATGCCAGAGGCAATGCCAGCTAAAGCACGGGCCATTCGCTACGACGCTGCTCTACTGATTTCACTCCACTCTGTGAAGCGCACCATCGACCCGGCGCTACCGAGACCGTGTGAAAACTCAAACTGATGCCACGGCCTTGCGCCGTGGAGACTCACGCTTGCGGCTATAAAGAAAGGCCAGCAGCGTTTGCGGATGCCACGGCCTGCGCCGTGGAGACTCACGCTCGCGGCTAGAAAGAAAGGTCAGCAGCGTTTGCGGATGCCACGGCCTTGCGCCGTGGAGACTCACGCTCGCGGCTAGAAAGA
>Ga0070708_100001827_pt1 | contig 16309 bp, 14 predicted proteins | sample KBSK5503metaG_FD_65469 | JGI IMG/M metagenome (GOLD analysis project Ga0070708, IMG submission 65469) | Corn, switchgrass and miscanthus rhizosphere microbial communities from Kellogg Biological Station, Michigan, USA - KBS K5-50-3 metaG | ecosystem: Host-associated > Plants > Roots >... | reverse complement strand
CCGGTGCTCAGGAGCATAATCTTGAGCAGGGTGTTTACTATATACCAGCTGGCAGGTGTTATCGTGCGCAGGCTGCCACAGTTAATCCAGCAGTTTAATACAAAAATGGTTGTAATCTCTGACCTTCTCAAGATGTTCGTTGAAGACCCGACTGTAAAATCCCAGGAAGCCCGCTACCTGCTTCGTGAAATCATGAAGGCGATAAACCGATTGCCAACAGATATTCTTGTGATAGTGTCACTCTATAATCCTCCAAGCAAATACGACGAGCTTGTTCATACGACATTCCGGAAACATATCCGGTTGTCAGAGTTTGTGATTCCAGAAATGGATCTCCAGCTAGTACCCGCCAGATGATTGTGCATGGGCAGGACAATACCATCATTCACTATGGCACTGGTAGAAGAAGAATCGCAGTGGAAGCCATTTCGCGGGCGTCTTGACAAGCAGGATAGAACAGCATTTGATGACATGTTCGCAATACCCCGGCTTTACATTTCGTCGTGTATGTACTCTGCAAATCCTATAGTCCTACACCCTATCATCCTATCGATACTCTTCCACCACTACAAGCAGCTTGATGAGCTAGTAACACGAATTGAAGCGATAATCGGTGAAATGATTGACCCTATTTCCACACGATGATTCCGTTACGCGGGCAGTTGAATCTTGGAGTGGCTTTGCCGACGTAATGTCTACATGGGACAAGGCAGAGTTTGAAAAGATGATGCGCAGATGCTTCAAGTATGCCCGCTCGATTGAAGTCAAGGCCAAGCCATTTGAAAATGAAGCATTGTTTATGGCCCTGCTTTTCGAGCAGGACAAGATAATCAGGTGGCTGCTTGCCAAGGTCGAAGCACTTGAGAAGGGCAAGCCTCATTGAAGGTTACAGGATGGCTCTTTGATGCTTACCCACTAGACGGCAAAATGGTATTCTGGATAATAACTGATCATGGAAAGGCGGTCAGGCTTGAAGATCAATGGACCAATTATTTCTATGTCGCAGCCACTAACAAATCAGATTTCGAGGCCATAACCAAGAATAAGGATTTTGCAAGGTTCGTAAAGGCGTATGAAGTAGTATCAAAGCAAGAAACAATATTCGACCATTCCAAATCAGATGTGCTCAAGGTAACTCTGTCGGATTCCAGAAGAGCCAGCGGCTTGGCGCAAACGATGTGGATGCTAGGCGAATACGGTCAATATCGCTTATACAATGTAGACCTTCTGCCAGCGCAAGCCTACTTTTTTGAGCACGGCCTGTTTCCGCTTGCATTCTGTGAAGTCGAGCAGTTAAGTGGTCGCTTAAAGTGGGATGTAAAAGATGATGTATGGAAGCCAGACTATCCTATACCTCAATTCACATCAATACATGTAGAGATCCACCCTCGCAAGACCGGCAGCCTGCCTATGGACACAGACAGAATTAATTCCATTCAAATCAAGGATGATAATGATACCATTACCATAAAACACGATTCAGAGTCAGAAATCATTAATGACTTTGTAGCCAAGATATCTGAAATTGACCCTGATTTCATCTTCACTACCAAGGGCGATTCTTTTGCATTCCCTTACCTGATCCACCGGGCAGAAGCGAACAAGATCGACCTCTATCTGAGTAGAGAAAAAGTGAAGCTGACCTTACCAAGTTATCAAGGAAACACCTATTCGCAATATGGCAAGATATTCTACAAGCCCGCGAAAATAGAGCTACTTGGCAGGATACACCTAGATCCAGACAATTCGTTTGTGTTTCGTGAAACAGGTATGCACGGCTTTTATGAAATAGCCAGAGTATGCAGGATGCCACTGCATGTAGCATTTCGGGCATCCATTGGAAAATGTCTGACCAGCCTGCAATGCTATCACGCTACCAACGACGATATCCTGATCCCCTGGCACCCAGACGTTGCCGAGTATCCAAAGACGCTGGAAGACCTGTTAATTGCTGATAGGGGTGGCCTATATCTTGTGCCCAAGCTAGGTGTGCATGAAAAGGTAGCCGAGTTTGACTTTGCCACCCTTTTCCCAAACATCATGTACAGGCTCAATGTATCTGCTGAAACTGTAAGGTGCGACTGCTGCCCCGATTCAAAAAACAGGGTGCCGGAGCTCGGCTATCACATCTGTGAAAGGCGCAGAGGTATAACACCAAAATCGCTTGAAATAGTAATCAAGAAACGAGCCACATACAAGATTTTGAAGAAATTAGCTAAGGATGAGGAATCGCGGGAGATCTATGATGACAGGCAAACGAATTACAAATGGATCGGGGTTACATCCTTTGGATATCAGGGGTACTCCAATGCCAAGAATGGGCTGATAGATTCCCACCAGGTGGTGTGCGCGGATGCGCGGCATGCACTATTCAAGGCCAAAAGCACTGCAGAACAGCATTCCTTTACTATTGTTGATGGAATAGTCGATTCGTTGTATGTGAAGAAGCAGGACGCGACTGAAGGTAAATATTTACAACTAAAAGAGGCTATTGAAAAGGAAACAGGATTTGAAGTCAGTTATGAAGGTGAGTACAAGTGGATTGCTTTCCTGCCTTCAAAGAGAAAGGATTGGCTTCCTGTGCCCAACAGATATTTCGGAGTATTTGCAGACGGCACGATAAGAGTGAGAGGATTAGCACTGAGAAGGCATGACACGCCACCCCTCTTCGCCCGATGTCAGGCTGAAATGCTAAAGATAATGGCAAGAGGGAACACTATCAAAGAGGCCAAAGCATTGATGCCGGAAGTGAAGCAACTCTTTGAAGGATACGTACAGCTGCTCAAGAAAGGACAAGCAGATTTGCAAGATCTTGTATTCACGAAGCAACTCTCAAAGGACTCTGACCAGTACACTGCGAACACAGTAGAAGTGGGTGCATTGAAGCAACTTGTGGAGGCTGGGAAACCATCGAGAGCAGGTCAGGCGATGCAATATGTCATTACGGATTATCATAGGAAGAACATCAGAAAACGTGCCGTGCCTGTAGAATTGGTAGACAATGGTACCACATATGATGTCAAGAGATACGTTGAGCTACTGACTGAAGTTTGCGACACAGTTACAGAGCCTTTTGGATGCCACGTAGCAAACGAGTAGGGTTGTTTCTTACATGATAAGCGATTACGCAAGAGTTCAAAGGGATGCTTAAAGGCGCAACGGTACTGCAGGTCTAGCCACATTCCTTATTAAAAAGTAATAGCCCCGGCGTTGGCTGCCCCAATCTTCCACTATCTCCTTCAATATCTCAAAACATTGAAGCTCGATTGTCCTGTCATGGGGCGGTAAGAAATGAGCAAACTATACTGTCTTCCTAGAGCAAACTACGAAACAGGTAGTCGCTAGTCACTCAGGGACGTCCTCTGCTATTACTCAAAAATAAAAAAAAGGATCATGAGCGCATAGTCAGTGCACCATGAACCGTCTAGCGGCGGCTGAGACCCGCTTGGCTATCATGTTCTGCAAGCAACTCCTGCATACAGGATTGCGGTTGAATTCAGCCACAGCCTTTTTGCCTGGACAATTGTTGCATTTCATCACACGAACCTTCTATTCCAAATTAGTTAAGCAAGTGTCAGTCCATACTCAATACACAATACTATACCATAGTACAATGTTCTGGATTCAAACTTCTTTCTAGATACGTCGTAGTGGGGCCGATATGATTTGAACCTAGAGTTCATCTTACATAATCACTACTTATGTAATGTCAGAGTCATCTTGCAGTGCTGACCATATTGCCACTCTTGCAAGTTGTGAGGCACATCTAAAAATGTGTTCCAATTACGGTAAAAGAAGCTAAATTTGTTCATTTTGGCATAGCAATGTCTTTTCAAAGGAATAAATCGGCAGTAATGCGCTAATTAGTTTGTAATCAGACATACGACCATATATAATTGAGTAATAGTGCTCTATGGCATAATAATGAAAATACTGATCGCTGAGGACCAGCCTTCGATCGCCGAAAGCTTTAGGTTGTTTTTGGAATCTGAAGGACATGAGGTTGTCCTTACATACGATGGAGAAGCATGCCTGCAAATGTATAGTAGGGCTATTACCAGGCGCCCAAGATTCGCTCGAATTAGCAATGACAACAAGTGGGCTAGTGCAAAGGATAATGTACAGCCGCCGTTTAATGTCGTAGTGCTAGATGTTCGGATGCCAAAGATAGACGGAGTGGACGTTGCTAAGGAAATAATGTCGATGTGCCCAGATCAGAAGATTGTCATGTCAACAGCGTATGGTGAAGAGACAGCGCCGAAGATGCTTATCGAGCAACTTGGTAAGACCGTTGATATATTGCAAAAGCCTTTCGACTTGGAGAATTTCGCAGCTATGATTAATGACCTGAATTAGATATAGAGATTTCCCGAGATATTTTTGCTTCCGCATGCGTACTTGAAACCTCTTTAATCCATGCTTTCGTTAAAAGATGTACGCCAAGAATTGAGCCCGAAAGCTGTTATCCAATACTCGCCGAGTAGTGCCTAAACCTTACCGTAATGGTTATTCGGGGGTACTAGGCCAGTTTTCAGACCCTTTTCTTTTGAAAGTAGGAATCAAAAATAAAGATTTGGTTTGGCTAGAACAGCGAGCTTCTTTTCCTAGCCATGATCGTAGCAGCCGCTATTACAGAACTTGTCGCCGCGGCCATTATGATTATCGACAGCGGAAATTCTGGGATCACATTAGTCCCACTTACTTCTATCGTATGTTCGCTATGATGGTAATTGATTTCAAGGGTCATCCCACTCTCTGTCTCGGCAATTGTAACAACATCGCTCGATTCTGGTGGTATGACCTTGCCATCTATTGAGACGGTTATCTGTCCACTTAACAGTTCCTTTGGAATAGTCACGTCGGCGACACCTTTAGTGCCAGTTTGCCCTTCAACATGGAAGGAAATCTTTTTTTCCTGCTGCTTGAACTCTACATCTCTTACAGTTGAATTACTTGCAATATCTACATTGAAGTTCTTGCCATCATTTGACTTTACCGCAAAAGCATTAGGGCTTACAACTTCAAACCTCGCAGATGTTTCAAGCTTTGATTTAACGTCCGCCTGTAGAGTGTCTAGCACGTTTGCTTCAACGTCGATTATCGCATCAACGGAATAGGAACCAAGTTCAGCATTCTGGGGGAGTGTGAAGTTGGCACTAAATTCACCATCATCATTCACCTGAACCTCTTTCTGGTCAACTGTCACGTTGCCCTTGTTATCTGTTACATTCAGCTTCACATTGCTGACATTCCCACCAATCTGGTCGATAAGGCTTAACCAGATGGAACCTTCTAATTTTACTTCTTCACCGGGCTTGTAGAGGTGCTTTTCAGCATGTACAGTGAAGGATCTTTTTTCGTCAGCAGGCTCCTTTGGATAAGACCATTTGTAGGATGCGGAGGAAGACATGTTAGCCCCGGCACTTGCTTTCTCTTCTTGACCCTTCTCAGAAGCCATACTTCCGCTTGCATTGCCCTTAGGCGATGTATTATGCGGCTGGGCGAAGGCTGCAATATTTGAAAACGAAATGGTTGAGCTTGCAGCCACGGCCGAAAACAAACTGGCGGCGACGATTGGCACTAGTGTTGTTATAATTTGATGCTTCCTACTATCGGTGTTTGACATACCTTGATGGAAGAATGCCAATTGTAACTATTTAAGATAGCTTATATGCAAATTATAGAATCTTTCTATAGAGAAAAGCCGCTAGCTTGGTAGGGAACTCCCGGAGGAGCCAACAAGATTTTGAAGAAAATGAAGGGCTCTGACATGATCTCTTGCTAGTCAGTGCGGTCCTTGACAAGCTGGAAGCTTTATGATAAAGATGAAGCCCGGCCATGAAAGGAACAAGGCCATAGCCGGGCAACGTCTGAACGCAGTTGGTATGGGCTACGCGGCAATGAAGTATCTCATCCATAATACGCCTTATGGTGTCATGACACAATACATTTCTCCAGAAGATTGGAATAAGTAGAGGCGGTTTCTATCTAGCCCGTTGATATGTTCTTTGTTCATATTTTCTATTTGCATTGTACGGGACCAAGATTCCGGATCTAATAGAGAAATGATCCTTAATAGTTATAAGGCAAATGAGGCAGCGATACTATCAGGAGATTTGAACTAATGCCTAGAGGCATTCCAAAGGGTTTCAGACTCATCAAGCGCTACAGACCAAAAAGTCACTTTGAAAATCTTAGAATGTTGAGCCCCAACAAGAATACCAGGATAATTATTGGTAGACTGAAGAAGAAATATCGTATCGAAGGCAAAAGAACTAGGGGCAAGCGCGGACCAACTGCGATCTATGAAGAGTTCAAGAGGACAGCCAAGAAAACTGGATAAGGGTAGTGAGCCGAACTAACCACTTGAGGGTTCAGCCCAAAGCCAGTTTGCGTCTGCTCTGTAAACCCACCGGCACTAGGGCTTGACTTAGAGTTAATTTACTAGAATCGGATGCTCTCCAATCTGATTGGATATTTCTGACATCTTGTCGTAGACTTTCAGGTACTGTAATCCTTTTGCAGTGGTAGTGAACGTCATTTCTGAACTATCATATTTGATTAAACCATTTTCAATCAGCATGCTCAGATAGTCCTTGAGTTGGGTGTATGAAAGATATGCCTTGTACATTATCTTGGTCTTTGTACTACCGCCGTTTGCTGCATCTAGTATATCCTTCGCAATGTCTGCTCGGCTTCTATATTTCGTGTTACATTCCACCCTGTGGTTATGCTATATAATACTCCTGCCGGGATGTTACCGACAATAGTACTAGAGGGTAACCAGCGCATTCAAACACCAGTACTATCTTGCATTTTCTTTATATAATATGAATGTCAGCTCTCCCAGAGGTTCTTTGGCATCGAAGCGCATCGCCATTACAATAGCAGTTCTGGTGATTATCGGTTTTGGCATTGCAATATTCTTTTCAGGAATGTTCAAAGGGTCGGAAAATATCGCTAAGGATTTGGTTAATAGCACTACAACCACTGTCGGACAAAAAGTTCCGCCATTCAACGACAACAAGACTGGCTCACCACCGGTCGCGGCGAACGATACTGCTATTACTCCAATTGGGATGGCTACAGTCATCCCCGTACTCGCCAATGACACCGACCCCGACGGCGACACTCTTTCTGTAGCAGGGTTAACTAGTCCTTCGAATGGATCTGCCGAGACCAACATGAATGGGTCGATATCCTATCATCCAAACGCAAACTTTCTTGGCGAGGACGTATTTACCTATACTGTTTCCGATGGCAACAACAACACCGACACTGCCAGCGTGACAGTCACAATAAATGAAGAAATTGCTCGTAGCAATAATGGTACTACCAGCGGCGATTATCCTCTTGTAGCTGATGCAGGCTCTGATCAAGCCGTAAGCGAGGGCAATACTGTTTTCCTCGATGCTACAAATAGCAATGACCCGGATGGTGATGCGTTGCAATATTCATGGACGCAGACAGGCGGCCCAGCCGTTACGCTGATTTCTGGAGATTCCGCTACTCCATCATTTAATGCGCCAGAAATATCTTCTTCCAGTCCTACGGCTACTGTTGCTCTTACATTCAATCTGACAGTCGACGATGGAAATCATGAAACAGATACCGATACCATCGTAATTACAGTGCGAAACGTGGTGGAGAATCAGCCGCCTGTAGCTGATGCAGGCACATCCCAGAGGGTTGGTGAAGACGATGATGTCACGCTGAGTGGCTCGGGTAGCTTTGATCCAGACGGAGATTTGCTAACCTACTCCTGGAATCAAACAGCGGGCCCATCCGTTGAGTTGAACAATGCGAGTTCTGCTAATCCAACCTTTTCTGCCCCCCAGGTTTCCGACGAGGAGAAACTGACTTTCCTTTTGAAGGTCAGCGATGGTAACAGCTCGTCCACTGACAACGTGAATGTGTACACTGTGGATGCAGCAACTTCACACGTTTTGCTTGGCACTCCAGACTACATGAATGACGTGGCAAACAGGATAAAGGATGCTAAGCAATTTGTGTATGCGGCAATGTACTACGCCGAGCCGTATCCCACAAATAAGATCATTAACGAGCTAGAAAAAGCAAAGGACAGGGGAGTTGAAGTAAGGCTGGTATTTTCTGAGCAGAACGTGGCAACATATCCTACTGTTGAAAAAGAAATGAGCGATATGGGAATCCCTTACAAGGTAATTTCAAATCATGCGAAGGTAGTAGTGATAGACAACAAGACTGCATATGTCGGTTCCGCTAACTGGAATCATAATGGTCTTGAAAATAACCAGGAACTTTCATTGAAGACAACCAACCCGGATACGATACGCGAAGCTTTTGAATACGTAGATGTCTTATGGGAAAAGGGAGGCAAGAAGGTTGAATATGCCGACAAGCCTACGGAGCGGTTTGCAAATGGTTTCGAGTTTCACAACTTGCTCTTGGACTCGCTGAAGAATGCCACCAGCGTCAAAATCCTGATGTTTCAGGCCACTTACAACTTTGGCGATCCCGATGCCGTTGACTCGAAGGTACTGAACGAAATAAAGAATGCCCACAATAGGGGAGCCGACTTGAAGCTGCTCTTCGATGATCCCGATTACTATGGAAGAGAAACAAGCCAACAATTCCTAACTCAAAACGGCATACCTCATAGGCTGGACGAAAAGAATCAGGGTCCCGGCGAAAGGTTGCACGCTAAAGCAGTGTTGATAGACGACAAAATACTTTTCGTGGGTTCTCAGAACTGGAACGAGGATTCCGTAGCCTCACCACAGGAAGCATCCATCGTCACGAGCGATTCGCAGACTATATCTGATTTCCTTGTTATATTCAATGAAAAGTGGGATGCAGGTCATCCGCCACCGTAGTCGCCCGTCTTATGTGCCACATGGCTATGCACCCCGTAACATATGGACAAGCTCCAAGAGAATCAAACCTCAACGGCAGACATTGGTCTGTGTTTGTCTGCTAACATATCCACATTGGCAAATTATGATATTGATGCCGTCGCCATCGATACTTTCCGGTCTCTCTTGGTAATTAGCAATTCCAAATATTCTTTCGCATTTTGGACACGCAGCTGGAAGAGCTTTCACGGGTCATTTCGGAACTGCATCGCAGTTAATAAAATGTATGTGCGGTTTCCATCCTGACTCGTTGACAGAAATATTGTTCGACAATCGGGGAAGTAGATATCTTAGGAATGTGTCTCCCGGAATCATCCTGATAGTAACGCAATTAGGAATTGATTCCGAAATTGCTCATTTGATAGCAATGTTTCTCTATCTGTAGTACGATAACGCCAATGCTTCCTTGGGCTTTGTATCCCTTTGTGTCCTTATCTTCTTTACAGCCTCTTCAAAGTGGCGCATCATTACTTGCGCCTCCGCAGCGTGCTTTGCTGCCTCTTCCGGCGTTGGATATTTTGCCAGATATTCATGCAAAACGAGCGATATTGCTGTATTTACAATTGCAGCGGTGTCTGCGCCGCTGAAGCCTTCTGTCATCGTTTCTGCTATTTTCTGAATATTCACATCCTTGTCAATGGGCCTTCCGCGGGCGTGAATTTCAAGTATCCTGGCCCTTGTCGCGCTATCTGGGTTTGGAACAAGTATTATTCTATCAAATCTGCCGGGCCTCAAAAGAGCAGGGTCAATCAAGTCTGGTCTGTTTGTTGCGCCCAAGACCACCACTCCATGCAATTCACTGATACCATCTATTTCTGTTAGAATCTGAGAAACTGTTCTCTCAGTTCCACCTCCACCCCCTTCCCTTCCCCTTGTCGGAACAATAGACTCCATTTCGTCAAGGAATATAACACAAGGTGCCGCCTGCCTTGCACGTCTAAATATCTCCCTAATCCCGCGCTCTGACTCGCCAACCCACTTGGATATTAGCTCGGGGCCCTTCACACTGATAAAGTTGGCCTCTGCCTCTGTTGCCACTGCCTTTGCTAGTAGGGTTTTGCCAGTCCCAGATGGCCCATGCAACAAGATCCCTTTTGGAACCGTATGACCTAACTTTGCATAGAGATCAGGGTATTTGAGCGGCCACTCTATGGCTTCTTGCAATTCACGTTTTACACCTTCAAGGCCGCCAATGTCTTCCCATTTTACATCTGGAGATTCGAGGAAGACCTCTCTCATTGCAGAGGGCGTGACATCTCTTAATGCCTGGTCAAAATCATTTTGCGTTATTATGAGCTTGTCAAGAGTTTCCGGGGGCACCTTTTCCTCTTCCATGTTTAGCTCGGGCAGCAACCTGCGAAGGCACTTCATCGCAGCTTCCTTGCATAGATACTCCAGATCTGCGCCAACAAATCCATGGGAAATTGCTGCTATTCTCTGCTGGTCCACGTCTGGGTCAAGCGGCATGTTGCGGGAATGAATCTGAAGGATCTCTAGCCGTCCATGCTTGTCTGGCACCTTGATTTCAATTTCCCTGTCAAACCTTCCTGGTCTTCTCAAGGCTGGATCAAGGGAATTTTGTCTGTTAGTGGCTGCAATCACGATGACTTTTCCTCTTCCCTCAAGGCCATCCATCAATGACAGCATCTGCGAGACTACTCTCCTTTCTACTTCGCCTGTTACTTCTTCCCTCTTTGGCGCAATGGAATCAATTTCGTCAATAAATATTATGGATGGAGCCTTGTCTCTTGCCTCTTTGAATATTTCCCTTAGCCGAGCCTCTGATTCGCCGTAGAACTTGCTCATGATTTCTGGCCCGGAGATACTGATAAAATGCGCATTGCTTTCACTTGCAACTGCCTTGGCAAGAAGCGTCTTGCCAGTTCCCGGAGGGCCAAAAAGCAAGACTCCTTTCGGCGCCTCTATCCCAAGCTTCTCAAATATTTCTGGATGCCTCAGGGGAAGCTCTATCATTTCTCTGACCTTTTGCATTTCATCCCTCAAGCCACCAATGTCTTCGTATGACACGTGGGACATCCCTCGCAAATCTGCATCCTTTTCAGTAATGGTAAACAGAGTCTTGCTTGTTACAAGTACGGCATCAGTAGCCGGGGTCACCGCAATTACCTGAAATGTAAGCCTTCCGCCAAAATAAGGTACCATGATGTTGTCACCCTTGACAATGGGAGTGCTCTCAAGAGCATCGGAGAGATAGCGCTCGTCTATGGGCGGTATGGCCTCGAGGGGAGATACTATGACTTTCTCTGCTGGAGCTGCCTTGATCTTCTTTACGTTTATCGTATCTCCTATGGCTACGCCAGCATTATTTCTCATCAGCCCATCTATCCTGATAGTGCTTTTTCCCTCGTCTGCGGGGTAAAGAGGTAAACACTTTGCAACTGTTCTCCGTTTGCCCCTTATTTCGAGAATGTCGCCGGTGGTGGCGCCCAAAGAATTCATAGCTTCGTAATCGATTCTTGCAGTGCCCCTGCCGACGTCCCGTGTGTAGGCTTCAAGGACTTTTAGCGGAACGATATTTTGATTCACCACTTAAACTAGTCGCCTGCTTGCATTCAGAGCATCTTCTCCCCATTTTTTGTCCAGGTCAGGTCTGTCGTGTGAATCAGGCATTATTGGTATCCAAGGGCCCGAACCGATAGAAGCCGTTTCAAAAAGATTGCAACTATACCGCGCCTCTTCGCCATATTGGCTGTGTATTATTTGCACAAATGTGATACCTCTCTACCCCTTAAGAACGATTGCTTTGTATCGTTAAGGAGGCCGGATTTCACGTAACTAACCAAAGGCTCAAAAACAGGTGGTCGGATCAAATTCTTTGGAGCAATCTTGGATGCGGTTCCGCGATCATTTTTCCAACTGGAGTAAGCTTAATTGTCCCATCTCTACTTTTGGAGTTATCCGTCATTTCGAATTTTACCTATCGATCCGAAGGCGAAGGTCAACTTGGTTGAATATATTGGCATTGTAGCATCTTATTTGTTCGCTGTCGAAATTCTAGCGCGGTATCAATAGAAACGTCATTACCGCAAGCACTCCGGTCAATCCTATCAACGCAAAAGTTAGCTTCTCCACCCTTCTTGAAGATGCAGTGAATTCCTTCACGCTTGAATGCATTTGCTCGACATCGCTGTGCTGTCTGTCAAAGAAGGAACGATTTAGCTCCATTTGTTTTAGGATATCCCGGTGCTGTCTGTCAAAAAGCACATGTGTCAATTCCATTTGTCTTAAAATGACTTCACGGAGATCCTTTCCAACTACAGGTGCATTAGATTGTAAGTCTAGATTCCTGAGCTCTTGCAAAGTATTCGTAATAGTTTTCTCGTCATCATCATCGCTCATACCTATTCTTGAATATTGCGTAGTATTTTAGCTTTGAAGTGATGGAATATAGTGAATCCTGGAACTTGGCAAATCACAGATGGGATCAAAATGCTTTAATGGGTAGGCTTTCGCAAATTGAACATGATAGTTCTTCTATTTGAGAGTTTGATCTCGAACAGGGTGAGTTTCAATGCCATACGTTAATGTTGGTCAGGAAAACTCTGGCAGCATCGACCTCTACTACGAGGACCACGGTTCCGGCAAGCCGATCATCCTGATTCATGGCTGGCCGCTGAGCGGTCGTTCTTGGGAAAGGCAGGTGCCAGTCTTGCTAGCTGCGGGTTACAGGGTCATCACCTACGACCGTAGGGGATTCGGAGATTCCAGCAAGCCGACATCCGGCTACAACTACGACACTTTCGCCGAGGACCTGCACATTCTCGTGACAAAGCTCGATCTCAAGGATGTGGCTCTGGTTGGCTTTTCGATGGGTGGCGGCGAAGTGGCCCGCTATACTGGCACCTACGGATTAGAGCGCGTGAGAAAGGCAGCATTCCTCGCTTCCATTCCGCCATTCCTGCTGAAGACACCCGACAATCCTGGCGGCGTGGACGGCAGCGCCTTTGACGGTATCAAGGCAGGCTTAGCCGCAGACCGTCTTGCATTTCTAACAACCTTCTTTGCAAATTTCTACAACGTCGATGTTCTTGGTGGCAAGCGCGTGAGCGACCAGGCAGTTCAGTTCAGCTGGAACATTGCAGCCGGCGCGTCGCCCAAGGGTACTCTAGATTGTGTTTCAGCGTGGTTGACTGACTTCCGCAAGGATCTTGCACGCATCGACGTGCCTACGCTGATCGTTCACGGTGATGCTGACCGAATACTTCCAATTGAAGTCACGGGAAAGCGCACGAATGAGCTTGTCAAGGGAAGCCGATTTGTGATAATTAAGGATGGGCCCCACGGTTTGAATTGGACCCATGCCGAACAAGTTAACAAAGAGTTGCTGGAGTTTCTGAGGCAGCAACGCTAATGAGTAATACAATGAACAAAATGACAACCAAGGAGAAAGGCGGGAAGGCTAGAACGCCCGAGTAAGTATATACGTTTGTGTATTCGACGTCAGTCAACGGCCGAATGTGACTAAGCTGGTAGGGCATCTTGGCCTTCGAGCTTGCCGTGGTTGACAAGATCCTTTAATGGTAGAAAGATTTCAAAGTTGGCCCCAATGCCATTTGGATTGTTTTCACCGCGTATTTGTCCGCCGTGTGCTTCTATAATCGCTTTTGCAATGAATAAGCCAAGACCCGTACCAGTCTTATTCCTCCCAACTACATCCTTTGTTGAAAATTTTGTAAAGAGCTTTGGCAGCATTTCTGGAGGAATGCCCGGTCCGCTGTCGGTTACTTCCACCTTTGCTTTATCAGGCTCCTTCATCTTCGAAGCATTGTCAGAAGCTTGAACTAGTCTACTCGAAACCACTATGGCTCCTTCAGTGGTAAATTTTATGGCATTGTTTAGCAAGTTGTTGATTACCTGGGTGAGTCGAGCACCATCTGCATCTATTGATATGATCCTATCGTCAGTATTCAGCTCTATTCTGAGCTTGGCATTGTCTTTAACACTCATTCTGGCTGGCTCCACGATATTCTTCAAGAGGTCATTCAGATTGACTTGCTCCATTCTGCATTCAAGCGTTCTGCCTTCGATCTTGCTGACGTCTAGAATGTCGTTAGTAAGGTCCCTGAGGCTTCTTGCTTGATGACGGATAACATCAAAGGCTTCATTTTTATCAATTAGGTCTTTCTTGGCAAGTTCTGCGTATGCAATTATCGGCTGAACACTGTTCTTTAATTCATGGGAGGCCATGCTGATGAAATCTGTTTTGAACTTGTCGGCTTCATTCAGTTTTTCCACGTTTTGCTGAAGTCTTTCGCTCAAACTCTGGGATCTTAGCAGGAGAATCGAAACAGCGACAGCGACAGTGCCGCCTGTGATAGCAGACAAGTACTGGAACGGAATAGAGTGCATCTCAAACGAGCTGTCCCAAACTTCGTATAGAAGAAACATATTGGCATCGGTTCCGTAAGCTTGCAGAGCTGTTGTAATGGTAACTGATATTGAACTATCCTTTTCAGAGTCAGAGAATGTTTCAAAGTTGGCATACCGCCTCACCTCATTTGCGCCAAAACTAGACGACTGAAATACGCTTGTTGTGCCTCCGTAGGATTCTGGCAGGAAGACCGCTATCGTGGCTTTGTACTCATCACCCATGATCTCCCTAGGATCTGCAAAAAACGTGGGTCTTACTGCTAAAACTATCATTCTGTCGTCTCCCGGAAATTGGTCTATTGGAAATTGTAACAAGAGCTGTGTTCCATCTTCGAGATGGCGCAGGGTGGACAAGCCTATTGTTTGTCCGGCTGTCTTCCCGACGAGAGATATATCAGGATAAGACTGTATTATTTTTCCATTTTGTGCAACCAAAATGAAATCAAGATCGGGTGTCACCCTAGTTAGTTCGGTGACAAATGCTTGATATTGTGCTGGCTCGACTGTGCTAGATTGTTTATAAAATCCGACCAATCCAGATGCAATTGTCTCAAGACGTCGTTCTTTCCTGTCAGCCAAACGATGAAATGAGTCTATTGCAACCTGTTTGCTCTCTTCGACATCTTTTTCCTGATACAAGACAATCTGTTGATTGGTCAAGAAAATACCGACCAAGATTGCGCCTCCCAACATGATCGAGACGAGATACTTCCTTCTGTAAAGCTTGGATATACCTATCTCCGATGGATTATGTCTGATTTCGTCTGGATTCATTTCTATTGTTGCGTTGTCTATCATCCAGTTGGACTGGTCATTTTCTAGTTGCGTGTAATTTCATATACATACCTGCAATAACGGCCATATCGTCAAGAGTGCATTCAAATCCTCTTCCCGATTAACTTCCAGCAACGTTCGACGAATTTCTGGGCTGGGCAAGAAAATACAACTACGTTGAACAGCCCAGAAAGAGAAAGAAAAATATGTAATAATCTATGCTGCAAAGCCTATAGGTTAAGAAGATCGATTACTTGGCTTCAAGTCGTTTTCGGCGAATGAGTTCCGCCTCTGTCGGGTTTTCGAGCGCGACCGAACCGGTATTGATCTTTCCGCTGCCCGTATAGGTAGCAATGCTGACGCCCGTCGTAGATATTTTGCAGTCCAGCAGTTTTAGACCGACTGGGATTGTGCCTTCACCGAAAAGGCGTTTGCCAGTGCCGATTGTAAGAGGAAAGGTCCACACGCGAAACTCCTTCGGGTCCACCCGGAGCTTGCACGACGCCATCAAGCGTTATGAAGGTGTTTACGACAATTTTTCTCATGTTGAAATTTCCATCGGGCTTTCCTCCCGCTCGTCAAACAACTGGTTCCAGCTTTGGTCGGCGCCTTTGCTGTCCGCTCCGGCCGAAACTCCCATGTGACGCAGGGTCATCTCCGCCTTCCCATTGTGTTCTTTGGATGGAATCGTTAAAAGCATTTCTAGCGGGTATTTTATCGCGTCTTTTGTGATCGGCAGGGACCACTCTGTGAGCAACATTTTCTAATTGGTTAGTAAGGTAAACATTACTAACTCAGTCAGTTATTGCTACCACGTATTAATACTTCAAAGTCGAATAAATGTTCTGATGAGCAATCAGACCGGACAACATCAATTCATAGATACTTCAGATATAAAGGACGTTCCCCCGGGGGTAGAAGGGAACAGAGTCAAAGTTAGAATGTGATTCCATGCAAGTTGGAATTGATAGCTTCGCAGCGGCATTCGACGAGGCCAGCCGCGCGGTTAACGCATCTGAGCGTTTACAGGACTTGGTTAAACAAATCGAACGGGCAGATCAAGTCGGGTTGGACGTATTTGGAGTCGGCGAACATCACCGCCGGGAGTTCCTCGATTCGGCCCCTATTGTCATCCTAGGCGCGGCGGCCGCACGAACGCAACGTATACGTCTTACCAGTGCCGTAACGGTACTGAGTGCCACCGACCCTGTACGGCTGTTTCAAGAATTCGCAACCCTTGATCTTCTGTC
>Ga0070708_100001826_pt1 | contig 16314 bp, 6 predicted proteins | sample KBSK5503metaG_FD_65469 | JGI IMG/M metagenome (GOLD analysis project Ga0070708, IMG submission 65469) | Corn, switchgrass and miscanthus rhizosphere microbial communities from Kellogg Biological Station, Michigan, USA - KBS K5-50-3 metaG | ecosystem: Host-associated > Plants > Roots >... | reverse complement strand
GGGGTCCGCATCCAGGACCTTCTGGAGATGCTCGAGCGCTTCGGGAAACTTCTTCATCTGGATGAGCGAGAAGCCCATCTGCTGGTGGATGGTCGTGGCCAGGTCGGGCCGGAGGGCGAGGAGCTTCTCGTACTCGGCCTGCGCCTCCGTGAACCGCCCCGCCTTGTACGCCTCGTCCGCTTTCTTCACGGTTTCCAGCACTTCGGGTGGTATCGGCGCCGGTCCGGACTTCTCCAGGCGGATCTCCATCGGGTCGAGGTGAGCGGCCTCGGAGGCGAGGTTGAAGCTGACCCTGCGCGTGGCATATCCCGGCGCGGTGACGTCGACGTTCCAATTGCCGGACACGAGGCCCAGGTAGGCCCATTTCCCTTTCTTGTCCGTCTTTAAGGTGGGTCCGCCGCCGCGGCCCGGGTTCTCGAGCTTGACCGTGGCGCCCACGACCGGCGTGCCGTCGGGGGCGACGACTCGGCCCTCGACGCGTCCGCCGCCCTTCCAGTCCTGCGCGTGTGCCGCGCTCGCCGCCAGTACGGCGAGGGCGACGCCGAGGCCGAGGAAGCTCCAGCGAAGCGGCTTGAAGGGAAGGAACAAGGGCGGCCTCCTATGCGCTGATTGTAGTGCCCCGCGCGTGGGACGGTACAATGCCGGCTTCTCGATGGGGAGACGACGCCGCCATCCGGAAGGGCAGACACCGAGCCCGGCGGCGCCTCGGACCGCGCGCCGCCGCCGGTTTGCCATCGCGCTGGTGGCGCTGGGCGCAGCGGTGGTGGCCGGACTCGCCGCGTGGGTCCTGCGCGGACCACGTGCGACCGTGCGGCGCGATCCCAGCCTGAGCGTCCTCCTCATCACCATCGATACCCTGCGCGCGGACGCCCTCGGCGCCTACGGGCGCGCGGACGCGGAGACGCCCTGGATCGACCGCCTCGCCCGATCCGGCGTGCGCTTCGAGAGGGCGCACGCGCACAACGTCATCACGCTCCCGTCCCACGCGAACATCCTGTCCGGCCAGTACCCCTTCGGCCATGGCGTGCGCGACAACAGCGGCTTCCGTCTGCCTCCCGGCACTCCGACTCTCGCCACCCTGCTCAAGCCCCGCGGCTGGCGCACCGGTGCGTTCGTGAGCGCGTTCCCGCTCGATTCACGGTTCGGGCTCGACGCCGCCTTCGACGTATACGACGACCGGCTCGGCGGGGCCGAGACGCACACCGAGTTCATGGTGCCGGAGAGGCGCGGTCCCGAAACCGTCTCCGCCGCCCTGCGCTGGCGGGAGGCTGAGGCGGGTCGTCCCAGCCTGACTTTCGTGCACCTCTACGAGCCGCACTTCCCGTACGATCCGCCTGAGCCGTTCGCCTCGCGCTATCGCGAGCATCCGTACTTCGGCGAGGTGGCGGCCGCCGACGCCGCCTTGGCGCCGCTCCTGAGGCCGATCCTGGAGGCGGGCGAGAGCGGACGCACGCTGGTCGTTCTCACCGGCGACCACGGGGAGAGCCTGGGCGAGCACGGCGAGATGACGCACGGAGTCTTCGGTTACGAAGCCACTCTCCGCGTCCCGCTCATCCTCTATTGCCCGCGGCTGTTCGGTCCGCATGTCGTGAGCACCCCGGTAAGGCACGTCGATATCGTGCCGACCGTACTCGATGCTCTCGGCATCCCCGTTCCGACTGGCCTGCCCGGCCGGAGCCTGCTTCCACTGGCCACGGGCGGCGATGCCGCCTCCACCCCCTCGTATTTCGAGGCGCTCTCCTCGTCGCTCAATCAGGGTTGGGCGCCGCTGCGCGGAATCGTCGATCACGAATTCAAGTACGTGGACCTGCCTATTCCCGAACTCTACGATCTCCAAGCGGATCCCGGCGAGACGCGAAACCTGGCTGCCACGCAGACACCCACCATGGAGCGGTTGCGCGGCCTGCTGGGCATGCTGCGGGGCCAGGACGTCGGTGTGGCCCGCGTCCAGGAGGACGCGGCCACGCTCGAGCGGTTGCACGCGCTGGGTTACGTGGCGGGCGGCGTGGCGGCGAAAGAGCGCTACACGGAGGAGGACGATCCCAAGCGGCTCATCGACGTCGATGCGAGGACGCGCGAGGTCATCCGGATGTTCCGCGCGGGTGACATCGAGGGAGCGCGCGCCCTTTGCCTCGAGAACATCCGGCGGCGGCCGAAGATGCCCTTGCCGTACTTGCACCTCGCTTATCTGGAACGCGCGCGCGGGAATCTCCAGGCAGCGGTGGCGGCGGCGCGCAAGGCAACGGAGCTGTCACCCCTCGATTCCGAGGCCGTATCGCTCGTTGCCGTGTATCTCACCGAGGAGGGGCACGCGCAGGAGGCGGCGGACTTCCTCGCCCCGTACGTGGACGCCGTGCGACCCGACATCGACCTCCTCACCGCCCGCGGCATGGCGCTGGCCGCGCAGGGTCGCCGGGAGGAGGCGCTCGCCACCTTCGCGCGCGCCCGCCAAGCCGACCCCTCGAACGCCATGGTCCTCGTGAACGTAGGGACGGTCTACCTCATGGCCAACGACCGCGTCCGCGCGCGGCAGGCTTTCGAAGCCGCGCTCGACATCGATCCGGGCGTGGCGCGGGCTCACAACAGCCTGGGCGTGATTGCCGCCCGCGAGGGACGGCTGGACGAAGCAATCGAGAGATGGAAGCGCGCGGTGGCCCTCGATCCCGCGGATTACCAGACGCTCTTCAACCTGGGCTCGGTGCTCCGCGACCGTGGGCGCGAGGCCGAGGCGCGACCCTACCTGGAGGCCTACCTGCGCGCGGCGCCGGTCGCTCTGGAGGCGCGCGACATCGCCCGCGTCCGCGCCTGGCTGGGGCTGGCCGCGCCGGCTCACGCTTCCGCCGCGCGCTGAGGGCGCGGCTCTGGAAGCGGTCACCGATCGACCTGGGCGAGGGCCTCGCGCGCGCCGGGGTAGTCGGGATTCCGCGCGAGAAGCGCCTCGAGGTGCTGCCGCGCATCATCCTTGCGGCCGGCGCGGAGGTCGATGATGCCCAGGTAGAAAAGGGCGTCGGGATGATGGGGATCGAGGCGGAGCGCGGCGCCGAGGGCGGTCGCGGCCTCCGTCTCCTGGCCCAGCGCGCCGAGGGCCAGGCCGAGGGCGACCCGCGCGTCGGACGAGCGCGCGTCGAGGCGGACGGCCTCTTCGGCTTCGGCGCGCGCTGTGGCGACGTCTCCCGAATTGCGGTACGCGGTCGAGAGGTCGGCGCGGATGCGCGCATCGCGCGCGTCGAGCGCCTTCGCACGCTCCAGCGCGGCGCGCGCGGGGGCCACCGCGCCCGCCTGGAGCAGCAGCCGGCCCAGCGCGTAATGCAACTCGGCGTTCGAGGGGGCGACGGTCAGGCCCTGCTCGAGGGTCGCTCGCGCGTCGGCCGGCCGGCCCGCGCCGACATACGCGCGTGCGAGATGGATGTAGGCCGCGCCTACGGTGGGGGCGAGGGCGACCGCGCGCTGCAGGGGTACGACCGCGTCGGCATGGCGTCCGGACTCGAGGAGGCTGCGGCCGAGGTAGTACTCGACGTTGAACGATTCCGCGGAGGAGCGGGACAGCGGCTCGAGGATGCGGATGGCGCCCTGGAGGTCGCGGTCGTGGAAGCGGCGCAACGCGTCGCGCATGCCCTGCTCGTAGGCGGTGAACTCGCGGACCTTGTCCTTGGGATCGGCGCCCGAAGCGCCGGTCACGGCGGCGGCGGCGCCGCCGAGGTAGCCCAGAGCGGCCAGCCGCTCGGCCGCTTCCGGATCGACTTTTGCCGCGCCGGGCGCTGCGGCCGTGGGCGTGCCGCGCGTATGGAGGGCGGCCAGCCGCGTGCGCAGCGCCGCCGCCACCGACGCCCGCGTGTCGAGGAGGTTGTGCTCTTCGTGCGGGTCGTCGCTCACCCGGTACAGCTCCGCACGCGGGAGGTCGACGTACTTCCACCCCTCCGCGCGGATCGCCGTCACCGGCGCGTATCCGAAATGGAGCTGGCCGTAGAGGCTCTCCGCGTACGACTCGTTGTCCGGGATCTGGCCGCCCGCACGCAGGATCTCCGCCCGCGACGCGCCGCTCGTCGCGGCCGGCGGAGCACCGACCAGGGCCAGCACGGTGGGCAGCAGGTCGATGCTGCGGAACTGGCCACGCACGCGCGCACCCGCCGGGAGCGTCCCTGGCCAGGACAGCACCAGCGGCACGTGCAGCGTCGTGTCGTAGACGAAGAGCATGTGCTCGTTCTCGCCGTGCTCGCCGAGCCCCTCGCCGTGATCGGAGGTGACGACGACCAAGGTGCGCGCGCGCCGTCCAGTCGCGTCGAGGGCGGCGATCAGCCGCCCGAGCTGGGCATCCGCATAGGCGATCTCGCCGTCGTACGGAATCTTCGCGAACCGCTGCCGGAAGGGCGGAGGCGGCTCGTACGGCGCGTGTGGGTCGAACAGGTGTACCCACAGCAGGAACGGCGCCGCCGGAGGCTTCCGCAGCCACTGGATGGCGCGGTCGACGACTTCGGCCGCCGGCCGCTCGCTGCGTGCTTCGCGCGTGGTGGACATCTCGCCGCCGCCGAAGGGATCGTCGAACACGTCGAAGCCTCGATCGAGACCAGACGGCCGTGAGACCGGATAGGCGCCGACGAAGGCGCCCGTCTCGTATCCTCGCGCGCGCATCAAGCTCGCAAGCGTCGGCGTGCCGGCCAGCGGTCCGGACGCGTTGTCGCGCAGACCGTGCTCGAACGGGTAGCGTCCGGTCAGGAGACACGCGTGCGAGGGGCGCGTCATCGGGACCTGGGCCACCGCGTCTTCCAGCAGCACGCCCTCGCGGGCGAGGCGATCGATCGTCAGAGTCGCGCCCAGCGCGTATCCGTATGCGCCGACGTGGTCGGCCCGCAGGGTGTCAATCGTGACGAGGAGGACGTTCGGCGATGGCGCCGCCACGACGAGGAGCCAAGCCGCGACCCAGAGCATCGGAACCGATTATCCCGCAAACGAAAACGGCCCCGGGGACGCCGGTCCCCGGGGCCGCAAGGAACGCCGGATCGTCTAGAAGCTGAAGCTCACGTTGAGGCGGAGGATGCGCGGCGAGATGATCTCCTCGACGCGCCCGAGCTGGTTGGCCGGCTCGGCCCCCGCGATGGTGGAGAGGAACGTCGCAGAGTTGGTCTGGCGCGAGCGCGAGAGGATCACATTGTTGTTGAACACGTTGAAGGCCTCTGCGGCCAGTGTGAGCCCGGCCCCGCCGAACCTTATCGTCCTGGACAAGCGCACATCGGCGTCCCAGAGGTTGTCGTACCGCTTGCTGTCTACGGTGGGCGTGACCATGACGGCGAGCGTGCTGTCGCGGCCACCGGCCAGCCGCGAGTTGAGCGGATACGACCCGCCCTGCTTGCCGAACACTGCCCCCGAGAAGTCGAAGCTCCCCGGGAGCTGGACGAGCGCGTTGGCGTAGAGCTGCCACTTGACGCTCGTGTAGAAGCTCGCCTTCCCCGAGCCGCCCGAGAGCTCGGCGTGCTGACCGCCCTGGACGAGGGCATCGGACTCGAGAGACGTGGGGTTGCCGGAGGGGGTGCCTCCGTTCGTCGGAGTAACGCCGTTCTTCCAGTGGTCGGTCCAGTCGTTGTACGAGAAGGCCACGCGTCCCATCCACTTGTGGGAGAGGCGCTTCGTCAGCGTCAACTCGGGCCCGCTGAAGTTGGTGTAGAAGCCGGGCCGGTTCGTGCGGATGCGCCCGCCCTTGCCGGCGTCGACGAGGGCGGCGATCGGCGAGTAGGTGAACGCGGTGAACCCGTTCGCCGTGGTGGGGGCGTTCGCCACGTACTCATTGGGTTGGATGATCCGGCAGGTCGCCGCCGTTGGATTCGAAGGATCCGTGCACGGTCCGCCGAGGCGGGGGACGTAATCCCAGTCGGTGGCCCGGCGCCAGGTGTAGGCGGCGCCAACGGCGAAGTTTGCCCCCAGCTCGCGGTCGATGCCGATCACGAACTCGTTGTCATGCTTTGCCTTGAGATCGCGATCGACCTTGCCGACGGTGGTTCCTACGGCGGCCGGGTTCTTGGGATCGACGTTGCTGCTCGCGACGAACTGGCCGAGGTTCACCTCGCCGGGCTGCGGGAAGCGGTCGCCGTTCTTGTCCGTCCACTGGTACTCCAGCCAGCTCAGGGCCGACGGGTTCTCGCGTGTCACGTTGCCATACGAGAGCTGCGACGCATAACGGGCAAAAGAGGCGCGCAGGACCGTCTTCCGGCTTTCGTCGAGGGCGTAGCTCAACCCGACACGCGGCGAGATGTCGTTCCAGCGGATCAGATCCTTCGTGTCACCTTTGTAGCTCAGGGCCGGCAGCAGGCTGGGAAACGCCTTGTTGGCCGGCGCGTCGCTGGGGAGGTTCCGCGCGGTCTGGAGGTCCCAACGGGCGCCGACGTTGAACGTGAAGCGGTTCTTGGTGAAGACGTCGCCGAGATAAGCGCTCGTGTACTTGCCGCCGTAGTTGATCACCGCGTCGCGGTAAATGTAGACGTTGTTCTCCGACGGATCGGTCGCGGAGTTGAGCTCCCCCTGAAGCTGGTTGCCGCTGTAGGAGGTGACGCTGTTGGTGGTGACCTTGCGGTAACCGAAGCCGAACTTCAGCTCGTTGTTGCCGCCCATGCCGCTGAAGAAGTAGTTGCCGTCCAAGTTGATGGTCTTCTGCGGCCGGATCGCCAGGTAGGTAAACGACGACCCGATCGCCTCGCCGCGAACGTAATCGAGCGTGAGGTCTTTGTCCGTGCCGCCGGTCGGGGCGAAGCCGAAGCCCGTGTCGTAGTACGCGGCCTTGGCAGACATGAAGAAGTTGGGGCTGAAGGTGTGGTCGACCTGTGCCTTCCAGAGGCCGCCGGGCAGCCCGCCATCCGTATAGTGGTTGTCCTGATTCCAAAGGGTGTCCGCCGACTCGGGAACGTTGTAGCCCGGAGCGCGACCGAACTTCTGCTTCTTCCCCACGAACCAGAAGGCGGAGACCATCGTGTCGCCGGTGGCCTGCCAGTTCAGCTTGGCGTTGTAGGAGGGTAGCAGCGTCTTGTCGTGGGTCTGGGTGTAGTTCAGGAGGCGGATGTCCTGCTTGCCGTACGTGCCGTAGAACCACAGCTTGTCCTTGACGATCGGGCCACCGAGGTCGAACCCATAGTCGGCCACCTGGTCGATCGAGTTCGCGCGACTGTTGCCCTTGAGACGCGGATCGTTCTTCGCTGCATCCGGGAGGTTGCCGGATTCGAGTTTGTGATTGGCCAGGACGTAACGAGTGCTCCCGTGGAACTTGTTGGTGCCGCGCTTGGTCACCAGGTTGATCCCGATGCCGCCGGTCTGGGCATTCAGGTCCATGCCGCCGGTGCTGACCGTGATCTCCTGGAAAGCGCCGAAGTCGTAGTAGGAGGGCGACGCGCCCGTGGCGGACATGTCCGTGATGTTGATGCCGTCCAGGTTCCAGATCTTGTCCCCGGTGGTCGACCCCTTTCCGGCCACGGCGGCCTGCTGCCCGTTCTCGTTGCCCGCGATGTTGATGCGGTCGAGGAGCACGCCCGGCACGTTCTTCAGGACGCCCCAGGGGTCACGGGCGTTGGGGACGAGGTTCAACTCCTCCGTCGTCATCGTGGTGGCCGTGCCGCGCTTCTTCACGTCCACAAGCGGGGCCTCCGCGGTGACGGTGACGACTTCTTGCTGGCTGGCGACCTTGAGCGAGAACGCGAGGTTCACGTTCTCGCCCGTGACCACGTTGATGTCACGCGTGACCGAGGTGAACCCGGCGAGGGCGACGCCCAACTTGTAGCGGCCGCGTTCGAGGTTCAGGAACCGGAACTCCCCTTGGCTCCCGGCGGTGGTGGTGCGCGTGCCGAAGTCGCTCGAGACGGTCACGACGGCCCCCGGCAAGACGGCGCCGGATTCATCGGTGATGCTGCCGTAGATGTTCCCGCCCGCGATCTGGGCGAACAGACCTGGGACTGCCCCCGCCAAGAGGGCGAGCGCCAGGACGAGGGCTCGTTTCATTGCTCCTCCCTATCGTTATCGTTCTGGAAATTTGAGTCGGACGAATTTGCCGTGGGGTGCAAGCGAAGTGCCATGATGAAAGCTGCTCCAGTGCAATGACTTGTGGTTTTAGACATGCGGCACATTTATCCATTTAGTTGGATTTCATTCAATTGGTTGAAGTATGGGCCGCCGGGATGACCGACTCGAGAAAGCGGTTTACACGGCGCGACCGCCGTGGTGGGATGGTGAACCCGCTCGTGCGTGCGAGGTGAACAATGAGGACGATCGTCTTTGCGGCCCTGACGGCGGCCCTCGTGACCCCCGGGGCAGTCAACGCCGCCGATCGAATGGGCGCGGCGGCGGCAGAGCCGCCCGTCTTCGCGACGCAGGTCTCGCTCGTCCTCCTTCCCGTGTTCGTGGTTGGCAAGGACGGTCACGCCGTGCGCGGCCTGCAGCCCTCCGACTTCGAGCTGACGCAGGACGGCCGGCGCGTCGAGATCGTGTCCTTCCGGTACGTGGACACCACCGATCCGGACGATCAAGAAGCGTTGCGTCCTGCCTCGGCGGCGCGGCGGCGGTTCTTGCTGCTGTTCGACAAGTCGTTCACCGATCCCGCCGGGCTCAATCGCGCGCAGAGGGCGGCCGCCGAATTCGTCAAGCATCAGCTCGCGCCCTCGGACCTCGCCGGCGTCGCGACCTTCGACGTGAACCAGGGAATCCGTATCGTCGCGAATTTCACCGACGACCGCCGGCTGCTCGAGCACGCCGTCGACACGCTCGGCGTTCCCACGCTCACTCGCGTGAGCGATCCTCTTGCCCTGGCCGCCGACCTGTCGGTGACGGACCTCGCGCTCACCAGCCGCGACGCGAGCCAGAGCAACCAGGGCGTCCTCGACAACGTGATGGCTGTCCTCGTGAAGCGCCTCCGGGCCGCGGAAGACCAGGCGTACCGAGCCAACGTTGCCCTGCTCGAGTCGAGCCTACTGGACCTGGCCGTTGCCCTCCGCGGCGTGGAAGGACGGAAGCAGGTCCTCTATTTCTCTGCGGGGTTCGACTCGCGCCTGCTCGTCGGCGAGAGGGGCGACGACCTGAAGCAGACGTCGCAGTCCGTGGCCGAGGGCCGCATCTGGGAGGTGGACGGCGGCGCGCGCTACGGTGATGCATCTCTGCGGGACATGCTCGCGCAGGTCACCCGCTCTCTCTCGAACTCCGACACGGTGATGCACTCGATCGACGTCACGGGACTCGCCCAGGGGACGGGCACCTCGCTCAGCAAGATGCGAGCCGCCGATTCGAACGTGGGCGAGGGGACCGGTCGCGAGTCGCTGCATTTTCTGGCCGCGGAGACGGGTGGACGCTTCTTCAAGGACGCGAACGACCTGGGACCTGCCCTGCGTGAGATGCTGGACATGACCAGCCGCTACTACGTCCTCGGATACCAGCCGGAGGCGCTGAAGACACCGGGTACGTTCCACCGCATTCGCGTGCGCGTGCAGCGGAAGGACGTCCAGCTCTCACATCGGGCCGGCTATTACGAGAGGACTCCGCGTGCTTCGCAGACGGTGCTGGAGCGGAAGTTCGAAGCCGCCCAGCTCGTCGTCACCGGCGCCGGGCCGGAAACCCTGCACTTCTCCGCCCTCGTCCTGCCGTTTCCGACCGCGGGCGAGCGGCAGTCGCTGGGGCTGGTCCTTCAGATTCCGCGCGAACAGTTGCGATGGCTGAAGCCGGCTGCGCAGGGGGTGGAGGTCTATGCCTACGCCGTGGATGACGAAGGCACGGTGCGCGACCACCTGGCGCAGCTCGCGCGCATCGACCTGTCGCGCTCCGATCCGGGTGACGAGGCGCGGGGATTGTCCATCCAGACTTCGCTCAGCGTCCCGCCGGGGCGTTATACGGTGCGCCTGATGGTGACGGAGGCGGAGACGGGAAACTCTGGCGTGCAGTTCCTGGACGTCGTCGTGCCGCCCCGTGATGGACGCGCGGGGTTCCTGCTTCCCCCGGTCATCATGGAAGACCCACTGCGCTGGATCCCCGTCGAGATGGCGCGGCTCCCGGAGCAGGGCGCCGCCTTCGTGCTCGGGGGGAAGCCCTTCGTGCCGCGAACGAGCGTCGAGATCGAGAGCGGGACTCCGGAGAAGCTCGTGCTTATCGCCTATGCGGCGGACATGGCCGGAGACCCCGCGGCCTCGGTGGAAATCCGTTCCAGCCTCACTGATGCCCAGGGGCGGTCCGTCGCCCCCGGACCGGTCCGGCTGTCGAAGGTGCACCGCGAGGGCGGCCGGCGAGCCGCGTACGTTCTCGACTATACGCCTCAGGACCTCACGCCCGGGGATTACACGCTGAGGATCGCGGTCGCGGAGGCGGGTTCGGACCTGCAGTCGTACACGCGTGTCCGCGTCAAAGCCGCCCAAGCTCGCCAGGACTAGAGACGACCAGCACCGACGCCGGCACAAGCACGATCACAAAAAAGAACGGCCCCGGGCTTGGTGGCCGCGGGGCCGTTCGGGAACGAACAGACGGCCTAGAAGCCCAGCCGCACGCCCAGCCGCAGGATCCGCGGAGACAGGTTGTCGGTCAGGAGGTGGAAGTTGGCCGCCGTGATGCTGCGCTGCCGGTTCAGCTCGGTGTTGGAATTGAAGGCGTTGAAAAGATCGGCAGTGACCGTGAACGTGGTGCGCCCGCCGAACCGGACGTTCTTGGCCAGACGGAGGTCGAGGTCCCAAAGGTCCTTCAGCCGCGAGTCGTCGACCGTGGGAGTGATCAACACGCGCGAGTTGCCGTCCTGGCCCAGCGCCGCGTTCCGGAAGAGAGGATACGGCGTGCCCTGCTTTCCGAACAGGTTCGCCGCCGCCTCGACGCCCCACGGGAGCTGGTAGAGGGCGCTCGCGTTGACCGCCCACTTCGCGTTGAGGAACACGTCGCCGTTGCCGCTGCCCGCGCTGCGCGGCGCGACCTGGCCGCCGCTGACCAGCGCGTCCGTGTCGAGACGCGTGGGCTGGCCGGCGGCCACGCCGTTCCCCTGGAAGTCGGTCACATAGGGCGTGTTCTTGTAGAACTCCTGGTGGTTGTTCCAGGCCGCCGCGGCGCGGAACATCCACTTGTTGGCCAGCCGCTTGGTGGCCGAGAACTCGACGCCGTTGAAGGTCTGGTAGTAGTCCGGAGCGTTGGTCTCGAAGCGGCCGTTACCGCCCGCCGTCACCTTCGCCGGGTTGGGGACGAACGTGGGAACGCTGTAGGCCGTCCCGTCCGGCAGCGTGCCCGTCAGCAGCGCGCCGGGCGTGTAGTCCGCGGGCGTCATGCCCACGCGGGGCGTCATCACGAACCGCGTGAACCGGCGGTAGGTGTAGGTGACGGATACCGCCAGGTTGGGGAAGAGCTCGCGGTCGATGCCGAACACGCCTTCATTGGTGAGCGGGGCCTTGAGGCCGGGGTCGATGATGTTGGAAGAGGTGACCGCAGTCGGAGCGGCGGGGTTGAACCCTCCGCCGGTGGCCAGAGGCGTGGGCGTGATCGTCACCTCGCCCGGCTGCGCGAAATGGTCGCCGTTGAGGTCCACCCAGGGATACTCGGCGAAGCCCGTGTTGCCGCTGGGGTTCGAGTAGCCCACCGTCCCCGTGTCGAGCTGGGTGGCGTAGCGGGCGAAGGATGCGCGGAGCAGCGTTCGGCGCGAGCTATCGAGGGCAAGGGTCAGCCCCGCGCGCGGCGAGAGGTCGTTCCATGCGAACGGGGAGTCGTAGCCGCCGAAGGAGATTCCCGGCACCACGCTGCCGAAGGCGCCGTTGCCCACCACGTCCGTCGCCGCCGCACGGCCGTTCTGGTGATCGAAACGCAGGCCGAGGTTCAAGGTCAGGCGGTCCTTGGTGAACGTGTCCCCGACGTACGCGCTCGTGTAGAAGGTCCGGTTGACTCCCCTGCCTTCGCGGTACAGTCGGACGCGCTTGTCGGTGGCGGAGTTGTCGAAGGCCACGACCTTGTCGCCCGGCCAGATCGTGCCGGTGAGCGCTTGCGTCCAGCGGTAGCCTCCCCCGAACTTCAGCTCGTGGTTGCCGCCCATCCCGGCGAGGAAGTAGTTCGCGTCCATGTTGGCGGTGTACTGCGGGCGGACGTTGAGGGAGAGACGGGTCGTGCCGAACGTCTGCCCGAGCCGCTGGCTGATCCCCGCCTGGCCGTCGAGCCCGCCCCGAGGGGCGAGCTGGAAGCCCGCGCCGTAGTAGGCGACCTTGGTGGTGAGGTAGAAGCTCGGGCTGAAGATGTGGTTGTCTTCGAGCTTCCACAGCCCGTGCGGCCGGCTCTCCGGGTAGGCGCCGCCCTGGTTCCAGGTCGCGGTATCCGCCTCCACGCATCCGGCGCAGTTGGGCGCGCCGGTGCCGCGGCCGAACTTCTCTTTGGCGCCCAGGAACCAGAACGCGCTGATCATGTCGCTCTTGCTCGCCTGCCAGTTGACCTTCACGTTGCTGTCCTTCAGGAGCGTCTTGTCGATGAGGGCGCCCGCGGAGCGCACGAGGCGGATGTCCTGCTTGCCCCACGAACCCCAGAACCACAGCTTGTCCTTCACGATCGGACCGCCCAGGTCGAACCCGTAGTCGGCGACCTGCTTGTTGTGGTTCGCCGTCTGGTCCGTGACGCCGATGGCGGCCAGCTCGCCGGGCACGTTGCTCGAGGCCAGGTCCTCGTGCGTGAAGTATCCGTGGACGTTGCCATGGAACTGGTTCGTGCCGCGCCTGGTCACGAAGTTGATGCCGATGCCCCCGGTCGGCTGGCGGATGTCGTTGCCGCTGGTCGAGATCTGGATCTCCTGGAAGGCGTCGTAATCGAAGTAGGTGGGTGAGGCGCCGATGGCGGCCATGTCGGTGATCTGAACGCCGTCCAGGGACCACACGCCGTCGTTGCCGGAAGCCCCTTTGGCCCGATAGGCCGACTGCTGCCCGCTCTCGTTGCCGGCCACATTCACGCGGTCCAGGATCACGCCCGGGACCGTGCGGAGCAGCGCCCACGGATCGCGCGAGTTCGGGATCTTCGAGAGCTCCTCCTGCGTGAAGACGGTCGACGTCCCGGTGCGCTTGGTGTCGATGACCGGCGTCTCCGCCGTCACCGTGATGGTCTCCTCGATCGAGGCGACCTTGAGGGTGACCGGGATGTCGACGTTCGTGCCCGTCGCCACCACCACGTTGTCACGATTCACGGTGGAGAAGCCGGTGAGGGTGGTCCTCACTTTGTAGGCGCCAGGTGAGAGGTTCAGCACTCGGAAGCGGCCATCGGATCCGGCCGTGGTGCTGGAGCTGCCGTTGACTCCCGTGACGGAAACGATGGCTCCGGGAAGGGGCGCCCCCGACTCATCGGTGACGGTCCCGTAGATGTTACCCGTCGCGAGCTGGGCGGCCACTGGAAGGGCCAACCCCAAGAGCACCACGAGGGTGAGAAGACTTTTCTTCATAGCGCCTCGACCTCCTCCACCAGCGGAGAACGGGTTCTCCACTTGGACTGAACGTTGCAGGCGTTCTAGGCAAGACCCACGCCAGTCACGCCTGCTGGGGATCAGTTCATCTAAGCTATTGAATGTACAGCCCATTGGTTCCCCTGGCGCATCAGATTCGTCTCGCGAAAGGTCCATCGCGCCGTAGTGCACGGCCCGTTGAATCCAAGACGTTGGATCGACGGAATATCATGAAGATCATTACGATTTCGAGGTTTACCGGCGAGACTCGACGCCCTTCGAGGCGGCCCCTGCCGTGGTGGCCCGTCACGGTCCTCTTGCTCGTTGCGATGGGGACGCCCATGTCGGTCGCGGCGGTGCCGGAGCCGCCCCAGTTCGGATCGGCGATCACGGTGGTCACGCTGCCCGTGTTCGCCACCGACCGCAAGGGTCGCGCGGTCACCGGCCTCACCGTCGGCGACTTCGAAGTCACCGACGACGGCCGGCCCGTGAAGCTCGTCGGCCTCCGCGAGATCGACGCCGCGGAGCTGCTGCCCGAGCAGACGCGGGACTCGCCGGCGGCCCGGCGCCAATTCCTGCTCTTCTTCGATCTCTCGTTCAGCAGCGTCAACGGGCTCGTCCGCTCCCGCAAGGCCGCGCTGGAATTCGTCAATCGCCTGGCCCCTTCGGACCTGGCCTCCGTCGCCACCTTCTCCGCCAACCACGGCGTGCGCCTGCTCCTGGCCTTCACACCCGACCGCGCACAGCTCGCGCGCGCGATCGAAACGCTCGGCGTGTTGCAGCTCGACCGGCGCGCCGACCCGCTCGGCCTGGCCTTCGACCTGCGCGAGGTGGGCGCGGCGATGCCCGATACGCTGCCCGAAGAGTCGGGCAACGCGATCGTCGACGCCATGCGCGCCGTGCAGATCCGCTTCGAGCGCACGCAGCAGGCCGTCTATCGTCAGAAGGTGCTTGCCCTGTTCGAGGGGCTAGGGCAGCTCGCGACCGCGCTGGAGGTCGTGCAGGGCCGCAAGCAGGTGGTGCTGCTCTCCGGCGGCTTCGAAGAGACCACGCTGGGCGGGCAGAGCACGGCCCAGACGCTCGCCGACTCGGACGCCGTGGTGCGCGGGCGGCTCTGGGAGGTGCAGAGCGAGAATCGCTTTGGCGACACCCAGGTCCGCGATGAGATGGCGCGCTCTCTCCGGGCGTTCTCCGCCGCCGACGCCGTCGTCCACACCGTCGACCTCAGCGGCCTCGCCGCGCGCGGCGATCCCGCCCAGGGCCCGGGCGAGCCGGTCCGGCGCTCCGGCCAGGAGTCGCTGGCCGAGATCGCGAACCTCTCCGGCGGACGGCTGTTCAAGGATGCGAACGACCTCGGACAGGCGCTGAGCGAGATCGCCGAGATGAGCCGTCGCTACTACCTGCTGGCCTTCGAGCCGGTCGCCAGCCGCGGGGCCGGACGGTTCCACAAGCTGCGTGTCCGGGTGGCGCGGCCCCGTGACGTCGCGGTGTCCCACCGCGCCGGCTATTTCGAGCGCGCGGCCGAGCGCGAACGCACGGCGCTCTCTCGCCGATTCGAAGCCGCGGAGATCGTCGCCAAGGGCCTCCCGGAATCCGATATCGCGGTCCGGGCCCTAGGTGTCCCCTCTCGGGCGGAAGGGGGGCGAGCCGCGTTCTCGTTCGTGGTCGAGGTTCAGCCCCGGACGTTCTCGGACCAGGCGCCCCTGGGCCTGGAGATCTATGCCTACGCCCTCGACGAGAAGGGCGGGATCGAAGACTTCATCGCGGTCGCCTCCAACCTCGACGTCTCGAAGGTGGGCGCCAAGCTTCGCGGTCGTGGACTGAAGTGCCGGGGCGCCTTCGTGTTGCCTCCCGGTCGCCATTCGTTACGGGTGCTGGTGCGGGACGCCGCCCGCGGGCAGATGGGGTCGGCGTGGCTGGACGTCAACCTCCCGTCTTTCGATTCCCCCGACGTGATGCTCTTCCCGCCGCTCTTCATGGACGATCTGGCCCTGTGGGTGGTCATCGACGCCCCGTCGCGCGGAGCGAGCCCGCCCGCGTCTCCGTTCCACGTCGCGGACGAGCCGTTCGTGCCGCGCGTGCGGCCCGCCCTCGCCAATGGCCGCACGGAGCGCGTGTGCCTGCTCGCCTTCGACGGCGGGCGCAACTACGATCCCGGCGCGTCGTTCGAGATCAAACCACAGCTCGTGAAGGCCGACGGCAGCGCCGTCCGGCTCGGGCGGATCGAGATGGTCAAGGCCGTCGCCGGCGCCGACGGCTTCCGCCGTTTCGTGCTTCACCTCACGCCATCCGACCTCGCCGCGGGTGAGTACACCCTGCGCGTCCGCCTGCGCGATCCGGCCTCCGGGCGCATCAGCGAGGCTTTCCAGCCCGTGCGCGTCGAATAGCGGCCCTTCCGCTACACTGCCGCCGTGATCGTCTACCGCGCCGGATGGGTGCTGCCCGTGGACCGCCCGCCTCTGCGCGATGCGTGCGTCGCCGCGGACGGCGGGCGCGTCGCGTGGGTGGGGCCGGCGGCGGAGGCCCCCGCGGGCGGGGCGCGCGACCTCGGCCCCGGCGTGCTCATGCCCGGCCTCGTCAACGCGCATTGCCACCTGGAGCTGTCGCACCTGGCCGGACGGCTGGCGGGGGCGGCCGGGTTCGTGGACTGGGTGGAACGGCTGGTCACGACGCGCGGCGAGGACCCGATGGACACGGTGCGCGCGCGAACGGCGGCGGCCATCGAGGAGCTGGAGCGGACGGGCACCGTCGCCGTGGGTGACGTGTCCAACGCGCTCGCGCATCTGGACCTCCTCCAGGACTCGTCGCTGCGCGCGCGGGTGTTCTTCGAGCTGATCGGGTGGGACCCGGGCGCCGCGGACCGCGTGCTGGACGCCGCGCACGCGCGGCTGGGGAGCCTCAACCTTCCGGACACGATCACCGTG
>Ga0070708_100001825_pt1 | contig 16318 bp, 15 predicted proteins | sample KBSK5503metaG_FD_65469 | JGI IMG/M metagenome (GOLD analysis project Ga0070708, IMG submission 65469) | Corn, switchgrass and miscanthus rhizosphere microbial communities from Kellogg Biological Station, Michigan, USA - KBS K5-50-3 metaG | ecosystem: Host-associated > Plants > Roots >... | reverse complement strand
ATCCTGCCCGGCTGGCTTGAGCACTACAATTGCGCCCGCCCGCATGGCAGCCTAGAGGCGCAGCCACCCATGAGTCGCTTCCCTGAGGGGAACAACCTCATGCTCGTTCACAACTAGCTATGTAAATTTCCTGCCACGGACGATTAGCTCAGTTGGCAGAGCACCGGCCTCACATGCTCGCGCCGCTCACAACGCCCTTCGGTAAGTCGCGAACTTGCCGAGGGGTTTCTATATAGGGGATACCCCTGTGGGCTAGGGGGATACCCTCTGCGGGATAGGGGGGCCACCCCAAGGGATAGCTGGGGGATCCTCTGCAACTGAACCTTTTGGTTGAGAGCGTAGGCACGAGACGTGACGACAGAGAATCCGGCGCATCTGCCGTCCGCTTCCCAGGATCGACTTCGTGGTTGCGGGGGCCCGCAACCACCTGCCGGCGAACAGGTCACTGGCGGTCCGGTTCCAGGTCACGGCCTGACACCCCGTTTGAGCCCCGACCACGTTTTGCTGATATCTCGTACGGCCTTGCGCCGCGCTCAGCATGCAAGATACCGGTGCGGCCAAAAGATTGATGGGCGATCCCCTTCGCCGGGACGAAACAGTTCTCTCCCACATTCGCCCCTAAGCCATAGCGTATTCGCCCAAGGCACGGCGCAAACCTCCTTGTACTCGGCCACGGTTACATCTACAGCGCCACCGCCGCGCAGTGTCAGGGATGTCCGCAGAAGAGCCGGTGCACCCGCGGCCCCGCTCGCCGACTCTTCGTGCACTGGCAAGAGCCGGCCCGTCAGGCCGTGCGCGCTCTGGTCGGCCCGCCCGCCTATGTCCGCTCGCAGCGGACCCGGTACACGATCGAGGCCTTGTTTGGCGAGCTCAAGCAGCGTATCCGCCTCCGCCGAGTCCGGCTGCGACGACTCTGGAACGTGGCCGAGCAGTTTCTCTTGGCGGCGACGGTCCAAAATCTCAAGCGGCTGGTCCGATTCCTCGCTCGGGAGCACCCGTCGCTAGCTCCCAGCACCCTCTGAGGGACATCGGCGAACGGGGAAAGGCAGAGAGATAGAAAATAGTGGAGTAGACAGACGAGACGGACCCGCCTAGAAAACCTGGGGCTCTGATTGTAAGTCTCCTCTGGCTGCTGCTTTTTCAACACTCTCAAATGCTTTTGCGATCCTCGGGGGTTCGGACTGCTTTGTTTTCAACCTCCTCAGGATGTGCTAAGGTCCGTTGCCATGGTGTCTGCTAAGCGATTCTCGCCCTGAGGGTGCTAAGCAGCCTCTCCTAAAGCGCGGCTGGTCATCGCTCCATTCGTCCAACGCGCCCATTCGGCGGCGACGAAGCCGTCCGGTGCAACGGGAAGTTCGACATTCCAGTGTCAGGGTCGTGGCGCGTCGAAGCCCCGCAACCCATAGAGTCTGATGCAGTAGTCCAGGTCCGTTTCCGCTGGCTTGCGCGGGTAGAGAGCACTGTAGCCGGCGAGCGCGGCCCGCTGATTCACGTTTCGCTCGTCGACGGGACACTCCACGACCAAGTTCGGATGATCACGGTGAACCAACCTCACCTTTTGGGCTGCAGTCGCGGGTCCGAGGCGGATGCTCCTCACGAAGGCGTCCAGCGCTTCGAGTCCCGTTGCGACCTCGCCCGCTGGATGTACTTCCTTCCACATCACCACATAGAACCGCTGACGCGTGGCGAAGTCATCGGGGAAGTAGAGCAGGAAGAGGCTGCTGGATGCGCGGTCTCCCGTGGGTTGAGGTGGAAGGACGTCGCGAAATCGCATGATGGGGTAGGGGCGGCCGTGGATCTCGCGAACCTCTTCCTGCCAGCCTTCCAACCGCCCGCCGGGCCGTGGTCGTAACTGCTGTCGCTCCGCGGCGAAGTAGCCGCTGGCGTGTTCTGCTGGACTCCGATGGCGAAGCGCCGGCGGAACGTCGAAAGGCCAGATGGAGAGGTTCGTACCCGTCTGCTCGCCGGTGTTGCTAATGAACTGGAGGCCCGGTTTCCCCTCCCGCGAGATATCACTCCATCCTGCCGGGGCCTCGACGGTCAGCTCCCGCTGAGTCACCGTCCGGGGATCAGTTTGGGCCTCGGCCGGCGCGGTCGCCCAGCCCGCGACGCCGACCGCGACGAGGGCTGCGAGCGCGATCCACTCCAGAATCACTCCCCGTGGGGAGATGCGTCCCTTGCATGGACGGCCAGCCTTCCACCTCATCTTGACCCCCCGCGCCCTCAATTTCGGTCTCGCCCTTCGCGCGATCCAGGGGACCCGCAAGCACTAAGGCTACTAACCGCAAGCCAGTTCACTGCAAGCCGGGCATCGTCATCGCAACGGCTCCACCGCAACGACCTTAAAGGAGGGAAACTTCACCCAGCCCGACCTGAGCTTCACCCCGGCCTCGCCCCAGACGTACTGCCTCGCCGCAGGCGCGTACCAGAGCACCACCGTGCCGGCGTCCATCCTGCCAGTAAGTCCCTCGTGGATAAACGAATGCGTGATCCTGAAGGCTTTGAGCTGGCCGACCGACGTTTGGACATCTTCATGGGGACTCGTCTTTATGACTCGCGTCTTTGTTCGCCGAGCTCTATAGAAACACTGGCAGGAAAAGGAAGCGGAGGCGCTACCGAAACGAGCCGCCACCATTCTGCGAGTCGCGTACTCGGCATGATAGTCGGACTCCCAACAAAGCCGGACGTGGGGAAAGAGGCCTTCATTCGATGCCCCAGATTGCTAGTCGCCTCACGACGCATCGGTCGTACGTGTAAGGCAGGCGCATCTGAGGGGTGCCATCCGCGCTTCCATCCCGCGACTCGCGGGCGTGTTCCGAGCGGCATCGCTCGCGAATGTCGTTGAGCGACAGGATCTCGACCGCTTCGTCCGGCGGGCCGTAGGCCGGCGGCGCGCCATGGCTGAGGACGCGGCCGTCGATATCGTACATGACGATCGCGGTGCGCCGATGCGTCAGCGCTTCAATACCCGCCCACGGCACCCACCCGGCTTCCGTGACACCGACGGTGATGACCGTGCCGAGGGCCCAGACCCACTTCATCTGTCGCCATTCCGGATTGCGGAGCGTGTAGGTGTACGTGTCGAGTCGAGAGCCGTCCGGCAGCGGGCGCGACGTATCGGCCTTGCCGACTTCTGCTTCGACCTCGTCGCGTGTCGAGGCCGACCGAAAGACGGCCTCTCTGGACTGATCCACCGCAATCGCATCCAGGCGCGCGAGCATCAGCGAGCCGCAGCCGCTGAAGATCAAGGGCGATGCCACGAGCGCGGCAACTCGGGTGAATCGGTGAACGATCACTCGATACCCCAGTGTGCGAACCGACGCGCGACGCATTCGACGTACGCGCGCTCGTCACGCTCCGGTTTACGAGGGCCGGGTGGCTGACTTTCAGCGCCCGTCCAGCAACTCCTCCGGAGGGCGCCGATCGAGGGTTGCTCCAGCGGGTCGTCGGCCGGTCCGTACGAAGGCGGGGCGTCCGTGTGCAGCAACTCGCCATAAGGACCAAAGGTGAACGTCACGGTTCCATACTGGGGATGCGCAACCTGATAGATGGCGGCGCCGGCCGCAGTTGAAATGAAGGCTGGCTGCAACACCAGCCACAGTAGCCCCCCCGCCTGCGGAACGAAGAGCGAAGCCACTTCTGCCATGATGACGTCCTTACCAAGATCGCTTATCTCGCGCTCGCGCATTCGGTACTGGTACATGGCGACCTGGCCGCCGTCCGGCAGAGCCGTGACCTCGAGGGGCTTTCCAAGTTTCGCGTCGATGTGCTCGCGCGCCGTGCGGAAAGCATATTCGGGTGGCGTGTCATGTCCGAGCCTCGTCGGTGCCCACGCGATGACCGCCGAGCATCCACCGCCGAACGTCAGCACACCGAGTGCTGTGAGAGCGCACGCGAGCCGCTGTGTCATTGCGACGATCGCCGGGCATCGTCAACAACGCGTTCCGGAAAGGTCGCGCGCAGGGGCGCGGGGTCGAACAAGGCGGTGGGCTCTACGGTGGCCTCCAATAAGCCCGCGTCCTTCATCCAGCGCCCCAGTGTTCGAAAGTCGTCGAGGGTCATGCGATCGATGCCGATCAACCGCTCCATCGAACTGTAGTCCGCTTCGACGGACGTGGTGTCCTTACCGAACATCTCGCGCGCAAACCCGATGACTTCGTCGCGATGATCTGCCGCGTGGCGGCGTCCGCGATCGAGTGCTCTCAGGATGCGCTCGGCCACGCCCGGGTGCTCTAGCGCGTACCGTTTCGAGGTTCCGAGCAGCAGGTAGCCGTGGGCGTAGCCTGTCGCGGTCGAGAGGCGGTGGATTTTATCGCCGTACTTCTGCACGGCGAGCGTCGCCTGCGGCTCGCGGACGAAGAACGCAGCGATATCGCTCTGGTCGGGGTCCCAGCCAAGGATCGCGTTCGGTGGCCCATCCTTGACGGCGATGTCACGCTCGCTGAGGCCGTGCGCGCGGAGGTACTCGCCGAGAAACCACGCGCTCGTCGATCCGAGCGTGGTGGCTATCCTCTTCGTTTTCAGCCCTTCCGCCGACGTGATCTCTGCCTTCGCCACGACGACGTAGGCTTCCGCGTCACGGGCGAGCGGCGCGATGACCGTGAAATCTCTCTCCCCGCCCGGCCAAAAGTTCAGGGCGAGGATTTCATTCACGACGACGAAGCCGATCCGTTGCTTGCCCTCTTGGCTGTCATGGAACGCTCGTAACGCATCCCGGCCCGACGCGACCCACTTCACGGTTACCGCGAGCCTTTCCTCCTGAAAGAACTTCTGGGTCAGAGCCATCCAGATCGCATCGGCGCCGACGAACGGCAGGGCGAGGATCAGGACTCTGCCGTCCTCGTGCGCCGCCTCGACGGGCGTGCCAACGCCAATCGTTGCGGCGAGAAGAGCACTGAAGATGAGCAGGACGGCGGATCTCATGCGATTCGCCGGCGATCGTGGCGTCTGTTCAGTTCATAGGCCTCAACGTACCAGATGACCGTCGAGGAGCCGCTTGCCGACCCATAGGCAAAGAGGTGCGGCTGTGAGACCAGCTGGCGCCCCCACTGACCAATCTGCATGGGCCACTTGAGCGGCCACGGCGGCTCGACCTGCCACACGACCGTCCCCTGAGCGAGGACCTCCACGATGACCAGATCCCTGGTCAGGCGAATCTCGCGGCGGCCCGCCGCGGCAAACACGTACTGGCCCTGCTCGATGCGGACGAGCGTATAGACGCCGTCGTCGCGGACCGACTTCTCCCCAAGCGCGTAGGTGGGGAGCGGCGCACGGGGCGTCTGGGCTGCCGCCGGGTTGGCGAAGGCCGCCGCGACCACCGCGAGCGCTAAGAGGATCCGGCCGGCTCGCTTCATCATCCGACGTGTTGAGTTGGTCCGTTCATGAGCGGGCCCTCTTCTGGCTCACTTGAGCCGCATTCGGGACCATGAGACGCGATCTCCTGATTCCGACCATTGATGATGGTGGCGCACCCGGATGTGTTGATCGCGAGGATCAATCCTGCCATCAGTGTCAGGCCCCTTTCTTCTCGCCTCTCGTCGTCGCCTTCATGGGAGCTTCCCTGTGTCCGTCGGTTTGGTCACCGGTTTGCACTATTGCTGAGAGGTGACCAACGCAACTACAATGCCAGAGCGAACGGCAGGAAAATCGACGGCTTAGCGGGCGACCGCAGTTGGTGGTGGTGGTGCAAAGCCGAACGGCGTAGGCCCGCTGGAGGGGGGTGGCCCATGGATCTGATCGGTGATCTCCTCGGTGAGAGTCGCGGTATCGTGGCCGTCCGGGAACAGATCACCCGTCTGCTTCAGCGTCACTCAGGAGCGCGCCAGCTCCCCCCCATTCTCATCCAGGGAGAAACAGGCACAGGGAAGGGGCTTCTCGCCCGCGCCATCCACGGCGCCGGACCCCGCGCGAAGGCGCCTTTCGTGGACGTCAACTGCGCGGCCATACCGGAGACCCTGCTCGAGGCCGAGATGTTCGGCTTCGAGCGCGGCGCGTTCACCGACGCCAAGCAGGCTAAGGCAGGGCTCTTCCAGGCCGCGAACGGCGGGACGATCTTCCTCGACGAGGTCGGGCTTCTGCCCGAGGGGCTCCAGGCCAAGCTCCTCAAGGTGATCGAGGAGCGCTCGCTGCGCCGGCTGGGCAGCACGCGCAGCGAGCCGGTGGATGTCTGGATCATCACGGCGACGAACGAGGACCTGGCCACCGCCATCCACCAGCGCCGCTTTCGGGAAGACCTCTACCATCGGCTGGCGGTCCTCACGGTCTCGCTTCCTCCTCTACGGGAGCGGGGCGAGGATGTTCTCCGCCTCGCGGAGCACTTTCTCGAGCGGGCCTGCGTGGAGTACGACCTGTCGCCCAAGACGCTGCGAGCCGACGCCCGCGCCGCCTTGCTGGCCTACCGGTGGCCCGGAAATATCCGCGAGCTCAGCAATGTCATCGAGCGGGTCGCGTTGCTCTCGGAGGCGGCGGTCGTGAGCGCGGAAATGCTCGCCCTCTCCGCCACGCCTCCAGTGGTCTCGCCGGGGCGTGCCCCGGCAGAGCCCACGGTCCCACTCGAGGAGGCGATGGGCAGCATGGAGCGAGAGCACCTTGTCCGCGCGCTCGAGGGAACCCGCTGGAACATCTCGAGGACGGCGGCCGAGCTCGGCATCTCGCGGAACACCCTGCGCTACCGAATCGAGAAGCACGGGCTGCGTCCGGGGATGCCGCCGCCCGCCCGCCGCCCGGCGCCACCTCCGACGGCGCCCGTGTCGCCAGCGCCGGCAGCCGGCACCGTGGACGCTGGAGGCCCACCCAGGGTCCGATGGGAGCGGCGGCGCATCACCCTGCTCCGAGCGGCAGTCTATTCGCCGTCCGCAAACGATTCGATCCCGTATGCGACTCGCGCCCCCGATGTCCTCGTCGAGAAGGTGCAAAGTTTCGGCGGGCGCGTGGAAGAGCTGAGCCCCACCGGCATCGTCGCGGCGTTCGGTCTCGAGCCCATCGAGGACGCACCGAGACACGCCGCCAACGCGGCCATGGCAATCCAGAAGGCGACCGAACGCGGCCGTCGCCAAGGGGTGGACCTCGGCATCAGAATTGGGATCCACGTCGGCCAGTTCCTGGTCGGCGAGGCGGGCGGCGCCGCCCAGATCGACCTGGACGCCAAGCGCGAGGCCTGGATGGTGCTGGAGGCGCTGCTGGTGCGGGACGAACCGGATAGCATCCTGGTCAGCGAGAACGCGGCGGCCTTCCTCGAGCGGCGTTTCGACCTGTCGCCGCTCGGCGTTCTCAAGGGTGTCCCCGGGTCGGCCTACAAATTGGCGGGGCGCGAGCGAAGCGGGCTTGCGTTGGGCCGCTCGAGGGCGCGGTTCGTGGGGCGCCGGCGCGATCTCGATCTCCTCGAAGGCCGCCTGGAGTCGGCCCTCGCGGGACACGGCCAGGTCGTCGGCACCGTGGGCGAGGCAGGTATCGGGAAGTCCAGGCTGATCTTCGAGTTCCGCCAGAGTGTGAGACACCAGGACATCATCTGGCTCGAAGGGCGCTGCCTGTCCTACGGGGGCAGCGTCCCGTACCTGCCGGTACTCGAGATCCTCCGGCAGAGCTTCGGCATCACCGAAGTGCACGGGCCGGACGCCGTCCGCGAAAAGGTCCGCTCAGGCCTCGCCACGGTGGACATGGACTCTGAAGAATCGACTCCGTACTTCCTCCAGCTCCTCGGCGTCAAAGAGGGAACGGAAGCGCTGGCCACGTTGAGCCCGGAAGCGATCAAGTCCCGAACCATCGAGGCAATGCGCCAGCTCACGCTCAAAGCGAGCAGGCGGCGGCCCATCGTCCTCGTCGTAGAAGACCTCCACTGGATGGACAAGAGCTCCGAGGAATGCGTAGCGGCGATGGTTCAACGGCTGGCCGGGGCGCCGATTCTCTTCCTCGCGACTTACCGTCCCGGTTACAGACCGAGTTGGATGGACAAGTCTTACGCCACCCAGATCGCGCTTCAGCCGCTGTCCGAAGAGGACAGCCTGACCGTCGTCCACTCCGTGCTCCGCAGCGAGCCGGTCCCCGATCCGGTCGCGCGCCTTATCCTCGACAAGGCTGAAGGCAATCCGTTGTTTCTCGAGGAGCTGTCGCGTTCCGTCAGGGACCAGGGCGCCCTCCAGCCGACGCTGGCAGTGCCGGACACCATCCAGGAGGTGCTCCTGGCGCGCATTCACCGGCTGCCCGAGGGGGCCAAGCAGGCGCTTCAGACCGCCGCCTTGCTCGGCCGGGAAGCTTCACTCCCTCTCCTGCGCTCGATCTGGGATGGGCCGGACCCGCTGGAAGGGCACCTGCGCGATCTGGTAAGGCTGGAATTCCTCTACGAACAGACTGAGGGCACCGAGCCCCTCTACTCCTTCAAGCACGCGCTCACGCAGGAGGTGGCCTACGCCAGCCTCCCGGCCCCCCGGCGCCAGGTCCTGCACCTCGCGGCCGGTCGCGCGCTCGAGACGATCGCCGCGGCTCGCCTTTCGGACTTCTATGAGCGTCTCGCGCACCACTACTCCCGGACCGATCAGGCCGAGAAGGCGACCGAGTACCTGACGCTCTTCGCCCGCCAGGCCGCCGCGCTGTACGCGCACGACGAGGCCGTTCGCGCCCTCCAGGAAGCGCAGCTCCACGCGCAGCGGCTGCCCGTCGGTGAACGAGACCGGCGACGCCTGGATCTCGTCCTTCGTCAGGCCTCGTCGCTGTTCCCGCTGGGACGGCTTCAGGAGATCCTGGACCTTCTCCTCCCTCAACGCGAGACCCTCGAGCGGCTGCAGGATGCCGCCATGGCTGGACACTACTACTTCCTGCTCGGTCGGACGTACAGCTTCCTGGCCGATCACGAGCGCGCGACCCAGAGCGCCCAGCAAGCCATCGCCGAGGCCGACCTCTGTCGTGATGCGACAACGAAGGGCAAGGCCTATTGCCTCCTGGCCCAGGACGGTGCGCTGGCCGGGCAGGCGATCGAAGGTGTCGCCCAGGGTCGGCAGGCGGTCGAGCTGCTGGAGGGCACGGAGGAGCGCTCGTGGCTCGGCCACGCCCACTGGGTCGTCGCGCTGAACTACCTGCAGATCTCATCGTTCGAGCTCGCGCTCGAGGCTCTGGCCAAGGCCGACGCCATCGCCGAGATAACCGGAGATCCGCGGCTTCAGAGCGTTGCGGCGTGGTGTGCCGGGACCCTCCATGCGGTGATGGGGAACACCGAAGAGGGAATCGCGGCCTGCCGTCGCGCCGTCGAATGCGCCCCCGACCCGCTCAATCGGGCTGTCGCAACGGGATGGCTGGGCTACGCGCACATGGAAAAGGGGGACGCCGCTCAGGCGATCCTCTTGCTGGAGCTGGCTGCCGGGCAGTTCGGCCGGTTCGGATATCGCCCGCTTCAGAGTTGGTTCACCGCCTTTCTTGCCGAGGCCCATCGCATCAGGGGGCAGCTCGATGTGGCCCGGGAGGTCGCGACAAAGGCCTTGCAGATCGCGACAGATTCGCGGTTGCGGGTCGTGATCGGGTGGGCGCGCCTCTCCCTGGGGCGGATCGCTATTGCCACGGGCGCCTATGCGGAGGCCGAGGCGCATCTGAACACCGCTCTCAGTAATTTCACCTCTACACAGTCCAGGTCCGAGATGGGGCGAACGCAGATGGGCCTTGCCATCGCCGCGCATGGCCAGGGTAACGTGGAGGCAGCGACGGCGTCGCTCCGAGAGGCGCATGAGCTGTTCACGTCACTCAACGTGCCGGAGTACGTCCGTCGAACCGAGCAACTTGCCGGAGAACTCGCTATCGCGCTGTAGCCTCCGCTTTCCGTCGGCCCGTTCAGCACCACCACCACCGCAAGTCTTCACTCGCTGACTTTCGCTAACCCCTTGTTATCTCGATCGCTCGCCGCTGGCACCAAGGTTGCGATGTGGGATCGCCATCGGCCTACCCAACGAAAAACCGGGAAACCGGAGAAGGAGCCTCGACATGGCACTGAGACTCTCATGGTATCTGGCGACGACCCTCATCAGTCACTACGTCGCGTCCTTTGTCCAGATCTCCCTCCACTATCTCGTCGGTCATCGAACGCTCGGAGGCCCCCTCTACAAGAGGCATGTTTTCGAGCACCACGGCATTTACTCCGGAAGCGCGGTCCTTTCGGAGACCTACAGCGACAACGAGAAGGACGCGAGCGTGTATTACGTCGTCCCTGCGGTCCTCCTCGTGTCGCTGGCCTACCTGGTCTTGCCGCTCGATATCTTCGTCGTCCACGTGCTGGCACTCGCGACTTCGTTCTCCGCGCACGTCTATCTCCATATCCAGTACCACCTGAGCGACCCTCTCCTGAAACGAGCCAGATGGTTCCAGCAGAAGCGACGTCTGCACCTGCTCCACCACAGGGACATGGGGAAGAACTACGCCGTGATCGAGTTTTGCTGGGACAAGGTCTTCGGGACTTATCAGGCCGTGGAACGCTAGGGCGACGACGATGGACATCCTCCTCCTTGCGTACGGTCGGGCCGCGATGCCCGCTCTCGTCTCCCTTGCGAACTATTACCTGACGACGTTAACCCTCTGGGTGGGCCACTGGTTCTCCCACCTCGACGGGAGCCCTCTGCGAGCGTTCCACCTGTCGGGGCATCACACCTTCTATCCACATTCGCGGGCTATGCGCTCGAGGACATTTCAGTACGGCTCGGGAGCCACCTCCAGCATCCACGCGCTTCTGCCCTGGCTAGTCTTGCAGCTCTTGATCGAGTACGCGGTGCTCCCATTGTGGCTGTGTGTGATCTGTCTCCTCGAGACGACCTCAATTGTCGTGGCGCTGAACTACCTTCACACCCAGTTTCATTTGCTCGGCCCCAGGCTCGAGCAGTCGCGGTGGTTTCTCGAGGCGAGAGCCAGACACGAACATCATCACGACCTGGACGTGAACTTCATGGTCGGGGACCACTTCTGGGATAGGTGTTTCCGGACGTACCAGAGCGCCCACAACTGATGAGCCTTCCACCACCACCACCAGCCCATCCACCCTTGTACGTCCCGCGTAACGCTTCGATTCGAAAGGCCTCGCCTGTGGCATTGCGCTTGCGTGCGCATGGACAAAAGGCGCCGCCGGCGGCGGCAGGGGAGGTAGATCATGAAGTCGAAGTCGAGCGGTGGGCTCACACTCTGGATCGTTTCGATTGCCCTTGCGGCCCAGACAGGATGCGCGCCCAAGGTGGTGCGGCCGCCGCTGCCTTCAGCGCAAATGAAGTCGCAGATGGGCGCCGTGGGGATCGTCGGCGCCCGATACGAACCGGATACTGACTTCTCCCGCCCGATCCCGAGCAAGCCCTTGGCAGCTCTGGCTGGCATGGGAGGCGGCCTCGCGGTGGGTATTGGCAGCGGGGCGGTCTGCTTCGTGTCCTGGGGCTACGCGTGGCCCTTTTGCGGTATCGCCATCTGGACGCCGGGCATGATGGTCACTGGCATCGTCGAGGGGGTCGACAAGGGCGTGACCATTGCCGAGATCAAAGCGGGGACCGAGGCGCTCCGAGAGGCCACCGCCGAGGGCGAGGTGCAGGATACGCTGCGCGACGTCGTGGTGGGAACCGCGCTGCGCCAGGTGGCCGGACGCTCGGTCGTTGCTGTGCCCGCGGGCGGGCCCCGCGGCCCGAAGGAAGCGCTGACCTACGCCCACTTGGCGTCCGAGCAGCTGGACACGGTGCTCGAGGTAGGCGTGCTCAAAGTCCAACTTCGGAGGGTCGCAAGGTCCGGGCAGCTGGAGACCTACGGGCCTAGCCTCTCCTTCGAGAGCTGGATGAACCCGACGCTCGAGCTCGCCGTAGAAGCCCGCGTCAGGCTCGTCCGCGTGAACGATGGCTCGGTGCTCTTCGGCCGCAGCTACGACTACAGCAGCCACTCGAACACCTTCATGGAATGGACGCGCGATGGGGCCCAGGCCTTCCGCGACGCGCGCGCCACGGCCCTGCAGCACCTCGGCGCGGAGATCTCGGCAGACTTCCTCGGCCCGTTCCCGACCTCCGAGCCCACGCCGGCGGAGCCGGCGAGCGAACCTCCCGACGCTGAGCCCCAAGTAAGACTCAAGCGTCTCGGCCAGTGGCTCACTCCAAAAGCGACACAACAGGGAGAACGAGGCTAATGTCGGACACCGTTCCTTTCAACATCTCCATTCCCGCGATCATCTTGGCCGAGCCAGACCTGGGCCCCGTGGATCCCACGGGCCCATGCCATCCACCCGAGCTCAAAGGGGGGGTTATGAAAAAGGGAGGGGTTATGAAAAATTGGCCTCTTGGTTGGTTCTTCGCGCTCGTCTGCCTCGTCTCACCGTCGAGTGCCTATGCCGGTTACTCGAACGTATTCATCTTCGGGGATAGCCTGTCGGATTCGGGGAACAACGCCGTCGTCCTAGCACCCAGTGTGACCCCGGTCCCAATCTCCGGAAACAGTTTCATCCCCACCTTTCCCTATGCGTCGGGGCACTACACCAATGGCCCAGTGTGGGCTCAAACCTTCGCGTCGGGCCTCGGCCTTAGCGCGAACCCTTCGCTGGCCCCCGGAGGAACGGACTACGCCTTTGGCGGAGCCCGGACCGGGCCGCTTACACCCAATCCCTTTCCTGGCGGCCTGTTCGACCCTTTCCCTCCGAGCCTCGAGACCCAGGCAGCGTTCTTTCTGTTCCAGCACGCGAACGTCGCGCCGAGCAGTGCACTCTATGTGGTCGCCGGTGGCGGGAACAATGCGCGAGACGCACTCATCGCCATTGCCGGCTGCACCACAGTTGCCTGCGTCAATGCGATCATCCAGTCCACGGCTGGAGCCTTCGCCAGGGACATTGGAGCTATCGACGCCGAATTGGAACTCGCTGGCGCGAAGAAGATCGTTGTGTGGGATGTGCCGGATATCGGTGATGCTCCGGCGGTCCGTGCCGCGGGCGCCGCGGCGCTCGGGACACTGGTCGCCGCCTCGATGAACGCCGCGCTTCAGGCCGCTATCGCGAGCGATCTGGACGTCCAACTGTTCGATCTGTTCGGCTTGGTGGACCACATTGTGACGGATCCTGGGGCATTCGGTCTTACGAACGTGACGGACGCCTGTGCCCAGTTCACCCTGTGTGATCCATCGAAGTATCTTTTCTGGGATGGCATCCATCCGACCTCGGCGGGACACCTGATCATTGGCGACGCGATGCTCGCACAGGTTCCCGAGGCTGCGACCCTCATGCTCTTGGGGGCGGGCGCGGCCGGGCTGGCGGCATTCGCCTGGAGACGCCATCGCAGCCAGCCCTGATAGCTCACGGTCAATGGGCGTCAGCCACGCGGTCGAGGTCCCCTCGCGGGGCACGTAAGAAACTTCGCTTGAAGTGTCCCCCGTCGTCTGGGAGGAACGGCCTCGCCGGTCTAAGTCGCTGCGCGACGGCATAGCTGTGCGGGGTTATGTGCGTGGAAAAGGACCGAAACGATCCAACCCAGTCCGAGCGGGCAGGAGAGGGATCCCTGTGTTGACTTGGGTTTCTTCGGTTCACTTCGGTTGACCTTGGGCGCGGAAATGCCCTCATAACCCAAAGGTCGCTGGTTCAAATCCAGCCCGCGCAACAACCGAAATCGAGCAGCGGTTCGGGATACATGAGTCGCCCTACGTCTCCCTTTGTGGAGCCTTTGTCCCTCCGCGCTCTCGACGTAAGGCGCGCCTGTCGCCTGAGGAGCGGGCGCAATACATTCTTTCGTGACTCGTGAAACTCTACTTATCACCTAAGGTGTTATCGCCAGTCACCACCCGCATCAACTGCCCTAGTCCTTCCGACCCCGCTGACGTCGGGTCTTCTCGTAGCCCTCTTCGGGCATGTCATCACCAAAGCGGACAGCCCGGCTGATGCGCCCACTGCGCGGTCCCAGTTGGCGTTGCATCCAGGGGCAATACTCGTCCGACGTTCCTGCCGCCTGCGCTGCCGCGCACTGGGTGCAGGACCGCACGTGGGCTTCCAAGTCCTCCGAAGTCCGGAGCCCCTCGACTCGCGTAGGATCAATGTCCTTGGCGGCCTCCTTGTAGTAGCGGTACGCGGTCGACTTCGTGAGCCGATGGGCTCTCGCGATCTCCCGTATGGATCCACAAGGGAAAGGAGGAGCTGATGGGCCAACTGTACAAACGGGGAAGTGTCTGGTGGGTGAAGTACTACGTGAACGGTCGGCCCGTCCGGGAGAGTACGGGCACGGACAAGGAGAAAGCAGCTGAGCGCCTGCTCAAGGAGCGGGAGGGGCGTGTGGCGATCGGCCAGCCGATCCTCCCGCGCGCCGACCGCGTGCGCTACGAGGAGGCCGTGGCGGATCTCCGCGCGCACTACGAGACGACCGGAGAGCGGAACCTCGAAGAGGTCGGGTGGCGCCTGGCTCACCTGGACGCCCTCTTCACCGGCCGCCGTCTGGCCGCGATCGGACCTGCGGAGGCGACTGCCTACGTGGCGAAACGCCAGGCCCAGAACGCATCGAACGGCACGATCAACCGCGAGCTCGCCGTCTTGAATCGGATGCTCAAGATCGCCTACGAAAACGGCAAGCTCCTGCGGATGCCGGTGATCCGCAAGCTGAAGGAGGCGGCGCCGCGGCAGGGGTTTTTCGAGCGCGAGCAGTTCCAGGCGGTGCGCCGGCGCCTACCGCCAGATCTTCAGGTCGCGGCGACCATCGCCTACACCTTCGGCCGGCGGACACAGAGCGAGGTCCTCACCCTCGAACGCCGGCAGCTCGACCTCAAGGTGGGCACGCTGCGACTAGATCCGGGCGCGACGAAGAACGACGACGGCCGCGTCGTCTACCTCACGCCCGAGCTCAAGACCCTCCTGGCCGCGCAGCTCGAGCGCGTCGACCAGCTCGCCAAGCAGACCGGCGCGATCATCCCCTATGTGTTCCCGCATCTGCGCGGCCGACACCGGGGCCAGCGGCGCGACGACTACCGGAAGTCCTGGACGACGGCATGCAAGGGGGCAGGGGTGCCCGGGATGCTCCGCCACGATTGCCGGCGGACCGCGGTACGGAACATGGTCAACGCCGGCGTCCCGGAGCGGGTGGCGATGACGGTGACGGGCCACAAAACGCGCGCTGTGTTCGATCGCTACCATATCGTGAGCCCCGGGGATCTCCAGGACGTCGCGCGGAAGCTCGCGGGCACAATTCCGGGCACAATCGAGGGGGTTGGGGTTGACGGGGGTCGCGTAAATCTGTAGATTTCCTGCCACGGACGATTAGCTCAGTTGGCAGAGCACCGGCCTCACATGCCGGGGGTCACTGGTTCAAGTCCAGTATCGTCCACCATATTTCCGCGAGGTTAGGGGGTGGGTTTCGCGACCCGCCCCTTGACTTTGCCCGTCCCTTTGCCCGTCGCGCTGTCCGCGAGCTTGTCGGCGACGTCGCGGAGATCCGCGGGGCTGACGATGTGGTCGAGCGGCGCGGCAAGGAGCTCTGCACCCGTGCCAGCCAGGAACGTACGACGGTCCATCACTGGATCACTTCATCGGCTCGAAGTAAAAGCGGCTGGGGAATCGTCAGGCCGAGGACCTTGGCGGTCTTGAGGTTGATCTCCAGCTCGAACTTGGTGGGCTGCTCGACGGGCAGGTCGCCGGGCCTGGCGCCCTTGAGAATCCGGTCGACATACGACGCGGCCCGGCGGTGGTAGTCGAGAGCATTGGCGTAATACGACAGCAGACCACCCACCTCGACCTCCCCCCGAGCCCTGGCCATGAATGGCAGTCGGTGCTTTATGGCCAGATCCACGGTCTCGGTTCGAAGCACGATGGCGAGCGGGTCTGCGAGTCGAAGGACGGCCTCGGCTTTGCCCGCAACTGCCATCTGGAACGCTCGACGGAGGTCGTCAGCATTCCGTGGCGACGGGGTCGCCGACCTCGACCATGACGATCGGTACCGTCGTGGTGGCGGCGATGGCGGCGCGGGCTGCGGGCGTGTTTTGGGCAACGATGAGACTGACGTTGAGGCTCAGCAGCTCCCGAGCGAGACGGGGGAGTCGGTCGAGCTTTCCATCCGCGAGCCGCATCTCGACAATGATGTTTCTTCCCTCGTTCCAGCCGAGCTCGCGGAGTCCCTGACGAAATGCGGTCCAATTAGCCAGGCTCGTTTCGCGAGACTGCGACGAGAGCACTCCAATCTTGACTGGCGTTCCCGCCGGTTGCGCGTCGACGGCGAGCGGCGCGGCGAGGAGGCCGGCAGTCAGAGAGCCGATGAACGCCCGCCGATCCGTCATTGGATCACCTCGTCCGCCCGGCCCAGCAGCGACGGCGGGATCGTCAGGCCGAGGGCCTTGGCGGTCTTGAGGTTGATCACCAGCTCGAACT
>Ga0070708_100001824_pt1 | contig 16336 bp, 14 predicted proteins | sample KBSK5503metaG_FD_65469 | JGI IMG/M metagenome (GOLD analysis project Ga0070708, IMG submission 65469) | Corn, switchgrass and miscanthus rhizosphere microbial communities from Kellogg Biological Station, Michigan, USA - KBS K5-50-3 metaG | ecosystem: Host-associated > Plants > Roots >... | reverse complement strand
TTGGCGATTGAGCAGGAATTATGCGATTGGTGTCGCCACCCAATACAGTACCGCGAGCGAAGCGACCGGATGCCGGCACTCAATAATCGCAAGAACTCTTGAAACGGTGGTTGAGTGCCGCCATCCGGTCGCTTCGCTCGCGGTACTGTAATGAGCGCTATTCTGACGCTCGTATAGACAATTATCTGCGTTGCAGTGTGTTGACGGATCCACGGATGACGGTCAATGAATATGGCGGCAGCGCAAAAAAGCTCGGTGATTCGTTTTCCAGCGTGTGTTCCGGTGGTTCACTTCTGATTGGATGAGGCTCCCTCTTTTCTGCACTCAGCAGGTACTGCTTCCTCGAATACTGGTACACGTCAACAGGACCTTGGAATTGCGAGTTAGAACCCTTATACACATCGCGAAATCTAATCTGCAGCTGACGTGTATTGCTTGGGTCTTTATTTATGAGCATGACAGACCACAAACCGTCGGGACGAAAGACAGCATACGACGTCACCGGTAAAGCGCTCCCTCCACCGCTTGCAGTCGAGTTGTAGATCTCATGGACACCGTTTCCGGGTTTTGCCCATTCTTGTGTTAATAGCCGAGCGCCATAGTACGTTGGCATTTGATAGCTGATATTGCCGTTCTTCCCGAGCATGAACAACATGTTATTGCCCCAGGAGCAACCAGTTTCGTCAATAGTTTCGTTTGGCTCATAGCCGTAGAGAAAAGTTTGCTCTCCCCCGAGACTGAGAAAATGCCCGACGATATCTGCATTGAGGAGGGCGCCTTCAATGTCAATCTCAGCTCGACCACCGAAAGCTGAGTAGCCATATTCTGTGATAATTGTCGGGATACCTCTCTGCAATCCACCCGCCTTCATCTGTGATAGAGATTCGGTGAGCATGTTAGTCGCTCGCGCCAGCTGCGGTGCTGTAGGTTGGCAAACGTCGTCGAAGGGATACCATTCGAACGAGAAGAAGGTGTAGTCGTTCAACCTACTCCGCTTATCAAGGTAGTTAAGAAAGCGTTTGAGCCAGGTTTGCTTACCGGTTACAAATGAGCCAATCGTTTCACCGGGCTCGATATCTTGAAAGCTTGGACCACCCAGATGAACGTTTTGGTCGACAGCATGAACGGCCCTCGCAAACTGGAGATAGAGCGCCGCGTAGTGTTCCGGGGAAACAAACTGCCCGTCTGGTTCTTCGCCCATTTCAACACGCTCGACCGGATAGCCGCTGGCCCGCAGGTAGCGAAACTCCGCCGCAGCATTCTCTGGAGTATCATAGAGCACAGGGACGGGCGTAAGCATCGGCATACCGTTAGTGAGACCGCTTCGGAATACGCGGTCGAATCCCGGTTGCTCTATGAGTTGGTCCTTATCTACTTCACGGTGCCATGGATCGGTGGAGGATACGTAAACAGGCGATTGCGCTGCATTGCTTGCTGCATGATGCATTTCATCGCGAAAGCGTCCATTTACAAACCAGCCAACATAGATTTCGTGGACTGCGTAGCCCAGTCGATCCCGCACATCCGTTGAGCCGGGAGCCGCAGTGCCTGAACTTTCCTCCAGCAGCACTCGCACAAAACGCGTGGTCACGGGATTGGCTGATAAGCGCAACGTCACATCACCACTGGTGGCTCTATGGATTCTCCCTCGTGGAAAAGTTCGCCACTTATCAGGCAATCGTTGGCCAAGGTCATCGATTCCTACAAATCGTCCATACTGAATTTCATATTTGGTTGCGAACGGAACGCCCCAAAGCAAGCGGATGGCGTCGACCGGCTTTTCGGTTCCCAGATCGACGAGGATCCATTGCGCGAGATAGGCATTAGGCTCGCCGGTAAACTGTTTGTCGAGATAGGGGTTACTTTTCCAAAAGCTGTCGACGTCGCCATCATCGAGACGCGAATATCCATCGTCGTTTGCCTGATCTGAGGTGTTGCCACGGCGCGGAAGACGGTAGCCGTAGCTAACAGAGATTGGTGCGGCAAGCCCGCTGTCTGAGATCCAATAGCCCTGCCTTTTCGCCGGATCACTCCATCGTCCGCTTGGATTCCAGTGCCATGCTTCGCCGGCCAATTCCGTGCGCAGCCGGTAGCTCAGGGGTTTGAGACCGGTTGAAAGCATCTCTTGGATGTTGGCCGGAGAGAGCATGGAATCGATTTCTCCCTGCTCATGACCATCAAGCGCGGCACCCAGTGCATGCGCTGGAACAAAGCGACTCAGAGGGTGGCCGGGTCTTACTCGAACAGTGACGGTTATGTTGTTTCTATATTGAAATCGGTCGATAGCCAGGATCGGACTCGAGGAGTTTGTTAGAAGACAGGATGAAATGAAAATGCAGACAAGGTGCGTTAGCATTCCGGTGCTCCGAACAGTTTCTTCAGGCTTGGTGACAGGGAAATAGCGCACCTCATTATTACTTAAAACCCAGGATTACCGGTAAGGAAAGTGGACCCTGCAACGCCTCAAGTTGGAAAGCCACTCAGATTCAAACAATGACTCAACTCCAACAACCTCTCAGTCGGGAAGGTGTCCCCGCTCTGAGCTTGAATGGCATTCAAAGTTGAGGCGGGGACAGGGTCCGCCTTTCTAACCTGAGAGGCTGCTGGAGTTAAATTTCTCTTCAATTGATGAATGGCGTTCAATCTTGAGAGATAATTGGAGTCTGATCACATCGCAATGCGCTCGATTTTCTGATATTTAGTTACTCACGAATAAAACGCTTTAGATTGAAGACTGATGAATTCTAGAACCATACGAGCGCCACGCGGCGCAAAATTGAATTGCAAGAGCTGGCATCAAGAGGCCGCGTTGCGCTGTCTGATGAACAATCTCGACAGGGACGTAGCCGAAAAGCCGGATGAATTGATCGTCTATGGCGGCGCCGGGAAAGCTGCGCGCAACTGGGCTTCGTTCGATGCAATTGTTCGTGAGCTGCAAACACTGGAAAACGACGAAACATTACTGATCCAGTCAGGCAAGCCCGTCGGTGTCTTCCGCACGCATGAATACGCGCCCAGAGTTTTGATTGCCAACTCGAATCTCGTGGGCGCCTGGGCCACCTGGGCACATTTTCAGGAGCTCGAACGACGCGGGCTAATGATGTATGGCCAGATGACTGCCGGTAGTTGGATCTACATCGGCACCCAGGGCATCGTTCAGGGAACATTCGAAACTTTCGCGGCCCTTGCGGACAGACATTTCTGCGGTGATCTTTCCGGCAGACTGGTTTTATCTGGCGGTATGGGCGGCATGGGTGGGGCACAACCTTTAGCGGCGACGTTGAATAATGCGATCTTTCTCGGGGTAGACGTGGATCCGGCGCGCATCGAACGACGAGTGCGCACGGCTTACTGTGATCGCCTCGCAATGACGCTCGACGAAGCGATCGATATTTGCGAAGACGCACGCGAACAAAAGCGCGCTGTTTCCGTGGGCCTCGTGGGTAACTGCGCGGAAGTGCTTCCCGAGATCGTGCGACGCGGAATCAAAGTCGACGTCGTGACGGACCAGACCAGCGCCCACGATCCGCTCAATGGATACGTGCCTGCGGAGTTGACGCTGGAACAAGCAGCCGAACTTCGACATACCGATCCGCAATCGTATGTTGAGCAGTCGACACAATCGATGGCCCGGCATGTCGAAGCGATGCTGGCTTTGAAACGCACCGGCGCCGTCGCCTTCGACTATGGCAACAACATACGTAAGCAAGCATTCGATGCCGGTTGTCTCGACGCGTTTGAGATCCCTGGATTTGTACCTGAGTACATTCGTCCGCTCTTCTGCGAAGGCAAGGGACCGTTTCGCTGGGTGGCGCTCTCGGGAGATCCGGACGATATTCGGAAGACCGATGATCTGGCACTGGAACTTTTCCCAGACGATCGAACGTTGAACCGTTGGTTGCGGCTCGCGCGCGATCGCATTCAGTTTCAGGGACTGCCTGCTCGCATATGCTGGCTTGGTTATGGCGAGCGCGCTGAGATGGGCGAAGCAATCAACGACATGGTGAAGCGTGGGGATCTCAAGGCGCCCGTCGCCATCGGACGGGATCACCTCGACACGGGTTCAGTCGCTTCGCCATTCCGCGAAACTGAAGGAATGAAAGACGGTTCGGATGCGGTAGCAGATTGGCCTGTTCTTAACGCGCTGCTCAACACGGCGAGCGGCGCGAGCTGGGTCTCATTTCATCACGGCGGAGGCGTGGGCATCGGTTACTCGTTGCATGCGGGTCAGGTTTCGGTAGCTGATGGAACGGAAGAGGCTTCGAAACGATTAAACAGAGTGCTTACGAACGATCCGGGTATAGGAGTCGCGCGGCATGTGGATGCAGGCTACGAAGAGGCCGAAACGACCGCGCGCGAGAAAGCGATCAAGATCCCCCTGCTGTCCGATAAGCTTTAGCTGGTCGATTGGTTGCAGTGTCTGCTGTGTCCTTTTGAAAATGCGGTAGTGTCTTAGTTTTGCCGCGAGTGAACCGCCGGAGAATGGCACTCAACCGCAGAACGGGAAGCGGTAGCGACCTGGCCGTTACACCAGACTCAAACTGCGTTTTACTCATTGATCTTGCGCGTTGCGAATAACACAACAGCCCTGATTGTGTTTTGCGCAATGGCCAGGTCGCTACCGCTTCCTGTTCTGCGGTTGAGTGTTATCTGACTAGACGATTCGTAACGCCGCATCGGGCACGAGAGGTGGAACGAGCTTTTTCAAAATATGAAACTACTGAAAATGCTTACCTCTCGCTAAGGCAGACCGCTTTCCTATATCCTGAAGTCTGATCTCAAATCCTGATTTTCAGGGGAATCAATTTGCTTAACTTCGCTATTCAAGTTGCTCGCGAAGCCGGTGGCGTTCTTATCGATCGTCTGGGTTCTGCGCAAGTTTCCAACAAAGGTGATATCGATCTCGTTACCGAAGCCGATCTCGCCTCGGAAGAGCTGATCATTGAAAGGATTCGCTCTCACTATCCTCAGCATGGAATTCTTGCTGAGGAGTCGGGTGAAGCTGTCATAGTCGGCAGCGGACACAGTGATTGGAAGTGGATTATTGATCCACTCGATGGCACAACAAACTACGCGCACGGTTATCCTTGTTTTTGCGTCTCCATCGCCGTTGAACGAGCGGGCTCGATTGAAATTGGTGTCGTTTATGATCCGCTTCGAGACGAGATGTTCGCCGCAGAACGTGGACACGGCGCCACCTTGAATGAACGCCGCATTCGTGTTTCCACTGTTGAAGATCTTAACCGCGCGATGGTCTGTACCGGGTTTCCCTACAACGTGCGCGAACGTCCAGACTTCGCTCGAGAGTTTGCGAATTTCACCATGCAGGCACAGGCCGTGAGGCGCGATGGCTCGGCGGCACTCGATCTGGCGTACGTAGCTTGTGGCCGATTCGATGGCTTTTGGGAGGATGGCTTGAATCCCTGGGATACGGCTGCCGGCCTGTTGCTAATTGAAGAGGCAGGGGGACGCGTGACAGATTTTCATGACGAACCGTTGGATATCTACACAAAAAAAGTGCTGGCGAGCAACGGCCTCGTTCACGATGTGATGATGCGAGTGCTGAGGAGATGATCACAACGCTGAACCGATAATCCTCTCGAGGTGTTGACTCTCTCGTCGCGCGCATACGCGAGCATCTTCATCTGGTGATTGTTCTACTTGATAAAGAGGATGATAGACAATCACGACCTTTCCCGCGTGCGGCAAGCGCCAGCCCCTGGGCCAGACTTGATTCCCTCCGGAGACCGTAACTGGCAAAATAGGTACATTCGCTTCCAGCGCCAGGCGCACAGCACCAGCTTTAAACCGATCCATCGCGCCGTCTGCTGTGCTTCGACCACCTTCAGGAAAAATAACAACCGCTCCACCGTCACGCAGCCACTGCAGTGAGCGCCGAATCGCGGCCGGATCGCTACCCTCAACTTGGAGCGGCCACGCCCCAAACAGCGTAAGAAACTTGCCAACGAACGGCCACTTGAAAGCCGCGCTCCATGCCAGGTAGCGAGTGGGACGTTTGATGGCCAGCGAAATCCAAAAAGGATCGATATAGGTTTGGTGGTTTGCGGCAATGATCAAGCCGTCGCCTTCCTCTGGCACGTTCTCAACACCACGAAGTTCTATCTTCCAAAAGAGACGGCTGAAAAAACCGACTATCGGCCTGATGACGTCCAGCGCCCATTGAGGAAACATGATCCGACCGCCCGTCGGTCGCATGACTTCCTTCTTCGTTTGAGATGTTTGAATTTTACTCAAGCAGTTTGTGCGAATGGTAGGTATGGATACCTCTACAGCTCCCATTCCTTATCGATAAACTCGATGTGGATTCTCGGAATGCCGTCTGCACCGGTATTTCTTGCCCGCACGGTCGCAAACGCCGTTATCTTGTACTGCTCACTCGTCACCCGAACAAAGCGGCCTACCGGGACCTGCAAAGTGGTAAATAGAGTCGCTCCCATTCTGCTGATGTTTTCAGTGACGGTTTGCTCACTACGAGCAACCGCACCTTTCTCGTCTAACACCTCGAGCAACATGTCGACTGCGATATTATGTCTGGTGTGAGTACGCTGATCGGAGGTAGCACTAGCCGCGACTATTTCCTCTGCTGTGGGCATCGACTCTAACGACGAGGTCGTAACGTCATATCGTTTCCAGGGCTCCGATTCGTGGCTGGTCGGCGGATGTTTGCCGATGAACGCTACCCCGATATCGAAGATTAGTTGACTAGCGTTTACCTCAGGCATGGCTTTGGCATATCTGACTATGGCCCAAACTTTGTATTGGTCCTCGAGATGATCGAAAACGCGCAACTGGCGGGGCATCGGAATGGTCATGTGCAGCAAGCGACCCTTTTCCGTCGGATGCTTGAGGGTGAAGCCTGCTCCGAAGGGAGTCACATCTATCAGTCTGGTCATTTCCGTCCATTCGAAATCCGGAGTCTCGCGGCAGTGAATACGCACCGGCAGTCTTAATTCCAGTCGCTCCCTAATACGCCTCTGGTTTCGCTTTTCACTCATCTGGGGTTGAGAGTCTACAGCTCACCATTGTTCCGAGTCTGAACTCATCATGACCATTGTGGGAGTGCCTGCTTTGGTCACGGGAAAAAGCCGTCTGAAGCTATTGATTTTATTAGAGTTTTCCCCATCAGGGCCAGTTGCCAACAAGCCCGATAAAAGGCTAAAATGATGACTACTTTAACATCAATGCGCCGCCCGCTTCAGACCCTTAAAGACACTTTGCAAATCATTTTGAGCCCGCCCTGGGGGGAAGCCGCATTGCACGAGAAGTGGGGACTGGAAGCGGAATGCGACTGACTGAGAAAGAGGTATTCGAACATAAAATTACTCAGCCCGCGGATTGTACTGGAAAGGTCTAATAGATGGAAACAACTTCTGAACGCAATCATATAAATATCGAAGACGAGATGCGGCGTTCGTATCTCGACTACGCGATGTCGGTAATCATAGGCCGGGCACTTCCCGACGTCCGGGATGGTCTAAAGCCGGTCCACCGTCGCGTTCTCTGGGCCATGCACGAACTCGGCAACGCGTATAACAAGGCTTACAAAAAGAGTGCGCGCGTCGTCGGTGATGTCATCGGTAAATATCATCCGCACGGCGACACTGCGGTTTATGACACCATTGTGCGGCTAGCACAGGATTTCTCGATGCGTTATCCCCTGATCGATGGTCAGGGCAACTTCGGCTCGGTTGACGGAGATGCTGCAGCGGCAATGCGCTACACCGAGGTGCGCATGGCGCGACTCGCCAATGAGATTCTTGCCGACATTGAAAAGGAAACGGTCGATTTCCAACCCAATTACGATGAGTCGCTCCACGAACCCACAGTGATGCCGGCGCGCGTGCCAAACCTCCTCATCAATGGTTCGGATGGCATAGCCGTGGGCATGGCCACGAAAATACCGCCGCACAATCTCACGGAGATAGTCGATGCGACCGTGGCGCTGTTGCGCAATGCTGACATCACGGTCGAGGAGCTCGCGAAGATAGTAACCGGGCCCGATTTTCCCACCGGCGGCTTTATCTACGGCCGCGAGGAAATCAAGAGTTCTTATTTGCAAGGACGCGGAGTTTTGCAGTTGCGGGCGCGCGCGGGAATCGATCGCATTGGCCGCGGCGCCCAGGAGCGCGACGCGATTGTGATCACTGAAATTCCTTTCCAGGTTAATAAGGCTCGCCTTATCGAACGCATTGCCGAACTGATCAATGAGAAGAAGATCGATGGTATTTCGGATTTGCGTGATGAGTCGGACCGCACGGGAATGCGCATTGTTGTGGAACTTAAACGCGACGCCGTGCCGCAAGTCTTGCTCAACAAGCTCTACAAGCTAACCCCGATGCAGTCGTCGTTTGGTGTAATTAATCTAGCGATCGTCAACGGCCAACCTCGGGTACTCAATCTGAAGCAGATGCTTGAAGCCTTCATTGAGTTTCGCCGCGAAGTCGTGCGCCGGCGCACCGAATATGAGTTGCGTAAGGCGAAAGCCCGAGCCCACATTCTCGAGGGGCTTACAAAGGCGATCGATGCGTTGGACTTCATAGTCACTCTGATTCGGAATTCTCGCTCCGTCGATGAAGCGCGCCAATGGTTGACCGCCCAAATGAAGACGATGAGCGAAGTGAAAACCTGGAAAGGTATTCCTTCTGATACGCAGCTAAAGACCTATCTCACCAAGTTGCAGAAAGGCATGGAACAACTGGCCTTCTCGGAGATTCAGGCACAAGCGATCCTGGATCTTCAGTTGCGCCGTTTATCGGCACTCGAACGCCAGAAGATAACGGACGAGTATGAAGGCATAATCAAAACGATTGCTGAGCTGGAAGAGATCCTCGCCAATGAGAGCTCGCTCCGGCGAGTGATCTCAACGGAGTTGGAAGAGGTCAAAAAAGAGTTTGGTGACGCTCGCCGTACGGAAATCGTCGACGAAGGGGTCGACCTTTCAATAGAGGATCTTATTGCCGACGAGGACGTGGCGATCACAGTTACCAACAGTGGTTACATCAAACGCACACCCATAACAACCTATCAACGACAGGGGCGCGGCGGCAAAGGTCGTTTTGGGGCAGCGGCGAAGAATGGCGACTTTGTCGAGCATCTGTTCATTGCCTCAACCCATGCTTACTTGATGATCTTCACCGACGACGGCATGGTTTATAAGATAAAGGTCCACGAGGTTCCAGATGCGGCTGCCTCTGCTCGCGGTAAAGCGGTGGTGAATTTGATCAACATACCTTCAGATCGCAAGCTTGCCGGGGTCGTTCCCGTGCGAGAGTTTTCTGACGGACGCTATGTCGTGATGGTGACGCGAAAAGGTGTGATCAAGAAAACTGCCCTCGCTGATTTCCAGAACATTCGTTCCAACGGAATCATCGCAATCAACGTTGACGAAGGGGATCAACTGCTCGACGTGGTCTTGACCGATGGCACCAAACGCATCTTTATCGCCACTCACGATGGCTTGGCAATTCGTTTCGACGAGAAGAGAGTCAGGCCGATGGGCCGCGCAACTCGTGGAATGCGCGGAATCGATCTGCGACCTGATGATTACGTAGTCTCGGTTTGCCCCGTCTCCGCCGATGACAAAGAGAGAATGTTGTCGGTTTCGGAACAAGGCTATGGTAAACAAACTCCAATTACTACCTACCGCTTGCAGGCCCGCGGTGGTAAGGGGGTTATCAACATGAAGACAACCGAGAAGACGGGAAAGGTTGTCGCGGTTTTCCCGGTTGAGGATGATTCAGAAATCATGATCATCACGCAACAGGGTAAGCTTATTCGGATTGAGGCAGGCCATATTCGCCGGACTGGGCGCAGTGCTCAAGGGGTTCGCCTAATAAAAACTGACGCGACAGACAGAGTTACGAGCGCGTCGCTGGTTGAAGCTGCTGCGGAGGAAGAAATCGAGGAAACACCGGCTAGCTGAGCCTGGAACTCTCATTCGCACCCTGAGAATCGAGCACTATGTGGCAGGGCCATTGGTCTAATCATTGGTCATATATCATTTGACATTTTTCATTTGTCCATTTAGTCGGGCTGTGGTCTCTATCGAGTCTCGCAGTTGGCCTTCCCTTTCAAGTTGTTCTCGAGGTGGAGGCAAATGACAAATGAAAAATCTCAAATGATATATGGCCAATGATTTCGTTGACTACATCTGCGATTGGCCCTCGCCTTCGACCCAGACTTCGCCATCGTCGAACACTTCTTTCTTCCAGATAGGCACGGTGCGTTTCAACTCCTTGATGGCCCACTCGCAGGCTTCAAAGGCAGCGTGGCGGTGAGGCGCGCTCACGGCGATGACCACGCTGGTTTCTCCGATCACCAAGCGACCGGTGCGATGCACAATTCCGATGTGAGCAATGGCGAAACGCTTGTGTGCCTCGCAACCCAGTCGCCGCATCTCTGCCAGGGCCATCAGTTCGTAAGCTTCATAGACCAGGTAACGTGTCCTTCGTCCCGCCGTCCATTCACGAGCGTACCCGTCTAGCGTGACTGTCGCTCCGCATTCCGGGAGAACAACTCTGCGCGCAACGGCGCCAACCTCGATTGTGGCAGTCGTGAGTTCAAAAAAGTCGCGGTTTGAACCTTCGGTTTCATTGAATGGAGTCTGGACTGCTTCACCACCACTTACCGGCGGAAAGACAGCCAATTCATCATCGGTCTGCAGATCCTTGTCGGCCGTGGCGTACTCCTGATTGACAGCAAATAGCAATGAACGTCCGAAGCGCTGGAGATCTGGATAACGGCCGATGAGATTCTCGTAAGCGCTGGCCACTGTGGCAGGCGAATTCAGCGAAACATCCAGCGGGCTGCCGCCTGTAATGTCGCGCGCAGCTCCAAAAAAAAGCACCCGTATTTTGATTTGTTCCGTCTGCCCCGGTTCGCTCATTCCATTTCGATCTTTCTGCCGCTGTGCCCGTTTCCCTTGGCGAGTTCGTGAATTCGGGCCCGCTCCTCATAACTCTTGACGGCGCGCGCTAACATATCGCGCAACCTTCGCAGTCGTTCAGATGTGGAGCGAAGTTCCAGCAATTCCTGTTTTACTTCACCTTCAATTTCCATCGCCGCAGCAACGAGAAAGGATAAGCGCTGTGGCTCGGTGTTGGAGATGTCCGGCAGAGTGGCGCGCTCATCATTGATAATACGCACGGCCTGTGCGATTCGTGTAAAGGTTTCAGCAACCTCGCGCGCACTATCAGTCAACAGGGAGTAGTCCTCTTCATCGTCCTCAAAGTAGGTGACGCGGGCAACGAGATAAGCATCGCCTCGTTCAACATAAGAATCAATTCGATATCTGATCACACCGACGGTGAGTATGTTAGAGCGTCCATCAGGCATAGCCTGCGTCTCGGTTATTTCCGCCACGCACCCCACGTGACCAGCCGGTGGAATGTCTCTATCAGAAGCGGCAGAATCGAAGTATGAGAGGCCGAAAAGATTATTCGTTACCCGAACATCGGCGAGCATCTGGCGATACTTCGGTTCAAAAATATGCAAGGGCAGGGGCACGCCGGGAAATAACACAACTGGCAGGGGAAAGAGTGGGAGTTCACTCACTCCTCTAACTTTGTCGATTGCTTCGCTCATCTGGCAGAAGAACCTTAGTTGAGAATATCAGGTAAACTCTATTGAGCACTTATGGGAACGCATTATCGCAGACAGGACGTCATAAGTCAGTACGAGCATGTGTTTGGGTCGTGTCCTAATTCATGTAGGGGCGTCCCTCCGTGGGCGCCCCTAGTCGCGCGGAAAAGGGGCGCCCACGGAGGGACGCCCCTACAGTTTTGTTAACTACCAAGTGTTGGATTTGAGCTCCAATTGGGCAACAGAGAAAGAAGAGACCCCTGTTTCCGTTGTGGGAGTTCGGGAAACAGGGGGCCCTTAGCGCACCGGGAGAAGTTAGTTGGTCATCATCCCGGTACCGTGGCGGACGCTCTGAGGGGGCGCAGCGTCCGATCTTGAAACTCGACTATAAAACTAGTTCCAATCGATGTACCGGCATTACCCGGCAGATACTCGCCAACAATTCTTCCACTTCGAATGGCTTGTCGAAAAAATCGTCAGCACCTGACGCGTAACATGCCTTCTGAATCTCGGCGTCATCCATGGAACTCATAATCAGGACCCTCGATTCAGGCAGGTGGCCTTTAATGTATTCCAGTAGACGTAAACCTACCGTGGGCGAGTCAACGGCTGGCGGCAATTGCAGATCGAGAATGGAAATGTCGGGCTTGTAGAACATCACGCGGCGAATGGCTGTTTGCATGTCGTTTGCCATCACAACGTCAAACTCATCGGACAACGTCCAAAAAAGCTGTTGAGTGATCGCCTCATCATCATCGACAATCAAGATTCTGGGCTTCATTGTGGGAGGTCTCCTTAATTCCTGATTGGATACACCAGCAATGCCTGTACCGGGATTTGTTGAAGATAAGAATCAACGAACCCAGGCGGATTTACAAGAGAAACAATCATTTCAAGACCTATTACTGTCAACAGGCGGAAACACATGGGGGACCAATTGTGTCTACACCAGTAGACTCATTTGCGATGCGGACAGCCACTAACGACGGGGAGCCCCTGGAAAGTTAGCAAGTTATAAAGGCGGCTTGATTGGTTTGTCTGATTTTGGTGGTGGTTGGCTGGTACTGCGTGTTTCAGGCTTCTCGGGAGGGATGTCCTCGTCGCCGCCGACTTCATCGACTACTTTCAATTCTGCCCCAAACTTTTGGTAGGCGCGGAAGCGAATGTCATTTCGACTTTGGACTATGAACTTGCTCTCCCGCGTAGTGAGCAGAACCTCGGAATGACTTGGCAGCAGGTATTTGTGTTCGTTGATCTGTACCCAATCGTAGTCGATCAAACTGCTCGCCGCGGTTATCGGAAAGTCCGGTGGAATCTCGGTCGCTATCTGCTCGAAACGCACCACGCGATCAAGTTCGCGATCGATCCACAGTCGCCCGCGTGACCCGACGATGGTGTTTGAATCGTTGCCTACGCTTAGCGTGAGCTGTGAAAACTGCCTCATGATTTCATATTCGTAAACAGCGGTTCGTCGATTTTGCACAACGTCAGTGTCGACCAACTTGAATTCAGTTTTTGACTCCGGCTTGAAAATATCTGCCAGTGCGGAAATGTATTCAACCCCGCTGGAGGTCGCACCCTTCGGCACGTATTTGCTGTAGTCTCTGCTTTCTTTCACATCCTCACCGGGCGGAAGACCGTTGATCGTGAGGATTTTGTATTCCTCTCCGGAATTCGCGCGGTAGCCCACGGCGATTGTGAGATTGTCCTGCGGTAACCAGTTGGTGGTATTTCCATATGCAACCGAACGCTTGATGATCTGCTTGACGATGAAATCGGGCATGGCGTTCGCAGCAGCCAGCGTGACGTTGCGTGTACGTTCCAGGAGTTCATTGCCTTCGGTCTCTGAAGGAAGCGCGGAGGCGGTGGGATTTGTCCGGCGTCGCTCAGCCTCTTCCAGAGTGCGGCGCAGCAACGCATCGTTGCCACTCTTGGTGGCCACTACAGAGCGCATGCCGTCGGTCAGCGAAAAGCCAATACCGCGTTTGCGAATTTCCGAGACAATCTCGTCGCGTATGTCCGGATGTCGTTGAAGCTGGTAGAGAAGGCTCACCAACTCCTTGCTTGTGATGGGTTGGTCTGACGATTGCGCCACCAGCTTCAGCGGCTGGGCTATTGAAATCGCGAGCACTGCAACGGCAAAAGAAAGTTTAATAGTTGAGTACATCTTAGGGAGAAACCTTTACAAAAACAGATATATGAATGCTACCTCGTTCCGATGGAATAATCCCACGGCGCGGTTGCCTGCAAGTTTTGCTAGCTTAAGCACAAGTTGCGCGATTGTCGAAGCTGGAGTCTAAAGGCACAAGGAGGTGATGGCCTGAGCGATGATCTCCGTACAGCGTTGGAGTTCCTCGATGGGAACGAATTCGCCGGTGCGGTGGGCAACGCGTATGTCCCCCGGTCCCAGCACGACCGCTTCCGCGCCGAGTGCCCCGATTTGCGCAGCCTCAGTCCCGAAGGCGACTGTCCCGGCAGTTTTGCCCGTGAGTTTTTCAAGAAGTGTGACCAGGCGGGACGTTGGAGACGTTTCGAAGCCGGCATCTGCCCGGCCAGCATCGATTTCGCATTCGAAGTCGGGATCGCTGAGTTTTTCTCGCTCAATCGCGGAATTCAATAGGTCGAGCACATGCCCGGAATCCTGAGTTGGAATCGGTCGCCATTCGAGTGTAAAGCGACACTCACCAGCAATCACATTCTTGGCGGAACCACCGCGAATGAGACCAATGTTCAGTGTCGTATATGCCGGGTCGAAGTGCGGATGCTCGTCTTTCTGAATTTGGTGGGCTATCGCTTCGATTCGGGATATTAAACGTACGGCACGAAATATTGCCGAAACACCGAGTGCTGGATAGGCGCTATGCGCTTCACGTCCCCGAACAACTATTTCCGCGAGAGAATAACCTTTGCCCGCGCGAATAGGTTGGAGAGAAGTAGGCTCGCCGACGATGCTGTAGCGCACACGTAACGGTTTCGATTCAGCCAGACGCTTTGCACCGCGCAGGCCAATCTCTTCGTCGGCTGTGAAGATCAAAGCGAAGGGCCGGCGCAGTCGCGTAAGGTCCAGCCTTTCGACGGCTGTCAGCGTAGCAGCAATGAACCCCTTTGTGTCGCAGGCGCCGCGACCGTAGAGTTTTCCCTCGCGTTCAGTGAGAGTGGTAGCTTCGGACCAACCGGCATCATAGGGCACGGTATCAGTGTGGCCCACGAGGGCCAGCTCGACGCTCGTGGGTTCTATGCTTTTTGAGAATTTCGTTCCGGCAAGCGCTATCAAGTTTATCTTCTCGATACCGTTGTCATCTGGGTAGGGAAGAAGCCAAACGCGCAGCCCCATCTTCTCGCAACGCTGGGCAATGTATTCGGTAATCTCCGCATTCGATCGCGAGGATACCGAGTTAATGCTGACGAGTTTGGCGAGTGTTTCTCTGACCGTCATGTTGTTCGTTACTGATTCCCCCCATTCTACGTGAGGGTCAACCCCAAAGCTTCTTTTGCAAGATCTTAAAGCTTTCAACAATCTCCACTTGATCGGCATGGCGCCCATTTTCGACAATCCGCTTTCCGGCAACCACAACGTCGCGCACAGCGGTCCGGCTCGAAGAGAACACAGTGCTCGCAAGAAGGTCGTCAGCCGACGCTCCGGCAATGGAAGGGTCGTTCAGATCGATTGTGAAAAAGTCTGCCGCAAGTCCCGGCTCGAGCTTCCCTCCAGCAAACCCGATACTCTCAGCGCCATTAATCGTGGCGCAATCAAATAGACGCCGAGCCAGGGCGGAAGGATCCTGATCATTGGCCTTCGCCAAGACGCTTCGCTCCGTTCGCTGGAGTCTAAGGTGGTATTCCAGCTCGCGAGCGTCTTCAAGCAGATCGATCTGTACCTGACTATCGGTGCCCAAAGAAACGGGCACCCCTCGGTTGAAATAATTATCAATCCTTACAATGCCATCTCCCAGATTTCGTTCGGTAGTAGGGCAGGCACAAATTGAAGCACGCGCCTGGGCCATCGTGGCTATTGCTTTCGGTGTGACATAGATTGCATGTACGGCAGTAAACCGTTCGCTGAGCAGACCCTCGGTGGCAAGTAGAGAAACTGGCGAGCGTCCGTATTCCTTTATGCACGCAGAAACTTCGGCGTTCTGTTCAGCCACATGCATGTGTACTGGAAGGCGGCGCTCATTTCCAAATCCAATAACGGTTTTCAAATAATTGAGCGGCACGGCACGAACACTATGGGGAGCTATTCCTACCCAGGCCATTCCGTCTGTTTCCGCCATATCGATTTGCAGTTGTTCCACGTTCTTCAGATATACGTCTGGCGAGCTTTCAATGAAGCGGATCTGTAACGGATTTGGTTCGGTTTCATATCCGGCTCGAGCATAAGCCACTCGCAGCAGTGCTATACGAATGCCGACATCTCGCGCAGCCCGCACGACTTCTTTGGCCAGCAGATTTGGATCGTCGTAAGCGACGCCACCTGGTGAATGATGGAGGTAGTGGAACTCGCCCACAGCGGTGATCCCGGTGAGGGCCATCTCCAGAAATGCCATGCGTGAAGCGATATAGATGTCTTCAGGGGTAAGTTGATTTGCGGCTCTGTACATGAGCTCGCGCCACGTCCAGAAACTGTCAGTTGTATTTGTCGTGCGGAATTCAGTGCGGCCGCGAATCAGGCGTTGGAAGGCATGCGAATGGGCGTTGACTAGTCCAGGTAACAAAGCGCGGTCATGCAGGCGAA
>Ga0070708_100001823_pt1 | contig 16336 bp, 19 predicted proteins | sample KBSK5503metaG_FD_65469 | JGI IMG/M metagenome (GOLD analysis project Ga0070708, IMG submission 65469) | Corn, switchgrass and miscanthus rhizosphere microbial communities from Kellogg Biological Station, Michigan, USA - KBS K5-50-3 metaG | ecosystem: Host-associated > Plants > Roots >... | reverse complement strand
CTCGAAGCGGACCTGATCGTTGCCCTTGCCGGTGCAACCGTGGGCGACCGCGGGCGCGCCGAGTTCCCGCGCCACCCGAACGAGGTGTTTCACGATCACCGGGCGGGAAAGTGCGGATACCAGCGGGTACTTGCCCATGTACAGCGCGTTGGCGCGCAGCGCGCGCAGGACGAAGTCGCGCGCGAACTCTTCGCGGGCGTCGACGACGATCGTCTCCGAGGCGCCACACTCGGTGCCGCGCGCGACGAGCGCATCGTGGTCGACCCCTTGCCCGACGTCGACGGCGAGGGCGATCACGTCGAAGCCGAACTTGTCGCGGAGCCAGCCGATCGCGACGGAGGTGTCGAGGCCTCCTGAGTATGCGAGTACGCACGCCTTCCCCACTACGCCTCCTTGATGTTCGCGAATTGTCCCGCCATCGAGCGCAGGCGGCGCGCGACGGTCTGGCCCCGCACTCCCTCGCGGCAGACGACGAGGATCGTGTCGTCGCCGGCGACGGTGCCGATCACGTCCTTTATCCCTGCGCCGTCGAGCGCGCGCGCTACGGCGTTCGCGCCGCCCGGCGGCGTCTTGACGACGACGAGGTTCCCGGAGGATTCGACATCCACCGCGAATTCCTGGAGCATGCGGCGCAGCCAGTCCTCTCCGGGTGGCGGCTCCTCCGGCAGCCGGTAGACGATGCGGCCGTTCTCGCGAACCTTGACCGCGCCGAGCTCTTCGAGGTCGCGAGAGAGCGTCGCTTGCGTAACGCGCTCGCCGTTGCGCCCGAGCAGCTCCACGAGCTGCTCTTGGCTCGAGATCTTCTGCCTGCGCAGAAGCTGGACGATGCGACGCTGCCGCTGGACCTTCACGGCTCCCGCCCTCCGAGCAGCCACTCCAGGAGCGCCTTCTGCGTATGCAGACGGTTCTCCGCCTGGTCCCATACGACCGACCGCGGCCCGTCGATCACCTCGTCGGTTATCTCTTCGCCGCGGTGTGCCGGCAGGCAATGAAGGACGATCGCACCGTCGGCCGCACGGGCCGCGAGGACCGAGTTGACTTGGTAGGGAGCGAAGATCAGCCTGCGCTCCTCGGCTTCACGCTCCTGGCCCATGCTCGCCCAGACGTCGGTGTACAAGGCGTCGCAGCCCGTCACCGCGGGTACCGCCTCCGTCGTGACCTCGATGCTCCCGCCGGTCGTTTCGGCGATCTCCTCCGCTCGCTTCGCGATCTGAGGGATAGGGGCATATCCGGGCGGGGTCGCGACCGCGACGTGCATCCCGGCGAGCGCACCGGCGAGCAGCAGCGAATGCGCCACGTTGTTCCCGTCTCCCACGTACGTCAGCCGGACGCCCTCGAGCTTCCCCTTCTTCTCTCGGATCGTGAGGAGATCTGCGAGCGCCTGACAGGGATGCTCCAGGTCGGACAACGCGTTGATCACGGGGATCGTCGCGGTTTCGGCGAGCCGTTCCAGCCGCTCTTGCTCGAAGGTCCGAACCACCAAGCCGTGGACGTAACGCGAGAGCACGCGGCCCGTGTCCTCGATCGTCTCCCCACGTCCGAGCTGCAGCTCGGATGAGGACAGCGGCAAAGCGTGGCCGCCCAACTCGGCGATCGCCACCTCGAACGAGATCCGCGTCCGCGTCGACGGCTTCTCGAAGATCATCGCCACGCTTCGTCCGATCAGTGCGTCCCCGGCGATCGAACCGCGTCCGGATTTCAGCTCGGAGGCACGGTCCAACAATCCGGTCAGCGCTGCGCTGCTCAGGTCGTCGACCGAAAGGAAGTCGCGCTCGGTCATGCGTTCCCTCTGGGTGCCAGCAATTCGCCGACGCGGCGAGCAAGAGCTGCTGCGTCGAACGGCTTGGTGATCACGTTGTCGCGCCCGACGACAGGGTCGAATGATGCGTGCGCGTCCGCCCGGCCCGTCACGATCAACACGGGAACGTCGGTGAACTCCGGCCGCGCGTGAAGCTCGTCGAGGACCCGCTCGCCGTCTACGTTCGGCATCATCACATCGAGGAGGATCAGCGATGGATGCCGGAACTCCACCTTGAGCAACCCTTCGAGGCCGTCCTTCGCGGTGATCGTGTCGTAGCCCTCCATCTGCATGAGGGTGTCGAGCAGTCCCGCCACCGTCGGGTCGTCTTCCACGATCAAGATCAGCGGTCGTTCGGTCATGAGGCTCCTCTCAGGCCGACGACGTACGCGGCGACGGCTTGGATCTGTTGCGGTGTCAAGACGCCGCTGAATCTCGGCATGCTCCCGCGCGGCCCCAAAGGCTTGCCGCGCTCGATCCTCGACTGGATCTCCGCGAGCGTGAGCATGGCACCCTCGCCCGAGGCGAGCGAAGGACCGACGCTCCCTTCTCCGCTCCTCCCGTGGCACAGGGCGCAGTTCGCGAGGTAGAGCGTCATCCCGTCGGTCGAGGTCTGCTTGGGCCGCGATCTCCCGGGACACGTGTTGGCGCCGACGATGCATCCCACGCCGACGAGCGTCCCGATCCCCAGCCCGGCCATGACCGCGAACACAAGGATCCAGGCTTTCACTGCGCCGGCTTCGGCGGCGCTCATCCGGCGTATTCCCCGTAGGAGCCGAGCACCTCGGTGAGGATCTCGACCGCGCGGTCTACCTCGGATGCCGCGACGGTGAGCGGCGGCGACAGCCGGATCATGTCGGGCCGGACGTTGTTCACGAGCAGGCCTCGCTCCCGGCATCCGTCCACGGCGTCGCGAGACCATTCGCCCGTCAGCTCGACGCCGACGAGGAGCCCGACCCCGCGGACTTCCTTCACCGCTGCGTTCCCGTCGAGAGCCTCGTGCAACCGTGACACGAGCCGCTCCCCCATCGTCGCGCTGTTCTCGACCAGCTTCTCGCCGGCGATCACGTCGAGCACGGCGAGGGCCGCCGCGGAAGGGACGGGTCCTCCGCCGAACGTCGTCGCGTGGTCGCCCGGCCGGAACGCATCGGCGACGTCTTCGCGCGCGATGCACGCGCCGATCGGTAGCCCGCCCCCGAGCGCCTTCGCGAGCGTCACGACGTCAGGGATCACGCCCGAGTGCTGGAATCCGAACCACCGCCCGGTCCGTCCCAAACCGGTCTGCACCTCGTCGAAGATCAACAGCACGCCGCGCTCGTCGCAGAGCTCGCGCGCGGCCTTGAGGTATTCCGGCGTCGCCGGGTTGATGCCGCCTTCGCCCTGGACGACCTCGAGCAACACCGCTCCGATCCCGTCGTCGACCGCTCCTTCCAATGCTTCGGCGTCGTTCAGGGGGACGTGGTGAACGAGCTCTGCCGGCAGCGGCTCGAACGGTTCGTGCTTGGAGAGCTGTCCGGTCGCCGCGAGCGTGGCGACCGTGCGGCCGTGAAAGGATCCGAGCGCCGCGACGAGGCCCGTGCGCCCCGGCCTTGCCTGCTCGCGCTGCCACCGGCGCGCGAGCTTGACCGCGCACTCGTTCGCCTCGGCCCCCGAGTTGGCGAAGAAAACCTTCCCCCATCCCAGCAGCTCGTGCAGCCGTTCGGCGAGCCGGATCTGCGGCTCGGTGTAGTACAGGTTCGACACGTGGGTCAGGAGGCCGATCTGGCTGCGGACGGCGTCGATGACCTTGGGATGCGAGTGGCCGACGCTCATCACGGCGATGCCGGCCACGAAGTCGAGGTACTCCCGGCCGTCGGTATCCCACAGCCGGGTCCCTTCCCCGCGCACGAATGCCACCGGCTGCCGGCCGTAGACCGGCATGTGGAAAGCGGCCTCGGCGGCCCGAAGGCGATCGAAAGCGTCGCTCACCCGATCATCCTCTCATCCCGACACCATCGTTCCAACGCCGACGTCGGTGAAGATCTCGAGGAGCAGAGCGTGCTCCTGCCGGCCGTCGAGGATCGTCACTCGCGGCACGCCGCCCTTGATCGCCTGCAGGGCCGAGGAAACCTTCGGCAGCATCCCCTCAGACAACGCGCCCGACTCCTTCATCTCCGATGCCAGATCCGCAGGAAGCTCCTGGATCAACCCGCCTTTGGCGTCGAGGATCCCCGGCACGTTCGTCAAGTAGACGAGCTTGTCCGCGCCGACGGCCTCGGCGACGGCGGCCGCGACCTCGTCCGCGTTGACGTTGTACGCCTGCCCGCTATCGTCGACGCCGAGCGAGGCGATCACCGGGATGAAGTCCCTGAGGAGGTCTGACACGATCGCTGGGTTGACCTTTTCAACCTCGCCGACGAATCCGAGGTCTCCGGCTTCGTGCTCCTTCTTGCGAACGACGACGAGGTTCCCGTCCTCGCCGGACAGCCCCGCGGCGAGCGTGCCGTGCCGGTTGATCAAGGAAACGATGTCCTTGTTGATCGTGCCGACGAGCACCATCCGCACGACCTCGAGGTCTTCGGCCGTGGTGACCCGATAGCCGCCGACGAACGCCGGTTCGCCCCCGAGGCGGCGGATGTGCGCCGAGATCTGCGGGCCTCCACCGTGGACGACCACGGGGTTCATGCCGACGTACCGCATCAGAACGATGTCGCTGGCGAACGACGCGCGGAGGGCGGGGTCCTCCATCGCCGCGCCGCCGTACTTCACGACCACGGTGCGGCCGTGGTAACGCTTGATATAGGGCAGCGCCTCCATCAGGATGCGCGCCTTCTCGGTCGCGTTAAGGGTCACGTTGAGTACTCCGAGTTGATCCGAACGTACTCCGGCGACAGGTCGTTGGTGAGGACGGTGACCGAGGCATCGCCCCGTCCGAGGTCGCAGATCACCTCAACCTCGCGATCGAGCAACGCGGCTCGGGCCTTATCCCGGTCGCCGGGCCCGGGGCCGCCGCCCGCGCAGAGCTTCTCGCCACCGAGCCACACGTCCACCTGAGCCGGGTCGAATGGGATCTTCGTCGTGCCGAGCGCCGCGAGCACGCGCCCCCAGTTCGGATCGGCACCGTGCAGCGCGCAGCGAAGCAACACGGAATCGGCGATCCGCATCGCCGCCTGTTTCGCCTCCTGTGGTTTCGTCGCGCCGCGGACGGTGACCGCGACGACTTTCGTCGCCCCCTCTCCGTCCTCGACGATCTGGCGCGCAAGCGAACCGCATACCTCGCCGAGGCCCGCCTCGAACGCGGGGAGATCCGGATGATCTTCGCCGATCGGCGGCCCTTCGGCAGCGCCGTTGGCCAGCAGCAGGACGCAATCGTTTGTGGAGCGGCATCCGTCGACGGAGACGAGACCGAAACTGGCGGCCGATGCCCGGCCCAACGTGCGAGCCAGCACGCCGCGCTCGACCCGTACGTCGGTGACGATGAAGCAGAGCATCGTCGCCATCTCCGGCGCGATCATCCCGGCGCCTTTCGCGACTCCCACCAGCGATCCGTTTGGCAGGTCGGCCGCCGCGGTCTTGGGCTTCGTGTCGGTGGTCATGATCGCGGCCGCCAGCGCGTCGAGCCCGTCCGGGTTCAGCCCAGCGGCGGCGCCGCGGATCCCCTCCGTCAGCTTGGGCATCTCCATCGGAACGCCTATGACTCCGGTCGAAGCGACGAGCACCTGAGCGGGCTTGAGGCCGAGCGCGTTCGCGGTCTCTCGCGCCATCGTCTTGGCGTCCGTCGCCCCTTGGCGCCCGGTGCACGCGTTCGCGTTCCCGGCGTTGACGACGATCGCTCGAGCCGAGCCTTTCCGGATGTTGCGCTTGGTGTAGACGACCGGCGCAGCCAGCACCCGGTTGGTCGTGAAGATCCCCACCGCTGCGGCCGGGGTCTCCGACACCAGCAATCCGACGTCCGGGCGCCCGCTGGGCTTGAGGCCCGCAGCGACGCCCGATGCCCGAAAACCGGGTGGAAGCTTCATGGGTACACGCCCTCGGAGGAGAGACCGAGCGTCTCGGGAAGCCCCAGCATCAGGTTCGCGTTTTGGATCGCCTGCCCCGCCGCGCCTTTGCCGAGATTGTCGATCGCCGCGATCGCGATCGCGCGCCCGGCCCGCTCGTCCGCGCTCGCCCACACATGGCACGCGTTGGAACCGGCGGTGTATTTGGTTTCCGGCGGCGACGCCGTCGCCCGCACGAACGGCTCTGCGGCGTAAAACGCAGCCGGCGCCTCCCCGACGCGTGCGGGATCTGCTCCCGGAGCGAGCGATGCGATGCAGGTAGCGAGCAGCCCGCGCGGCATCGGGACGAGATGCGGAACGAACGTGATCCGGACGTCGGTGCCGCAGAGCCACGCCAGTTCCTGCTCAATCTCCGGCGTGTGCTTGTGAGCAGCCACCGAGTACGCCTTGAAGTTCGCGTCGACGTGGGAGAAGTGGATACCCGCGTTGAGTCCCCGGCCCGCGCCGGAGACCCCGGACGCCGCGTTCACGACGATCGTTTCGGGCAGGATCAACCCCTCGCGCACGAGCGGGGCGAGCGCGAGCAGCGCCGCTGTCGGATAACAGCCCGGATTCGAGACCGCGTGATGACCCTTGATCTCGTCGCGGTGGAGCTCGGGCAGCCCGTACGCCCACTTCCCGAGCCATTCTGGGGCGGTGTGCGCCGCGCCGAACCACTGGGCATACGAATCGGCGTCGGACAGCCGGAAGTCCGCGGAGAGGTCGATGACCCGCGTGCCGGCGGCGGCGAGCCGGCCTCCGAGCTCCATCGAAGCCCCGTGCGGCAGAGCCAGGAAAACGAGGTCGAGCTCCTCGAGTCGCGCCGCATCCAGCGCGTCGAACGGACGCCCCGCGTACGCGGCGAGGTTCGGGTAGACGGAAACGATGTCTCGGCCGGCGAATTCACGCGAGGTTGCGACCACCGGCTCGATGCCAGGATGGGCTGCCAAGAGGCGCAGCAGCTCGGCGCCGGTGTACCCGGACGCGCCGACGACCCCGACCCGTAGCGACATGTCGAAAGGCGGCCTCGAGGCCGCGGGGTCTGTTATACGAGATTCTGCATATTCATGCAAACCCCGGGGGAACGGGGTCGGGACGTGGAGGAGTCGCTACTCGCGGGCGAGCGCGTGTGCGACCGCGACGATTGCTCCGGCATAGAGGATTATGGCGACCACTAGCACCGAGAACGTCCCCTCCCCCCGCCGCCCTCAAAGGACGGCCCGTCGACGAGTCATGGGAACCTGCCCAAATCGTCCCACCACAGGGCGTGCGCGGTCAACCGCGAAAAGCGCCGAAACCGGTCAAGGCGCTTCGTGGCGAGGAGAGCGTCCTAGCGGACGACCCAGCCCGCGTTCTGGACGGCTTGCCCGATCGCCGTCATCCGGTCGCCGACCTCGGTGTCGGTGAGCGTGCGCTCGGGATCGCGGAACGCCAACGAAAAGGCGAGGCTCACCTTGCCGGTCTCGCCGATCTCGTCGCCGGGATAGACGTCGAAGACCGCGATCTGCTCGAGGAGAGGCCCGGCCGCGTCGCGAACAGTGCGCTCCACCGCTGCGGCCGGCGTCTCGACCGGCACGAGCAGCGCTAGGTCGCGCGCGACGGCAGGAAAGCGCTGCAGCTCACCGGGAGCCGCGTCTCGAGCGCGTCCGAAAAGTGGCGCCAGATCGACCTCCGCGACGGCCACACGCATCTCCAGGTCTAGCTCGCGCGCCACCCTCGGATGAAGCTCCGCGACGACTCCCACGTGAAGTCCTTCGACGATCAAACGCGCGCAACGTCCCGGGTGCATGGGCTCGAACGTCGCCGTCTCGAAGGTGACTCCGGCCACCCCGAGGCCTTCGACCAGCCCCTCGAGGACTCCCTTCGCGTCGAAGAAGTCCACGTTCCGATGCGGGCCATGCCAGCCCGCCGGGGCCGGGCCGGTCATCACCCAGGCAGCGCGAAGCGGCTCGTCGGGCAGCTCGGCGCCGGTGGGAACGAAAGCCTTTCCGATCTCGAAAAGAGCAACGCTGGTGTTGCGACGCGCCACGTTCTTTCCCGCAGCCAGCAGGAGTCCGGGAAGGAGGGAAGGGCGAAGAACCGACTCCTCCTCGGAGAGCGGGTTCGCGATGACGAGCGTCTTCCGCCATGGGTGATCCGGCGAGAGCGACAGCCGGTCGGCCAGACGCGGCGGGAGCATCGAGAGCGTGTGCGCTTCCGACATCCCCGAGCCGAGCAGTATCCGTCGCGCGAGGCGCCGGAGCGTCTGTTCGCGCGTGAGGCCACCGGCGCGACCCGACGACGGGAGCGTGAGCGCGATTCGGTCGAACGAGTAGCGCCGGGCCACCTCCTCGACGAGGTCGACCTCGGCTCGCAGGTCGGGCCGGAACGTCGGCGGCGTCACGCGAAGCGCCGAACGGGTCTGCGACTCGACGGCACAACCGAGCGATGTCAGATCCGACGCCATCTCGGTCGCGGGGATCGTCACCCCGAGGAGCGCGTTCGTTCTCGAGACGCGCAGGCGGATCGGCCGGAGCATGATGCGGCGCGGATAGACATCGAGCTCGCCGCGCGCCACCGTGCCGCCGCATACCTCGACGAGCAGCTGCGCCGCGCGGGCCGCCGCGGACGGAACGCCTTCCGGGTCGGCCCCTCGCTCGAAGCGAACGCTCGCTTCCGTTCGGAGTCCCAACCGGCGGGCCGTCGGAGCGATCCGATCCGGGGCGAAGTACGCGGATTCGAGCAAGATGTCTCTGGTGGACTCCCCTACCTCGGTTTCGGCGCCGCCCATGATCCCGGCGATCGCGACCGGTCGCTCGGCGTCGCAGATCGCAACGTCGTCCTTCGACAAGATGCGCTCGACGCCGTCGAGGGTAAGGAACCGCTCCTCGCCTTTGCGCGGACGCCGGACGACGACGGCCTTGCCGCGAAGCGTCTGGAGGTCGAATGCATGGAGCGGGTGACCGCGCTCGAGCAGCACGAAGTTCGTGACATCGACCGGTCCGGAGATCGGCCGCATCCCGCACTCGAGCAGCCGCCGCTTCATCCACCAGGGCGCCGGGTCGTGGCGGATGCCGGTGATGACCCGTGCGAGATAGCGAGGACAGCCCTTGGAGTCTTCGATCTTCACCGATGCGAGCTCGGGCGCGGCGGTTCCCTCGTCGCGCAGGTTCGGCTCCGGGATCGTGAACGGCAGCTCGTAGAGGGCCGCGACCTCGCGCGCGACGCCGGTGATCGATAGCAGGTCGGGCCGGTTCGGCGTGATATCGATTTCGAGGATCTCATCGTCGAGCTCGAGAGCCTCGCGTACGTCCCGTCCCGGCTTGAGGTCGGGGTCGAGCACGAAGATGCCCGAGTGATCGTCCGAGAGGCCGAGCTCTTTCGCGGAGCACAACATCCCGTCGCTCGTGCGGCCGAACATCTCGCGGCGGCCGATCTCCATGCCGCCGGGGAGCCTCGCGCCCGGCAGCGCGACCGGGACGAGGTCGCCCACGGCGAAGTTGCGGGCGCCGCAGACGACGCCGCGCGGTCCCTCTCCCGCGTCGACCGTGACCCAGATGATCTTCGTCGCACCCGGGATCACTTCGATCTCGCGAACCCGACCGACGACGACTCCTTGGATGCCCACCCCGGTTCGGATGATCTCTTCGACCTGGAGCCCCGCGATCGTCAAGCGCGCCGCGAGCTCGTCGGCGGCGGCTTCCACCGGCGTGAATTCGCGCAGCCACGAAAGCGGGACCCTCATCCGGCGAACCTCGCCAGGAAGCGGACGTCGTTGTCGAAGAGCTGACGCATATCCGTGATACCGAACGCTCGCATGGCGATGCGCTCGACGCCCATCCCGAACGCGAAGCCCGACACCTCTTCCGGGTCGTACCCGCCCGCCCGAAGCACGTTCGGGTGGACCATCCCGCAACCGAGGAGTTCGATCCATCCGCTCCGCTTGCAGGTTGCGCACCCGGCGCCTTCGCAGTTCGGACACGAGACGTCCATCTCCGCCGACGGCTCGGTGAACGGGAAGTACGAAGGCCGGAAGCGCGTCGTGAGCCGGCCCCCGAACACCTCGTGCGCGAACGCGTCGAGGGTTCCCTTGAGGTCGGCGAACGTGATACCCCGGTCTACCGCCAGGCCCTCCACCTGATGGAACATCGGCGAGTGCGATGCGTCGAACGCGTCGCGGCGGAACGTGCGGCCCGGCGCGATCACGTAAATCGGTGGTGGTTGCTTCTGCATCGCCCGGATCTGCACCGGCGAGGTGTGGGTGCGCAGCAGCGTCGACGCCCCCGCGATGTAGAGCGTGTCCCAGAGAGACCGGGCCGGGTGATCCGGCGGCATGTTGAGCGCCTCGAAGTTGTAGAAGTCGGTCTCGACCTCGGGCCCTTCGGCGACCCGATATCCCATGGCGAGGAACACGTCGGTGATCCGCTCGAGCATCACTGAGATGGGATGCGGATGCCCGAGGGCTCCTCCCCGGCCAGGGAGCGTGACGTCGACGCGATCGAGCGCGAGGCGCTCGGCCTCGACGCCGGCTTCCAGCACAGCCGCCCGCGCGGCGAGAGCCTCTTCGACCGCGGCGAGGGCCTCCTGCACGGCCCGCCCCAGCGTCTTGCGCTCTTCGGCGGATAGCGAGCCCATGCTCTTCTTGATCTGCGACAGAGGCGCCTTCTGACCGATCGAGGAAACCCGGGCCTGCGCGAGCTGCTCGGGCGTCGACGCCGCGGCGATCGACGCAAGCGCTTCGTCCTGGGCCCGGGAGACCTCGGCAACGGGGTCGTCGCTCATCATCGGGCGTCCTTCGGCAACGTGAAAGCGAACGTGGTCCCCGTCGCGTCGCTCTTCTCCACCACCAGCGCTCCGCCGTGCGCCTCGATGATCCCTTTGCAGATGTGGAGCCCGAGCCCGGTTCCCGAGCGGCGCTCGCCGGAACCGCGGCGATAGAACTTGGTGAAGATATGCGGCAGGTGGTCCGCCGGGATCCCTTCGCCGACGTCGATCACCCGAACCGTCACCGCGTCGGTGTCGTCGTCTCCGGAGACGACGATCGGTCCTGCTTTGGCGTACTTGATGGCGTTCTCGACGAGGTTCATCAGCACCTGCTCGATCCGGTTGGGGTCGGCGGTGACTTTCGGGAACCCATCCGGGAAGGCAACCTCGAGCGTGTGTTGCTCGACGTCGAGTCGCAGGCGCATCACGGCGTCGGTTGCCAGCGCAACGATGTCGACCTCCTGTCGCTTCAGCTCCAGACGCCCGGCTTCAAGCCGAGAGATGTCGAGGAGATCGCCCAGCAGGCGGGTCACGCGATCGGCGTCGTAGTTGATCGTCTGCAGCATCACGCGCTTCTGCTCGTCGGTGAATCGGTCCCATTTGGAGAGAAGGGTAGAGGTGAACCCCTTGACCGACGTGAGCGGTGAGCGGATCTCGTGCGAGACCGTCGAGATGATGTCGGATCGCGCGCGGTCGAGCCGCCGCCGCCGACTGATCTCACGCATCACGACGACGACCTCCTGCAAATGACGATCGGCGTCGCGGACGAAGCTCGCGCGAAGCGCCACCGGTACCTCCGTACCGTCGCGGCGCGTCAGCGAGTACTCCCGCTCCGGTGTCGCAGATACGGTCGAAAGAAGGCCGTCGAAGGGGTCGTGCCGCTCGTGCACGAGGAACCCCGACGCGTCGCGCAGCGGCAGCACTTCTCCGTAGAACGAGCCGACTGCTTCGTCGCGCGGCCACCGGCAGGTCCGCTCGGCGGCTCGGTTCATCGCTCGGATCGTGCGGTCGGCGCCGACCACCACGACCCCATCGGGGATGGCGTCCAGGAGGGCGTCGTCCATCTCAACCGTCTCCCCGCGGCAGGGTCGGGCCGGCGCGACGGCGCCGCGCCGCTGAGAACAATACGACCGCAGCCTCGGCGGCGACGGAAGGGCGGATCGGCGAACCGGCGGCGCCGGCGCCGGCACGTTCTGTTACCGCGTCGGTCATCTCCGGGGGGACGGTCCCCTCCCCCGATACGAGCACGGCGAGCGGCACGTCGAGCGCCGCGGCTTCGGGAGCCGGGCCCTCCGGGTCGACCGCCACGACACGGACCCCGGCGGACCGCAACGCCGCAGCGCAGTCTTCCGGTGACACGTCGGGGGCGATCGCGAGCACGAAGTGCGCCCCGGCGGCGCTGCGCACGGGTTTGGGCGCGAAGAGGTCGGTGGTTCCGGCAGTCGCGATCGCGACCGCTCCGCCGGCGGCCGCGCAGGAGGAGAGGATGGATCCCGCCGTCGCGGGGTCGCGCACGCCGGCGAGCACCGCACCGAGGCCGAATGCGGCGACCGCCTCCTCGAGCGAGCAGGCGGGCATCGATGTGATCCCCAGGACGTCGGGGGCGGTCTCCACCGAGGTGAGCGAAGACATCACCGCGGGCGAAACCTCGAGCACCGTAGCGCCGCGCGCTCGTGCATCTCGGAGCAGGTCGCCACGCTTGGTCGTCGCCGACCGCGTGTGCAACACGCGCGTCACATCGGTCTTGGATCGGAGCGCGACGGCGAGGGCACGGTGACCCTCGACGATCATTTGGCGGCGGCGTTCGCGCTCGCGCCGCTTCCGGAGCTTTCGGATCTGGCGGATCGTGGGATTGTTTGGGTTGGAGATCACGCGCCCAGCGCGCCGCCGCTCTGCAGGCCTGCCCGAGCGACTTCGACGAGCGCGCCGAACGCGGCTTTGTCGCGCACCGCCAGATCGGACAGCATCCGGCGATCGATGTCGACTTCCGCGATCTTCAAGCCGTTGATGAAGCGGTTGTACGACAGACCGTGCTCGCGGCAGGCCGCGTTGATGCGCGCGATCCACAGGCGCCGGAAGTCACCCTTCCGCGTCCGGCGATCGGCGAACGCGTAGCGCATTGAGTGCAACGTCTGCTCGTGCGCCTTGCGGTAGTGACGGCCCCGTGCTCCGCGATAGCCCTTGGTCTGCTCGAAGACGGCGCGACGCTTCTTGTGACCGCCGACCGCTCGCTTCACGCGTGCCATGGCTCAGCCCCCCAACAGCTTCCGTGCGCGACCGGCGTCCGGCTTCGACACTTCGACCATCGGCGTGAGCCGGCGCTTGTGACGCGGGCGCTTCTTGCCGAAGTTGTGGCTCATGAACGCGCGCTTGCGCATGATCTTGCCCGAGCCGGTCTTGCGCATCCGCTTCGCGGCGCCTCGGTGCGTCTTCATCTTCGGCATGGCTACATCCTTTCTGGTGCTTCTCGAGCAGACCTCGACGGCTTCGGCTATGCGGGCTTCGCGGCGCGCTTGTTCGGCGCGAAAACCATCGTCATGTTCCTCCCGTCGAGCTTCGAGGGAACCTCGACGTGCGCGATCGGCGAGAGGTCCACAGCCAGGCGCTCGAGGATCCGCTGCCCGAGCTCGGGGTGCGCCATCTCCCGTCCGCGGAACATGATCGTCAGCTTCACCTTGTTCCCTTGCCCGAGGAACCGCTCGATGTGACCCTTCTTCGTTCCATAGTCGTGGCGGTCGATCTTCGGGCGCATTTTCATCTCTTTGACTTGAACCTGACCCTGCTTGCGTTTCGCCTCCTTGGCCTTCAACCCCAGTTCGTAGCGGTACTTCCCGTAATCCAGCAGGCGGCACACCGGCGGATTCGCTTGCGGCGCCACCTCAACGAGATCCAGGTCCAGTTCGCGAGCGATCCGCAACGCGTCTGGGAGTCGCACGATCCCAACCTGGCTCCCGTCCGGCCCGACGAGGCGTACCTCTGTGGCTCGGATCCTGTCGTTCACCCTCGGTTCAGCGATCCAGCATCACCTCTTCCATTCATCCGACGAAGGGGGCTCCCGATGCAAAACGGGCGCCACGAGGGCGCCCGACGCTCTTCGCGCAACCCGTCTGAGCCTCGGCTCGCCGGGTGAGGGCCTCCCCTTCTTGTGCGTACGTGACGGGCAGTATACGCCAACGTCCCCGCCGCGTGGCGGGGACGTTCGCTCGATTCCGAAGCGGCTCAGGCAGGACGGACGTTCGCCGCCTGCTTCCCCTTCGGGCCCTCGACGATATCGAATTCCACCTTCTGCCCCTCGGTGAGGGTGCGGTACCCCTCCATCTGGATGGCGGAATGATGGACGAAAACGTCGTCTCCGTCGGGCCGCGAGATGAAGCCGAAGCCTTTCTCGTTGCTGAACCACTTGACGGTGCCTTCTGCCACGTCCTGCCCTCCCGGCCGCGCCGCCCCGACCTCCAGGGCAACCGCTCACGGCCCCTTGCGAACGCGCGCGAGCGTAACACCAGGCTATCGGGGGTGGCAAGGATCCTGAATAGCCTTCAGCCGAGGTGTTTCTAGGGCACGATCTTCGAAATCGGCAGCTCGATGATGTCCGTCGCCCCGCGCTCCTTCAGCTCGGGGATAAGCGTGTTGATCCGCGACTTCTCGACCACCGTTTCAACGGCGAAGTCCTGTTCGTGAGACAAGCGCGAGACGGTCGGGGACTTCATCGCGGGGAGGATGTCGAGGACCTTCTCGAGGTTCGCTTCCGACACGTTGAGCTTCACGAGAACCTTGCCGCGCGCGGCCAGTGCGCCCGAAAGAAGCGTTTCGAGGTCGCGCATCGCTTGACGCTTCGCCGGATCGGCGTGAGAGGCCCGGTTTGCGATGAGAACGGTATGCGACTCGATGAGCGTCTCGACGATCTTCATACCGTGGCGGCGCAGCGTCGATCCGGTCTCGGTCAGCTCGACGATCGCGTCGACGATCTCGGGAACTTTGGCTTCCGTCGCCCCGTACGAGGTGAAGATGCGCACGGGGATGCCGAGTTTGTCGAACGTGCGCTGCGTGATGCCGGGGTACTCGGTGGATATCTTCGAGTTCGCGGGGAGCTGATCGGCGCGTTCGATCGTCGAGTCGCCGGCGACGGCAAGAACGATACGAACCGTGCCACCTCCGGCACGTCCCGAATAGGACAACTCGGAGAGGATCTCGACGTCGGCTTCGGTCTCTTCGACCCAGTCACGGCCGGTGATGCCGAGGTCGAAGAATCCCTCCTCGACATAGCGTGGGATCTCTTGCGGCCGAAGGATCGAGACGCGATCGATCCGCGGGTCGTCGACCGTCCCGTGGTAGTCCCGGTCCGACGCGCGCAGCAACGGGAGGTCGGCCGCCTCGAGCAGCGCGAGCGTCTGCGCCTCGAGCGACCCCTTTGGAACGACCAGCCTGAGCATGGACGCGATGCTAGCAGAGGGGCCGCCCGTTGCTTCCGCGACTCGGCGGTCGTAGCATCGCCATCAAATGCGGGCAACCGGAGGAGGAGTCATGGCACATACCAACGAGGAAACGCTCAAGGGCGCGGTCGCTGCACAAGAACAAGGCGACATCCAAGGGATGGTCGGTATGTTCGCCGACGACGTCGTCGTCCACGTCGGCGGAAAGAGCTTCATCGCCGGCGATTACAAAGGGAAGGACGGCGTGATCGAGTCCTACGGCAAGTTCATGGGTTCCCTCGGCGAGATCACGAAGATGGAGACGCACGACCTGCTCGCGAACGACACCCACGGCATCATGCTGCAGACGATCGAAGCGAGTCGCGGCGGCAAGTCGATCACGATCAACGGGGTGGCGATCCTTCACTTCACGAACGGCAAGGTGTCCGAAGCGTGGTTCCTCGACGAAGACCCCTACACGGCCGATCCCTGGTACAACGCAGGAAAATGACCTAAGAGGGGATCCGAGAATTATCGGGTCGCCGCGCGCTGCATCAAAGCCATCTCGACGGCAGCTTGGGCCGCGTCGAAGCCCTTGTTCCCGTGCTCACCGCCCGCCCGGGCTTCTGCTTGCGCGACGTTCTCCGTCGTCAAGACGCCGAACGAAACGGGGATCCCCGTGTCGAGGGCCACGCGCTGCAGGCCATGGGTGGCGGCTTGTGACACGTACTCGAAGTGTGGCGTGTCGCCGCGAACCACGCAGCCGAGCGCGACGATAGCGTCGTGAGAGCCGCTCCGGGCCAGGCCCTGGGCCGCGAGGGGCAGCTCGAACGCGCCGGGCACGCGCTGCACCGTCACCTGATCGTGGGGGACGCCATTCTTCGCGAGGCATTCGCGCGCGCCTTCGAGCAGCCGTTCGGTGATCTCGGCGTTGAACTCGGCGACGACGATCGCGAACCGCAACCCCGAGGCGTCGAGGGGACCCTCAGGCGTCTTCTTCGTGCCCGCCACCGGGGCCTCCGCTCGCGCGCGGCTTCACCGCCGCCGGTTCCTCCCCCGGCACGTCGTCGTCGAGGTCGAGCAAGTGCCCCATCTTCGCCTTCTTCGCGCGCAGGTAGGCGACGTTGTGCTCGGTGACGCGCGCCTGGAGCGGAACGCGCTCCACGATCGACAGCCCGTACCCTTCCAGGCCGGCGCGCTTCGTGGGGTTGTTGGTCAGGAGCCGCATGGACGTGATGCCGAGGTCGACGAGGATCTGCGCGCCGACGCCGTAGTCGCGCGGATCCGGCGGGAACCCGAGCTCCGTGTTCGCTTCGACGGTGTCGCGGCCCGACTCCTGTAGGCGGTACGCCTTGAGCTTGTGCAGGAGC
>Ga0070708_100001822_pt1 | contig 16341 bp, 15 predicted proteins | sample KBSK5503metaG_FD_65469 | JGI IMG/M metagenome (GOLD analysis project Ga0070708, IMG submission 65469) | Corn, switchgrass and miscanthus rhizosphere microbial communities from Kellogg Biological Station, Michigan, USA - KBS K5-50-3 metaG | ecosystem: Host-associated > Plants > Roots >... | reverse complement strand
CAGCTGCGCGGGCAGCCCGGTGACCGCGGGATCCATCAGCCGGTGCAGCCGGGCCGCCGCGACCTCCGCCGCGTGGCACAGCGCCGCCGTCAGATGGTCGCAATGGGCGGACAGGTCGATCCCGTGGAACCCAGCGGTGCTGGTGAACCGCCCCTCGAGGTAGGCGGGGGAGTCGGTGACCCCGGTCAGGGCGCGGCGGACGGCCTCCTCGAGCTGGCCGGCCGCCCGGTGGACCTGGGTGAGCACCGGTCCCGCCACCCGGAACGACACCGGCGCCTGCAGGGACCGCGGCGACGGCTCGTCGCCCATGGCCGCGCGGAGCCGCCCGAGCACCGCGGCCAGCACGTCGTCGCCGCGTGCGCACCCGGCGAGGTAGGGATCGCGCGGCGCCCTGGCCGCGACGATGGACAGAGCCGCGGCCGCCTCCATCAGCGAGGTGAGCGCGGCGGCCTCGCCCAGGCGCAGCGCGCACAGCCCGGTCGTGCCCGGCACGCCCTGAATCAGGGCGATGCCCTCCTTCGGGCCGAGGCTGAACTCGGTCAGCCCGTGGCGGCGCAGCGCCTCGCGGGCGGGCCGCAGCGCGGCGCCGGGCCCGAGCACCCGGCCGATGCCGGCGACGGGCCCGAACGCGTGCGCCAGCTGCATGATCTCGCCCGCGGCTCCCGCACCGGTCCGGGGGATCGCCGGCGTGATGTCGTAGCTGAGGAAGTCGGCGAGCCGCTGGCAGAGCTCGCCGGACACGGCTGCGTCCCCGGACAGGAACGTTAGCAGCCTGACCGTGATGATCGCACGGACCTCGGGCGGGTCCAGCCAAGGCGGACCGCCCGTCGCTCGCGCCAGCAGCAGGTTGCGCTGGTGGGAACGCTGCTGCTGCTCGGTGAGGCGAACCGAGGACAAGGCTCCCATGCCGGTGGTCACCCCGTAGACCGGCCGCCCGCCGCGCAGCGCCGACAACGCCTCGGTGCGCCGCCGCCGCACCGCCTCCAGCAGGCCGGGCCCGATGCTGACCGGCTGCCCGGCGGCGATGGCCCGGACGAGGGCCAGGTCGGCGTCACCGGCCGCGGCGACGGTCAGGGCAGGCTGCACTAGCGGTACCGGAGCATCGTTCCGATGCCGTGCTCCTCGGCCCGGCGCACGATGGCCAGGCCGACGGCGATGTCCAGGATGGCGAGCCCCCGGTGCCAGAACAGGATCCGCTCGTCGTCCCGCTCCCGGCCGGGGCGCCGGCCGGTGACGACCTGGCCCAGCTCCGCGTACAGCGACCCGGCCGAGAGCCGGCCGGTATCCACGTGGCGGCGCAGCGCGCCGAACCTTCCCGACTGCGCCTCCCGCCAATCGTCCACCACCACCTTGTCCATCACGTCGAGCAGGTCGAGTTCCACCGCGCTGACCGTGCCGTACGGCACCACGAAGGCGCCGGGCTTGACCAAGGCGGTGCGCAGCAGCGGCTGGGGTTCGGTGAGCCGGGACGCCTCGACCAGGATGTCCGCGCCGTCGAAGGTTTCCTCGGCCGTGGCAGCCACCCGGACGCGGGTGCGGGTGACCGCGGCGAGCTGCTCGGCGAACGCCTCGCGGGATTCGGCCCGGCGGCTGGTGACACGGATCTCGTCCAGGCCGAACATCTCGTCGAGCAGCACAATGTTCCAGAACGCGGTGCCCCGGGCGCCGACGTGGCCGAGTACCCGGGAATCCGGCCGGGCCAGGTAGCGGGCGCCCACGGCGGTCATGGCGCCGGTCCGGCAGGCCGTGATCAAGGTGGCGTCCATGATCGCGAGCGGCACGCCCGTTCCCGGGTCGTAGAGCGTCAGCAGCCCGAGCTCACTGGGCAGCCCGGCGGCGTAGTTCGACACGAAGTCGCCGACTACCTTGACGCCGCTCACGCCGCGGGCAGGCGCGCGGCCGCCCGACAGATGGCCGCGGAGCACATTGAAATGGCCGGCTCCGTCGTTGTCCGGGACGAGGTGCACCCGCGGCTCCACCACCACGCGCCCGTCGCCGTGAGCGCGCACGGCATCCTCCACCGCGTCGACGATCTCGGCGTGGGACAGGGCGAGCGAGTCGATGTCCGGCCCGGACAGGAACCGGAGCCACAGTCCTCCCGCCGTGGCCACGTCAGCGATCACCCCCAGGCCCGGCGATGCCGGGCAGGGTGCTGGTACATGGCTTCACCCCGGCATTATCCCGAACGGGCCTGGTGCCTGCCCGGCCCACCCATCAAGCCCGGTGGTTTTCATCGATCATGGGTTCATGCTCGGTGGCTGGAGGCCGCCGGGCGGCGCCGGCGCCCCTTTATCAAGCTGCCGCTGCCGGGGAAAGTCGGCCGGGCGTTCAAGGCCGGCCGGTCCGTGCCGGCCGCCGGGGAACTCGGGTCACGGACCTGGCGATCGTGGCTCGCCGGCCGTTACCGCCCACCGGTACAGGACTGAGGGGTTCCCAGCTCGAGCCGGGCCAGGCATTCCGGTGGTGGCCGGCTACGACGGCCCCGGGCAGGACCGGGTGTGCTTCGTCAAACACTTGTGACATCGCCCGCCGGGCGCTGTGCTTGTGCGGGCGCTGTCTTGGGTGTGTGCCTGGTGCGCCGGGCTGTGGCCGGCGCACCAGGCGGCCCGGATCGGGGGCGGGCGGTCGGTTTGGCGGTCAGCAGTTGGCGAGTTCGGGGCTTTGGTTGAGGAGCTGGGCGCGGGCGGTGGTGAACTCGGCCAGGGCGCGGGTGGCGGCGGGGCGGAACACGGCGGCGCGGTGGCAGTTCTGGAAGGCGAGCCGGACGCCGAAGTGGCGCTCGGCGGCGGCGCGCATGGCGTCGCTGGCCATCAGCCGCAGCAGCTGGCCCCGGGCGTTCTCGTCCGGGGGCGGTACCTGGTTGTCAGTGAAGTCGGCGCCGCTGGCGCGCAGGCGTCCGGTCAGGTCGCTGATGAGCTGCCAGGCGTAGGGCAGGGACGCCTGGATGCAGGCGGTGAACGCGGCGTCGTCGACGCTGCCGTGGCGGGCCTGGTCGAGCAGGTCCGGCGGGACGGTCAGGGACATGGCTGGTCCTTTCGGTGTGTAGCCGGTTGGGTACGTCAGGTAGCCTATATGGGAATGGTTATCATTTCCAGATGGCGGCCCGCGGGTGGCCACGGTGAGTCGGCGGCGTAAGCCACGCGCCGTCCCCGGCTCGCGGCCTCCAGCTCCACCCCGTCATGAGCTGGCCCCGACGTGCTCGATATCCCGCGCGCGTAGGCGCGCGCGGGAGGCGTCCGCGTTCACAAGCGGGCGCTCGTGCTTTCCTGTCGCATTTCATCCTCGGCATGCCGGTATTCACGGATCGGGCATTCACGCGTCTAGTGCAGACGGTCGCTTATGCGGGTTCGGGACCGGTCATCTGGGTTAGCGATTCCAGGGTGAGTTCCCAGGGGAATATGTCAAGATGCTGACTTCCGGTCCCGGGAGCGTGCAGCGGGTAAACATCCGGCCGGTAGAGAACACAAACACCCCATGAGCGGAGCTTCCCGATGTTGTCCTCGAAAGCAGGGTGAGCAGCGTGCGCAAAGTTCGTGAACGGCAACGCGACGACAGGGAGCTTCTTGCCGATCGCTTCGACAAGGATACCCAGCGCGAGCGTGTCGCATATTCCGTAGCCCCATTTGTTGATGGTGTTGAGGGTGGCCGGGGCGACAATGATGGCGTCGGGCGGGGGCAAGACATCTGGCGTTCCTGGTTCTTTGTACTCGCTCCGCACGGGGTGGCCCGTCAGTTTCTCCAGCGCGGCGGAATCGATGAACCTGGTCGCCGACGGGGTCACGAGCAGGCAGACATCCCATCCGGCCTTTTGCGCGGGCTCTATGAGACGGGAAACGTGACGTGCGGGTGGCGCTCCGCACGCAATGACGTAAAGGACACGGGTCACGCCGTCACGCCGCATCGTTCGGCCTCCCAGCCGTCCCATTCGACGACCCGCACGCCGCGCTGGTGCAGCAACGCCATGATCGCGTCAGGATCTCGCGTTTCCGGTGGCGGTAGCACAGCCGCGTCCTCCAGGAGACAGCGGACCGTTTCGCTGGCGTCATGCTACTCATCAGTCATCGCCCGCCCGCGACTCTTGGACTCCAGAGCCGCGACGAACGGCGGATCAGGCACTACGCCGAAGCGTGCGGCGCCTCCCAAAGGCCCGAGTTCGCTGAACACCTGCTGTGCCACGTCGGCGAACGGCTCATCCTCCGCCGCAAGATCGTCCTCGTAGGCGATGGCTCCTACCGGGCAGACCGGCTCGCACGCGCCGCAGTCCACGCACTCGTCGGGGTGGATGTACATCATCCGTCCACCCTCATAGATGCAGTCGACCGGGCATTCCTCGATACAGGTCCTGTCCTTAAGGTCCACACAGGCACCTCCTATGACATATGGCATTGATATTTCTCCATCTGCTATCCGGCCGTCAGCCGATCATGACTTTTTCAGTGTCTTAGACTCGGCGCCGCCCCGGCCGCGCCAACCTCCAACCGCGCCGTGCCTGCGCCACGGTCGTCAGCCCCATAACCGTAGCGACTGGCGCGGCGCCTGGCTCGTTGCTGGATAACTGTGTGCTTACGCTGACGGAGTCCCCAAGGGCTTACCGAGCGGTGGCCATGGCTTCATTCCCACCGCAGCCGTGTGGACATTGAGAAACAGCCAGAACAGCAGGAATGTAATAGCCAGGAAGACGGCTCCGGCTGCCTGAGCTAGTACTGGCGCTGCCGCGAGTTCGCTGGCCGCGGCAAGGCCCAGGCCCAGGACGACGAGCGTGATCGCGAGCGTGTAGATTCCCGGCAGCCGGAGCGACGGCACCAAGAGGAACAGGAAGTAAGATCCGAAAGCTATGAAATAGGCCGCTTCGGCGGCAGGCACATCAGCCGCCGGGATCGCGTACCAGTTGTGCGCGAGCCCGACCACGAGGAACCCGAAGCTCATGAACAGGCCGGCGACCGTCCCGAAGATTCCCGCCAGAAGCGACTGCCCGCGGATAATGCCCCAGACTGCCGTGAGCGGGAGCGGCACGCCTGTCGTGAATATAGCGATCGGGACCGCCACTCCAGCCGTGCCGGCCGGAAATACGCCTACGAATAGCATCCCCAGGGTCAGAGCTCCGATCGCGAAGACGGACACGCCCAGCGCCAGTGGGTCACCACCGGCTCCTATTAGTACGTCCGATGGCGATGGTGCTTCCGCATGTGTCAGTGAGTCTTCGGAGGATACGGATGCTGCTTGCGCTGTTGACACGGTCTTCTCCTAGCTAAGTCGGTAAATCTCCTGGTGCTGACGACTGCCACGCACTCGTCGGGTGGATGTACATCATCGGCCCGCTCTCAGAGATGCAATCCTCCGCGCATTCCTCGATACGGTCCTGTCCTTAGGTAGCCACTAGCCTGGGGGAATCCGAGGCGAGCAGTCGCCGCGCCTGTGCAATGTCACGAGGGCGGTCCACGGCGAGCACGGCAGTAAGACGTCGTTCAGCATCGAACCAGGCAAAGCTCCACCCCCTCTCGTCCGCAGGCTCGCAAAATTCGGGCTTATCTTCCGTTCCTGGCCGGCCGAGGTACTGCACCTTATGGCCGAACTGGTCGCTCCAGAAGTACGGCACCGGGTCGTAAACCGGGCCGGAATCGCCTTCTGCGAGTAGGGAAGCCGCCGCAACCGCTGGGCCTGAGGACGCGTCGTCCCAGTGGGTGATCCGCAGGTGACGGTTCCAGCGCGGCGACCAGCGCGCGGCGACGTCCCCGACCGCCACGATTCCCGGCGCCGCACGCAGCCGCTCGTCGACGACCACGCCGCGGTCAAGTTGCAGCCCGGATCCTTCCAGCCACCCAGTTTCCGGCCGGACACCGATTCCAGTAATCACCGTGTCGGCAGGTACCAGCGTCTCGTCCTGGAGCAGGACGCCGGCGCATTCGACGCGCGCTACCGCTGTGCCGCACCGCAGATCGACACCTTCCCACCACGGCATGAAGCGCTCCGCGACCTCCGCACCGCATACCTGCGCGGCCGGCCCGGGCCCGGCCTCGAGGCAGGTCACACGGCAGCCAGCGGTGATTGCGGCGGTCACGACCTCCGCTCCGATCCAGCTCGCACCGATAACAACGATCCGCGCGCCCGGCACCAGCCGGTCCCGGAGCACCCGCGCATCATCAACGGTCCGAAGGAGTAGCTGTTCACCGTCGCCGGGTAGCCGGACGGGCCTCGCCCCCGTCGCTATCACCAGCCCGTCGTAGGTCACCTCGCCGCTGATCGTGGTCACGGTCCGCTCACCGGGCCCCAGACCGGTCGCGGCGGTACCGAGCTGGATCTGTACGCCCAGTCCGGTGAGGTCGACGGGAAGCGTCGGGTCCGTGCATGTCCCGTGCAGCATGCCCTTCGACAGTGGTGGCCGATCGTAGGGCATGTGCGGCTCGGCGGCGATCAGGACAACGTCGCCGTCGTGCCCCTGTCGCCGGAGAGCAACGCAGCTCCGCGACGCGGCGAGTCCCCCTCCGACGACAACAATCCGGTCCATCCGCCGTACTTCAGCCATTTTCATGACGCACCTCGTGATACGCGGGCCCCGCGCAGCGGCTACTCGAAGAGGCGGATGGCGGCGTCAGGACAGGCCATGGCTCCGGTTCTGGCCGCTTCCTCCAGGCCTGGCTCGACATCAGCAAGGTGGCCGACCTCCTTGTTGTATCCGTCGTCGTCCAGGCCGTACACCTCGGGCGCAAGTGCCGCGCACTGCCCGTGGCCGCAGCACAGCGCCTGATCGACGAGATATCTCACGCGCCGTCCCCTTTCCGGTTCCCCGGCGTGAAGGCCAGCTTGAGCTCGTCCATGTTCCGGGCGACGCTGCTGTTGCTGTAAACGGGCGTGTACCCGTCAGGAATGGCGAAATCAGGAATCCGCCGGAGGATCTCCTCGAGCGCCACGAGGGCCTGCAACCGCCCGACATGCGCGCCGATACACCGGTGCGGGCCGTACGAAAAGGCGAGGTTAACGGGTGCCGGCCGGTCGAGGTTGACTCTCCTGGGCTCCTCGACGAGCCGCGGGTCGCGCGACGCGGCGGCCTGCGAGAGCATCACGAAGTCGCCTTCCTTAATCGGCTGGCCCGCGACCTCGGTGTCCCGGGTGGCGGTGCGGCCGACGGCGACGATCGGCGCGTAGACACGGATCACCTCCTCGACCAGGCTGGGCCGCAGTCCCGGGTCGCGCATCACCCGCTCCCGGTCGCCCGGGTGGGTCGCGAGGTGATGAGCGATGCTGGCAAGAACGTGGGAGGTAGTGCCCAGCCCGCCGGCCATCATGTCGATCATGACGAAGAGCTTGTGGTTCCACGGGCACGGCTCGCCATCGTCTGCGGTCACCCCCGCCAGCACCGCGTCGACGAAGTCGCCCCGCGGCGGCTCGCTCTCCCGGGACTTCAGGTAGCTCGTGAGGAATTCGGCGACGGTTCCCCAGGCGGCGGCACGCTCTGACGCCGCCCCCCGCATGGCGGTATCGGTGGCCTTCTGAATCGCGTTGAGCTCGCTAAACGGGACACCGAGGAACGACCCGAAGAACACGCGGCCGGGCAGCTGCGCGGCGAATTCGTCGACAAACTCGCAGCTTCCATTCTCGATGAACGTATCGATGAGGTAATTCGCCTGCTCGCGGATGTTTGCCTCGCGGGACCGGATGGCGCGCGGGCTGAAATACGGGCCGAGCGCGGAACGCCACCGCGTGTGGTAAGGCGGGTCGATCTCGAGTGGGTAAAGCTTGAGCCCGCCCTCCTCGTTGCTGCGATTCGGCTCGAACCCGAGCGTGTTCGTGAACGTCCCGTAATCCTGGGCGCAGCGGCGCACGTCCTCGGCGCGGCTGACCATCCAGTAGCCCCCGAATGCGTTGCTGTGGGCGACCGGGCACTTGTCTAGAAGCTCGTCGAGCACGTCATCGTAGTGATCGCGGAACTCCGGCGAGTCGAGGTCGAAGTCATTGAAATGGTCGCGGCCGCCAATGAATCCGGGTGCACTCATTCCACTTACTTCCTGTCGTGAGGAGGGGGCACAGGCATGCGCTTTGGGCGATTAGGATGATTTTGGGCTTTGTCATTCGCCCTTGATGGCCGCTAGGGCGGCTTCGGCGACGTCCATGTCCTGGGACCAGTGGCCGCCGCTCACCCCTATTCCGCCGACGACGGTGTTATCGATGAGGATGGGGTAGCCGCCGCCGAAGACGATAAGCCGGTCGACGCCGGCCGGCGCGCCCGCCGACAGTGGGGCGTCGTCCTTGATGAAGTCGTGCCATTCGTGGCTCGGCATGCTGAATCCGGCGGCGGTGTAGGCCTTGTCCTGGGCGACCTGCACGCACATCAGGGCAGCGCCGTCCATCCGCGTGTAGGCCTTGAGCACGCCTGCGGTGTCGCAGATGGCGATCACCGACGGTACGCCGATCTCGACGGCGCGGGCCTCGCCCGCGGCTATGAGGCGATGTGCCGCCGCCGTGCTGATGTTCTGCGTGGAGACAGTGTTGCTCATCGATTGTCCTAGTTCCGGTATCTGGTAGCGGCTTAGCGGCGGAAATTCTGCGCGAGCCCCAGCGAGGCGGCCTTCTCGCCCTTCAGTTGCCGTATCAGCGAGTCATTGTCCCAGTACGCGCGCTCGGCGATGAGCTTGTCCGGCTCTTCTTCATCGAAGATGTACAGAGCGCATACCTCGAAGGAGACGAAGTTGCCCGATGCGGGCACTCCCGCGAATTCGGCGGAGTGAGTCCCGGACGCGGTACCTTCGCGGATCGAGCAGCCCGGAACGTCGTACTCGTGCGTTACGTTCCATTCCAGGTCGGGAAGCACTTTATCGAGAAGCTCGTAGAAGCTCTCCACTCCCTGGATGCCGTCGTACTGGATTCCTCCAGCGACAATCTGGTAGTAGGCACGGTCCGCCTGAACGAATGTCGCGTTGACCTTGTCGTACTCGTGAGTGTTCTCGGCGTCCATGTGCTCTTTGACAGTACGCCGCTGCAGGGCAATCCGCTCCTGATCAGACACGGTTGAGGTCATGGAAAGCTTCTCCTTTCGCCGATTCCGGTGCTACCCCGCGCACGGGAAGCCTCCCGGTTGTGTCGCATCTACTGCATAATGAGGTTGATGCTATCGGCGGCGTGACGTGGATCACTATCCGTTAGCCGAAGCGTATGGAGCCGATTCCCGAAATCTCTTATCTAGGCTCGGGCCAGCGTTTGCGATGGGAGAACGCCGAATCGCTGGCGGTACTGCTGGGCGAAACGGCTCGGGTGCAGGAAGCCCCAGCGGGCGGCAACCTCGGTGACCGTGGCGCCTCCCGCGCCCGAGCAGAGCTCGGCGTGTACCCGGTCGAGCCGGACCGACCTGACGTAGGCGGCGGGTGACATGCTGACTTCTTTCTGGAACGCCAGCTGCAGGGCCCGCTCGGTGACTCCGGCGGCCGCCGCCAGCTGGGCGCTGGTCAGGGCCTCTTCCGGATGCGCCTGGATCAGGTCGATGACCCGCTTGATATGCCGCCGGCGCGCCGGCGTCCCGTCCTCGGTTAGGAGCGCGGAGTAGTTATGCGGGATCACCGTTAGCAGCTGGCTGAGGATCGCGAACTCCAGGTGTTCGCGGGCCAGCGGCATGGTGGCGATCCCCCCGGGGCGGGCAAGTTCGGTCCACAAGAACGGGACCGAGGCGGCAAGCGCCTGCCCGCCGCCCGTGCTGAGATCGAATCCGAGCCTGAACCGCACCGGCTGCTGGACAGGCCGGCCGATCAGCCGTGCGAGCTGGGCCTCCAGGGACGCCTTCGGGACCTTCACGATGTACTGAACCGTGTCCGGCTCCCACCTGACAGTGAGAGGTTCGTCTGGCGACAGCATGGCTGCGCACCGGCCGGCCTGCGCCAGCGCGCGTTCGCGTCGCTGGCAGACCACGCAGGCCCCGCGGATCGGCATGGTCACGTGATAACAGGCCTCAGGCGGCGGCACGTCGACGATGACGTGGGCGCCGTAGGCGAGGTAACCGACCGTGACCCGGGCAGACTGAGCGTAACGGAGGTCGAAATGCAGGCCGGATCTAGCGTCGATCACCAGGCGGTGGGGCGTGAACACCTTGTCGATATAGGCATGGGCCTGATCGAGATCGCGAGTCGACACTGCAGCGACCCCGGGTCCGGTGTTGGACCTGTCCATCTCGAAATCCCCTTGAGTGAGGGCTGCCCATCAGTAGTCGGCCCCTAACCGGGACGCCATTCGAGTATTCGGATGGAGTTTCAGATATCCGAATCTATAGCCGTCCAGGCCGGGTGTCAACATCACCGTCGGTGCGGCGTGGCTACAGCACCGCGACCGGGCATACCGGCCCGGCGGTGCCACCCACGACGGGAAGCGCCGCCGCCATGAACAGGAACTCCGGCCGCCGCTCAGCGGCGAGCTCGTCCAGGACCAGGCCTTCCATGAGCGGCACTCCGTGGTTTCGCAGCAGCAGCTGATGCACGGGAAACGTGGTGCCGGGCGATGATGGCTGCACCTCCACGGCGTAGTTGTCCGCGCCGACCGCGGCGACGCCGGCCTCGACCAGCCACTCCGCCGCCCCGCGGTCGATCCCGGGCTCGCCTGCGAAGTACGCCCCGGCGTCTCCCGCGCAACGACCGAGCCAGCCCGTCCGGACGAGCACGACGTCGCCAGGCTCGGGGTGCGTGCCGCCTTCTGCGGCGGCACGAAGATCCGCGGCCGATATCACGGCACCCGGCTCAAGAGGCCGGGGCTGGCGCGCCGCGATGTCCAGCAGGACACCGCGCGTGACGATCGGGGCGAGCTTCTCGGCGCCGCATCGCCGGGCCCCGGTCGTGCTGCGCGTGCCCGCAGACGGGAACCCGTTGTACAACAGATCGTCGCACCACACGTGGGAGAGCGCGTCGATGTGCGTTCCGGTGTGGGTGGCGAAGGAGACGACGTCCTCGGCAAACTGGAATCCATCGGGCCTGCGGGCACCGGCGGCGTAATCGCCCCCATCACGGGTCATGAAGTGTTCGGGCTCCTTGCGGTGACGCGGCACCAGGGTCGACGGCCCGAGGTCCTGACCGAGGCGGATGACCTGGCCGCGCCGGACGGTTCCGGCCGCCCGCAGGACTTCCCTTGCTCCGATGAGGTTCAGCGCGCCGAGCTCGTCATCCTCACCCCACCGCCCCCAGCTGTCACTGGCCATTCGCGTCACCGGCAGCGGCCGCTCGTAGCTCTCGGCGGGCGAGCTTGCCCGTGGACGTTCGGGGGAAGTCTTTTACGATGAGGATCCGTGCGGGGACCTTGTAGGAGGCAATCCGCGCACGTGCCCATTCGCGCAGCGCATCTGGCCCGGTCGATGAACCCGGGCGCAAGCGAACGAACGCCACCACCTCTTCTCCCCGAAGCGGGTGCGGGACCCCGGTCACCGCAGCCTCGACGACATCGTCGTGCCCGAGCAGGAAATCTTCCACCTCGGCGGGGGAGACGTTGATCCCGGCTGTCTTGATCATCTCCGAACTGCGGCCAGCGAACTCCAGCCACCCGTCCGGCCCGATGGTGCCGAGGTCCTGCGTGGCGAACCAGCCCTCGTCGTCGGTGACGGGCGCGAGGTCACCGGACTCGGTCAGGTAGCCGGGACTAACCCGCCCCCGGACCCGGATCTCCCCGAGCTCACCCGGTGCCGCTGGCGCACCCGTGCGAGGATCCACGATCTGCACCTCCACGCCGGGCAGCGGCGGCCCGGACGCCGCGACTCTCCGGCCGGCCGGCGCGTCGTGCGGGCTCACACAGCAGTTCCCGTACACCTCGGTCCCGCCGTACAGGTTGCAGATGAGATCGACGCCGAGGTCTTCCACGGCCCGGCGCACCTCTGACGGCGAGCCGAAGGTGAGGCCCCGGCGCAGCGACGCGACCCGCTCCGGCCGGTACGCTCCGTCGGACAGCAGCGCGTGGGTCATCAGCGGAAGCGTGTAGATGGCCGTGCAGCCGTTCTGTTCGATCAGGTCGAGCGCACCGGCCGGGTCGAACTGCGGCTGGAGGACGAGGGTCGTGGCGTGGGTCAGCGCGGCCATGAGCGCGTTGGCCGACCCCAGCGACCAGAACAGCGGCGAGGCGAGGAACAGCCGGTCATCGGGCCCGAGTCCCTGCCTCTCGCCGATCTCGAACCCGTTCTCGATAAGGTGCCCGTGGGTTAGCGCGACGCCCTTCGGGCGGGCGGTCGACCCGGACGTGAACAACACCAGTGCGACGTCATCGGCGGGCCTTACCGCGTGCTGCCCGCCAGGCGGGGTGACCGCCGCCCAGTCTGCGTAGCCAATCGCCCCTCGCGGTATCTCCTGGCCGATGAGAACGACGGAACGCAGGCTGGGCAGCCGCGCAGCGCTCCAGCAGCCGGGCGGTTCACGCCAGAGTTCGGGAACCAGCTCACGCAGGTCCGAGACGAAGTCATGCTTGCCGGCCCGGTCGACCGCCACCAGGACCGTCGGCCGGGAAAAGCCGAGCAGGTAATCCAGCTCCGCGACCCGAACCCAGGTGTTGACCGGGGCCAGCCGCGCGCCGACAGCAGCGCACCCGAAGGCAACCTCGAGCCACTCGATACCGTCGGGCGCCAGCAGCGCGACCGTGTCGCCGGCTCCCACCCCGGCCTGTGTGAGCGCGGCGGCCACCCGCCCGGCGCCGCGCAGCCATTCGCCATAAGTCCGGCTCCCCGATTTCGTGACTATGGCCTGGTGCCGGGGCAGCAGGGCCGCTCGTTCGGCCAGCAGGCCGAACAGGTGCCGGCTCGCCGGCCTGCATCTCATCGCGCTGGTCCTCCTCCACGTCGGGTGCCGGGTTGCGGTCGGCGTCTCGACGTCGAAACTGACCGCTTGCCCGTCGCCCATGTTCGAGATCTCGGATTTATACTCGATACTACGAATAGTGATGGTGCCTGCATCAAGCTGCCGCGGTCAAGGCCGCCAAGGGAATATCTGCCGCCAAAGGTGGTATCGGATACCGTTCGACGGCGAGAGGGTGAACAATGCGCTGCCTCGTGATCGCGGAACTATGGAGGAGTACTGGTGCGAGAAAACGGACGTGAGGTCAAGACCGACCAGGCTGACCGCTTCTCCCGGGTCTTCGACGTTCTCGAACTCCTCGTCGGTCATCCCGAGGGGATGACCGTGACCGAGGTCAGCAAGCGCCTCGATCTTCCGACCAGCAGCACGCACAATCTTCTGCAGCGTATGGTCGGGGTGGACGTCGTCGTGGTGAGCGAGGATCTGCGCTACTCGATCGGTCCCCGCGCGGTGCGGCTGGCCATCCGGACGGTCGACGGCCTGGAAGTGCGCAGTGTCGCTCTCCGCTATCTAGAGGAACTCGCCCGTGAAACCGGCGAGGACGTGTACCTGGCCGTGCGGATAGGCCGTCGCGTGGTGTACGTCGAGCGGCTGCCCGGTACCCGGACCGTGACCGTCCACATCAGGCTCGGCCAGCCCCTCTACCTCCATGCGACCGCCGTCGGGAAGCTATTCGCGGCGCACCACCCGCAGTTGCACCAGCAGCTTCTCTCCGGTCCCAGGCCGCGCCTCACCGAGCGGACTCTCGTGGAGCCGGCCGACCTGGAACGCGAGCTCGGCGACATCCGGGCCAGGGGGTACTCCGTCAGCCGTGAGGAGGCGATCCCCGGCATCGTCGGCCTGGCCATCCCGGTGTACGACGCTTACGGCACGCTGGCCGCGGCCATCCACGTGTCGGCGCTCAAGGCTGACCTGGAATCCGGCCAGGAGCAGGACATCCTCGCTGCGGCCAGACACGCCGCCGCGCTGATCGAGGCCGAGCTGGGGCGGCAGCCCGCGCCGTCAGAACGCAGCCACGGCTCCAGGCAACCCCACTGAACTGATGGCGCACGGCAAGTGAATTGCGCTTTCGTGCCCATCGGCAAACTACGTGACGCGCGACCGGCCGCCGCACTGGCGCTGCCACGGCTAGACGGCTGGCCGGCGCTTGACGTCGGGCGCAAGGTGCGATTAGATTCGAGATCTCGAAGGTCTAGTCGAGATCTGGAAAGACTTCCCGCCGGGTGGCAAGAAGGGTTCGTGACGTGAGCACCGATTCGATCGCCGTCATAGGCATCCATCACACGCCGTACCAGAAGGCGGTCGAGACCCAGAGCCTGGAGGAGATGGTGTTCGCCGCGGCTCGCGGGGCGCTGGCCGATGCGGGCCTGACGATTCACGACATCGACGCCGTAGTGCTGTCGACCACCGATCAGGTGGAGGGGCGTGTCATCGAGAGCATGGTCGTCAACGGCGCGGCCGGCGGTGTCGGCCGCGACGTAACGACCATCGCATCGTCTGGCGAACACGCCTTCGCCTACGCTTACCTGAGCCTGCTCGCCGGCCAGGCCGATCACGTCCTCGTCGCGGTATGGTCCAAGGAATCCGAAGGTCTCAACCCCGCCCATGCCGATTGGCTGGGTGCGGAACCGTTTCTGCTCCGCCGGCTCGGCCTGACGTCAGTCGCGGCGGCCGGCCTGCAGGCCAGCGCGTACGCCGCCCGGTACGGGCTCGACGAGGCGGCCGTCCACTCGCTGCGCGATGTCAGAGCGGCCGCGGCCACCACGGCGGGAGCCATGGTGGAAACCGACGCCACTGGCCGGCTGGTGGCCTGGCCGCTTACCGACCTGGATCTGCCCCGAGGCTGCGACATGGCCTGCGCCGCCGTGCTGACGACAGCCGGACGCGTGACGCCCGGCCAGAATCCCGCCTGGATCCGCGGCATCGGCTGGGCCACCGGGTGCTACGACCTGAGCGGCCGCGACCTTACCGGGTTCGGGTCGCTGGCCGCAGCGGCCCGCATGGCCCTGGGGACCGAGGTGCTCGCCACGGATATCGACGTCCTCGAGATCCAGGAAATCAGCACCATCGGCGCGTTCGGCGCGGCCGAGGCGGTCGGCCTGGCCCCGCCAGGCGGGGGAGCAGGCGCTGCCTTGTCGGCGGCCGTCAACCCCTCGGGAGGCAACCTATTTGCCGACCCGGGCAATGCCTCGGGCTTCCTCCGGATCCTGCAAGCGGTGCAGCAGGTCCGGGGCGCCGCCGGGCCGGTGCAGGTCCATCCCCGCCCCCGGACCGCCCTCGCGGCCGCGGTCCACGGCTTCGCCGGCCAGGGCGCCGCGGTCGTGTCCCTCACCGCCGACCAGGCCGAGGCGGCATGATGCGCGCGGTAGGGATCATCGGCACCGGGCAGAGCGCCTTCACCAAATCCCGCTCGGACGTGACCTACCCGGAGCTTGTCCGGGAGGGAGCCGAACTCGCCCTCGCCGACGCGGGGGTCACGATGGCCGACGTGGGCGCTGTCGTGTTCCCGCTGGCACCCGACGCGCTGATCGGTGTCGGCAACGGCGAGCGCTGGTGCGTCGAGGCGCTCGGCGCGCAGGGTAAGCCTTTCATGCGGGTCAACACCGGCGGAGCGACCGGCCTGACGGCGGTCGTGGCCGGCTACGTGCACGTCGCCTCCGGCTTGTTCGATGTGGTCCTGGTCGCCGGCGCAGACCGCGTCTCCGAGTCCCGGTCCGCGCAGTCAGTGCTCAACAAGATGTGGGACGTCGCCTACGAGCGGCCATTCCCGCTCAACACCATCACGATGCTGGCGCTCGCGGCCCAGCGCTACAACGCCAAATACGGCGCGGACGAGCGTGACCTCGCCCGGGTCACGGTCAAGAACCGGCGCCACGCCGCACTTAACCCGCACGCCCACCTCCGGACACCGATCACCGAAGACGAAGTGCTCGCCACTCGGATGATCTCATGGCCGCTCAAGCTGGCCGACCTGTGCCCGTCCTCGACGGGCGCCGGCGCCGTGGTCCTGGCCAGCGAGGAGTTCGCCCGGCGCAGCGGCAGGCCGGTGGCCTGGATCCGGGGGGCGGGCCAGAGCAGCGAAACGTTCTGGATGGGCGACCGGGTTGGTCCGGCCGCCCTCGGTGACCATGCGGACGCCGACGCGCTCGGCGAGGCCATGGCGCGGTCCTACCGGCGGGCCGGCCTCACCAAGCCCCGCGAGCAACTCGATGTGGCCGAGCTGTACGCGCCGTTCTCGAGCGTGGAACTGCACGCCATCGAGGCGGCCGGCCTGTGCCCCAAGGGCGAGTCCTTCCGCCGGATGGCGGATGGCGAGTTCGCCCTGGGAGCTGGCGGCCCGGTCGTTAACCCCTCCGGCGGCACATTGTGCACCAACCCAATCGCCGTCACCGGGCTGGTCCGGGCGGCCGAGGTCGCCTTGCAGGTCACTGGCCGGGCCGGCGCCCGGCAGGTACCCGGCGCGTCCGTCGGCGTCGCGACCGCGATCGGCGGTGACCACCAGTTCTATGCATCGATGGTGCTGGCCAACCACCTAACGGGG
>Ga0070708_100001821_pt1 | contig 16346 bp, 13 predicted proteins | sample KBSK5503metaG_FD_65469 | JGI IMG/M metagenome (GOLD analysis project Ga0070708, IMG submission 65469) | Corn, switchgrass and miscanthus rhizosphere microbial communities from Kellogg Biological Station, Michigan, USA - KBS K5-50-3 metaG | ecosystem: Host-associated > Plants > Roots >... | reverse complement strand
CTTCCGCGGACACGGAGAACCCGCCGATCACGAGCCGCAGGTCGGCCCCGATGAGCCATTGGTGCACGCGGACTCCGTGCTGGTCGTTGCGCGGACCGTACTCACCGCTGGCGCCGACCTTCAACTCGAACCGCGGGAGGTTCAGCTCGTAGCCGAGCCGCGCGGCCCCGATCGGCCGGCCCGCCAGCGACAGATCGGGAGGCGAGAGCGTCTCCACCAGGGTGCCGCCGTTGGTGAGCGACGCGTTCAGGCTGACCGCAGACCAGATGCCGGGGATCTGGATGCGATAGAAGGCCTTGAGGCCGAGGGACTGCCCCGTCGTGTACCGCGCGATCAGCGAGGGGGTGACGTTGAGCCGCAGATTCGCTTCGTTCTCCAGGTACTCGATGCCGAAGACCGAGTCGAACTTCCCCAGCGACAGCGCCAGCTCCTGCGAGCTGAAGGGAATGAGGCGGGCGAAGGCTTGCTCGACCAGGACGCGCGTCTCGTTCCCGTTGCCGTAGCGGGGAAGCAGCTGCACCCGGCTGAAGAGCAGCAGCGGGGCGTCGGACGGCGCGTACTTCAAGTCGAGGTCGACGGTGCTGAGGAAGAGCGACGGCTGCCCGCCGATGTTCAGCGATCGAGGCAAGAAGCCGTTGACGAATCGGCCTCCCGAATCGGTGGAGGCCACCTCGCCGGGCGAGTTGACGGCGGTGGCGAAGGTGTCCACCCCGTAGTCGGCCGGGATGCGCGTATCTCCCGGGGCGAACGAAGTGCCGTTCCCCTGCGCCGCTGCGAAGCCGATGTCGGTGTAACCGTTGATCTGCAGTCCGGAAGCCTGCGAGGCGGCGGGCGGGCTGTAGGCGTCCTCTTGCGCGGAGGCGGCGGACGCGGCCAGGAGCGTCAGGACCGCGGCCCTCATGGCGCCACCCCGTCGAAGAAGACCAGCGCGCCGGAGGAGAACCGGCCGGTGTCGGTGAACGACGTCACCGGGAGGTTGTTCTCGATGGCCTGCTGGGTATCGAGCCAGGTGCAGGAGTTGGGGAAGGCGGTCAGCGTGAAGCAGCTGGAATCCAGCGCGACGCGCAGCGTGTACTGCTCGCGCTCGGGCAGCTGCTCCGCCGCGATGGAAGGCTGAGGCACGAAGTCGGATCCGAAGCTGGCGATCAGCTGCTCGCGCAGCTCGGGCCGGGTCGCGCTCACGAAGATTCCCGGAGAAGGCTGTCCGGGGGCTGGCGAGATGACGGCGAAGAACTCGTGGCGGAGGGCGCCGAAGCGCGGGAATCCGCCCGGCGCGTCGGCGGCGCGCGGCGCGCGGAAGGGGCCGGTGCCGATCACCGGCGGCAGATCCATGGAGCGCGGCGATCCGTCCGCCGCGGTCAGGGCGAAGCGGAACAAGGCCACCTCCTGGACGACGAAGTTCGCGTCGTTGACGCGGAAGCGATCGGCGCCGAAGTCCAGGAACCAGGCGAGGTCGCCCTCGGCCCAGGCCTGATGGGGAAGCCGCGCCAGCAGGAGATCGCCGGTGAACGGATGCACCGGGACCGATTGGGTGGAGGTGTGAGCGACCTCGATCTCCCGGGGGCCGAGCGAGGCATACCGCAGGGGACCGGGAGTGACGGTCCAGCCCGAATTCGCGATCTGCTCGGCCGTTCGCATCGACGCGGTCGACGCTCCGGCCGGCACCGTGACGTAGAAGGAGCGCCAGTACGGACTGTAGAACCGGCTCGAGGTGCCGAAAGCGAAGACGGGCATGGCCCCGGGCACTTCGACGGGACCGCCGCGCGGATCGAAGCCGGAGACGAAGACGTACATCGGCTGCGACCAGACCCGGGGAAAACCGTCCCAGATCTCGGTGGTGACGAAGGCGGCCGGCCGGGCGTCGGCGAACGCCGGCTGGACGACGAGCCCCTCGCGATCCGGTTCCTGGAATTGGTCCGCCGGCCCGTACGGCGTCGAAAGCCACTGCAGGCGCTGCCCGCGCAGGGCCACCGCGGCGGAGCCATCAGGGTCGTGCGTCCGCGCTCCGTCGACCAGCTGCGACATCGTGCGCAGCTCTCCCGATGCCCTCGGCGGCGAGCTGCACGCCCAGCCCGTCAGCGCGGCCGCGGCTGCAATGCGCAAGTGCATGACGATCCTTTCCCCCGAACACATCGCATCAGCTACCGGAGCCTGATCCCTCTCGAGCGTAGCCCTCGGCCGCCTGCGGCGGCCGGGGCTAGACTGCTCCGGCTTCCCCCGGTCCCTCTTCCGCCGGCGGCTGGACGCTGGCGAAGCGCGCCTGCTCCGCCCTCAGCTCGTCGCCGAACAAACGCTGGATCTCGCGGGCGAGCTCCGCGCTCGTGGCCGCCGGAATCCCCGACAACGCGTTGTCGAACGCCGCCGCGCTCTGGAAGCGCTGCTCCCGATCCGGTTCCAGCGCCACCCGCAACACCGCCGCGAGCTGTCCCGGCACCGCGTCCAGGGATCCGATCAACTCCTGGGTGAGGCCTTGCGCCGCCTGCACCAGCAGCGTGTAGGCGTTGTCCCCGCGGTACAACGAGCGCCCCGTGGCCAGATAGTAGAGGACCAGCCCCATCGAGCAGACGTCCGCGCGCGCGTCGACGGGCTCGCCGCGGGCCTGCTCCGGCGCCATGTACTGCACGTTCCCCTTCACCACTCCGGTCTGCGTCTGGTGCAGCCGGCCCTCGTCCGCCTTGGCGATGCCGAAGTCGAACAGCTTCACCTCGCCCCGCGCGGAGCAAAGCATGTTGTTGGGGGACACGTCGCGGTGGACGATCCCCATGGGGCGCCCGTCGTCGGTCTGGCGGGTATGGGCGTACTCGAGCGCCCGCAGCACTTCGCGCACGATGTACACGGCGATGCGCGGGTCGAGCGGCTTGCCGTCCTTCTTCATCGCCGACGAGACCACCCGGCGCAGGTCGCGGCCCAGCACGTACTCCTGGGCCATGAAGTATTCGTCTCCCACTTTCCCGAAGTCGTAGACGGGAATGATGTTGCCGTGGACCAGGCTGGAGGCGAGCTTCGCCTCGTCGATGAACATCTCGATCAAGGCGTCGGTGCGCTGGGCGGTGGAGTGCAGCAGCTTGATCACGAATGCGCGGCGGAAGTTCTCGGCGCCGAACGCGACCGCCGTGTAGACCTCCGCCATTCCGCCTTCTCCCAGGCGGTCGACGAGGAAATAGCGCCCGAAGCGGCTGGGCCGGGCAATGGGCTGTGGCGCGCGGCGGGTCGCCCCGGAGTCGCTCGGCCGTCCTCCGGGATTGGTGGGACGCGTGTTGGCAGTCCTGCCCGGGTCGCTGCCGATGGCTCGCGCCGCCTCGCCGCCGATCGGCTGCGCGGGATTCGATCTCGCCGTCGAAAGGAGGGTCGCGGGCTCCATCTCCCCCGCCGGCTTGCGGGGCCGGCGGAGCCCGAGCGCCAGCGCGACCGCCGCTCCCGCGCCCGCGACCGCCCAGAGAGCGATCAGATCGAGGGGGATGTTCCCGCGCGCGGGCCGCAGCCGAAGGTCCGTCCATACCCAGAGACCGGGGGCAAGCTGCGTCGCTGCCGCGTTGGTCTTCCCTGCGAAGATCCCCGCGTTCTCGTTGCCGACCGCGCGCTCGAGCTGTTGCCGCGCTTCCGCGCTGCCGGTGGAGAGAAGCGCCCGCTTTCCATCGCTGAGGACCACGGCGCCGCGCGTCCGCGCGGCGATCTCCTCGACGAAGCCCTCGTCGGCTGCCCGGGCGACGAGCACCGCGAACCGGGTGCCGGCCCGGCCCTCGGTGATCGCCGCTCCCGCGACCAGCGGACCCTCCGGCGACGCGAGCAGCGACGCCGACTGTCCGCTCTTCCGCGCCGCCTTGATCAGCGAGGAGAAATCGGGTTCCGCGCCCGCCACGCCGACCAGCACGTCCGGCGACTCTCCGGCGGCGATGCCGGAGACGGGGAACTCTCGCCGGACCGTTTCCCACCACCGCTCGCTGGAGAACCCGTCCTTCAGCGTGGCGGCGTCCACCACCCCGAGCTGGGCGCGGAGCACCGGGTTCGCCGCAAAGGACACCGCCCGCCCCTCCACCACCGCGAGCTGCGCGCGGATCGCATCCTGGGCCCGCGCCCGGGTCGACTCCGCGGCTTCCGCGATCTCCTCGCGGCGCGACTGCTCCCGAGCTGCCTGCAGCGCGAACGTACCTGCGGCTGCGGCGGCGACCAGCGCTGCTGCGACCGCGGCGGCGAGCAGGCGCCTGCGGGCAAGGGGCATCTTGTCCGGTTTTCAACCGGCCGGGCAGGCGCGGTCAAGAGGCCTTCAGACGGCGGTCGCCCGGGACCCGCCTTTGCGAGGCCGGATCAGCGTCGCTGGAACGCCTCCACCACCACGACCCGATTGCGGAGCGGCTCGAACTCGTACCGGAACAGCCAGGAGCCGATGGTGACGGCGAGCGAGCTCTGCACCAGGGAGCGCAGTAGCGCGCTGCGCGACCCGAGCGCGAGGAGACCTTCACAGATCTGCTCGAGCCGCGCCCGGAGCGTCCTGCGGATCCCGGCCGGCACAGCGAGGAATTCGCGTCCGATGTGAACCTTGCATGCCACTCTTCACGAGTAGGCATGCGGCGAGGGCCCGGCAACGACTTGACCCGTTCAAGTTGTATGCCGCCGTCAGCGCACGTCGACCAGCACGGACTGGACGGCGTTGGCCCCGTAGCCGAGCGCGTTCCAGCGTGGCACGTCGGGCTGGACGTTGCCCGACGCGTCGGTCGCCCGGCAGCGGAGCACGTGGCGTCCGCGCCAGGGAGGGATCCAGGTCAGCTCCCAGCGGCGCCAGGCATGCTTCTCCTCGGGCCCGGTCAGCCGGGCCTCGATCCACTCCGATCCTCCCGCCAACGCCACTTCCACCTTGGCGATGGGCGCCGATCCCGACCAGGCCATGCCGCTCACCAGCACCGGTCCGAGCTCGACGGCGGCTCCCGGAGCGGGCGAGGAGAACAAGGCCTTGACCCGCATCTCGCGCACGGGCTGCGCGGTCCGTCCGCTCTCCACGAAGACGTAGCGCTCGGACTGGAAGTAGCCGGCGAAGGGCGCGGTCAGCGCTTCGAGGCGCGATACCCACTTCACGCTGGCCATGCCGTACCAGCCGGGCACGATCAGCCGCAGCGGACCTCCGTGCGCCGGCGTGAGCGGCTTGCCGTTCATCTCCAGCGCGACCAGCGTGTCCGGGTCGAGGGCCTTCACCACCGGCAGCGAGCGGGCGAAGTGCGCCTCACCGGAAGGCGTCTTTCCCGCATCCGCGCCCTCGGCGAGGATCTCGATCGCGTCCTTCCGCAGGCCGGCGCGCTCCAGCACTGCCGCGAGCGGGATCCCGGTGAAGGTCCCGGTGCTCACCGCGCCGCCGAGCCATGGTTCGCCGGGAGGAAGGGGGGACAGCGAGGTCCGTTGGTTGCCGGCGCACTCGGTCGTGACCACCAGCGTCCGCCGCGGCAGGGCACGGAGATCGGCCAGGCCCAGATGGATCGGCCGCTCGACCGCGCCCGCGATCTCCAGCCGATGGCGCCGGGGGTCGATCCTGGGAACAGCGAAGTTGGTACGGACGAAGCGGGCGGCGGCGGGAGTGATGAAGGAGCCGACCGCGTCCGGAGCGATCTCGGCGTTGCGCGGCGCCTCGCGCACGAGCGCGGGGCTGCCGCTCCGTGACCTGGAGCGCGCACGACCGGTGGCATACCGCACGCGCGGCAAGCTTCCCCCCTTCGACCCCCGGACATGGCACGTCGCGCGCGTAGGGTGTCAAACCACCATCGCCGCGCAGTTCAACACCGCGGCTCACCAGCTCCCACGGGGGTTTCCTTGCCTGCGCGGAAAATCGGCGGCTAGCTTCTGGGCCGGGCCGTCTCGATTCCCGGCTCTCGAACGGGGGAGGACAAATGAAGATCTGGATGATCGCTTCCGCTGCGCTGGCAGCGGCGGGACCTCTGCGGGCCGATGACGCACCGCTCACCTTCATCACCACGCAGGATCTCTCCGCGCGGACCGCGGCGGCGCCGCCTGCGCGGTGGAGCTTCACGGTGGTCGATGCCCGCACGCGGGTCGAGTACGAGGAGAACCACATCGCGGGCGCGATCAACTGCCCCGCCTCGCAGACGCAGGCCCTCTTGCCCAAGCTGGTGAAGAACAAGTCGCGCGAGCTCGTCTTCTATTGCAACGGTCCCAAGTGCACGAAGAGCCAGAAGGGCGCGCGAATGGCGCTCGGGCTCGGCTACCACAAGGTGCTCGAGTACAACGAAGGCTTGCCGGCCTGGAGCAAGGCGAGCCTGCCGGTCGCGGGGTCGCCGCTGCCGCCCGCCGAGATGGCCGTCATCGCCGCCGATGAGCTGCGCGCCCGCATGGAGTCCGGCAAGGGACCGGCGGTGGTCGACGTGCGCGACGCGATCGAGTTCGCCTCCGTCCGGGTGGCGGGCACCATCAACATCCCGCTGGACGAGCTGGAGAAGCGCGCCCGTGAAGTGCCGGCCGGAGACGTCGTGCTCATGGATCACAGCGGCAGCCAGGCCCTGATCGCGGGGCGGGTCCTGCAGAAGGCGGGCCGGACCGGATTGACCCGACTGGAAGGCGGCCTGCTGGCCTGGCAGCAGAAAAGCCTGCCGGTGGAGGAAAAGGCGATCGCAGAGCGGCGCTGAGCTAGAAGGAATCGAAGGATGCGCCTCCGGATCGGAACGCGGGTTCTGCTCTATTTCGCCTGCGTGATCGGCATCGTCGTGGTCCTCGGCGGACTGGGGTTCGCGAGCATGTCGCGCATCTCGACCGAGCTGAGGGGATCCTTGGGCGACGCATTCAGCGCGTCCTCGGAGCTGGCCGAGCTGCGCCTGCTGGCCAGGCAGGCGCGGCTCGTGCTCTCCGCGTCGGCTGCGGCGGGCACCACCGCAGATCTGAAGATGGCCGACGAGCTCGCGCAGCGCTTTTCCGAGCGCCTCGGCGAGCTGGCGCCGCACCTCCCCCCTTCCATCCACGCCGACGAGCTGTCGCAACTGATGAAGGAGGCGGTCGCTTCCGGGCGCGAGTACGCGCAGGCGAACGCGCTCCAGCAGTGGGGCCGCGCAGCGGAGCTCGGGCCCAGGTTCACCAAGGCCGCCGCGGCGATCGAAGGGCGCCTGGAGGAAGCGCAGGCCGCGGAACGGTCGTGGGTGGACGGCCGCCTGGAATCGATGGCGGCCCAGGTCCGCGGGCGCGGGCTCCTCTTCGCCGGCGGCATCGTCGGATGCCTGGCGCTGGCGGCGCTGCTCGGGTCGTCGTTGCAGAGGAGGCTCATCCTTCCCCTCGGGAGCCTGAAGAACGCGACGGCGCGGATCGTCGAGCACGGCGACCTGGCGCAGACCATCGAAGTGCTAGGCGGCGACGAGATCGGGGAGCTCGCCGCCTCGTTCGCGCGCCTGGTGGAGAAGCTCCGCGAAATCCCCGTCAGCCTCCACGACGCCACCGAGCTGCTGAGCAATTCGGTGGGCGCGCTGAGCGTCAGCGCCGGCGAGCAGAACCAGGCCATCCTCAAGCAGGCGGCCTCGCTGCAGGAGACGCAAGTGACGGCCAACGAGATCCGCCAGACTTCCGCCATGGCGGCGCAGAAGGCCGATCACGTGCTGAAGACGGTGGCCCGCGCCGACGAAGTGAGCCGGGAGGGCGAGGCTTCGGTGGAGCGCAGCCTGACAGGCCTGTCGGAGATCGGCGACAGCGTCGCCTCCCTGGCGGAGAAGATCGACGCGCTCAAGGAGCGCATGCGCCAGATCGACGGGATCAACCTCACCGTCAAGGACCTGGCCGATCAGTCGAACATGCTCGCGCTCAACGCCGCCATCGAGGCCGTGCGCTCGGGCGAGCACGGAAAGGGATTCGCCGTGGTGGCCCGGGAGATCCGCAGCCTCGCGGACCAGTCGATCCAGGCCACCGTGCGCGTGCGCGAGATCCTGCTCGACATCACCGCCTCCATCGACGAGACCGCGAAGATCAGCGCCAGCGGGCGGAAGCGGGCCGAGAGCGGGCTGGCGGAGATGCGCGCCTCGGGAGAGACGCTGCGGGCCCTGTCCGCCATGGTGAAGGACACCTCGGACGCCGTGCGGCAGATCACCGCGTCGGTGTCGCAGCAGAATGCGGGGATCTCGCAGATCTTCACCGCCGTCAGCGATCTCAGCGACGGCATGCGGGAAACCACCCGCCGGCTGGAGTCGACGGGAGACGCGCTCGATCGGCTTCGCAACGTGAGCGACCGCGTCTCGGGGATCATCCGGACATACCGGACCTGAGTCCCGGATCAGCGCCGCACGATGGCGTGCTCGATCCGATCGGGCGATGCGATGCCGGCGAAAGTGGAATCCCGCAACACGATCGGGCCCATGGGGGCCGCCGCGAGGCCCTGCAGGTCCAGCACGCGGGGTGCGCTCTCGACCGTCAGGCCGCTGAGCTCGATGTCGGAGAATCGAGGCAGCCACTCGCCCTGCTGGCCCGCGTATTCGGTGGTCATCGAGACCACGGCATTGCGCAGGGTCCCGGCGCGAAAATCGGCGATGCGGACGTTCCGCGCATACCCGCCGCGCCGGGTGTTCGACTTGACCCAGAGGACGGAGCCGATCCCCCGCCCATAACTGCGGTTCCGGTAGGCGAAGACGTTCTCGATGCCTCCGGTCAACTCGCTGCCGCAGCAGAGGAACCCGAATCTTCCTTCCGCCTGGCAGCCGACGATGACCACGTTGCGGCACGGAATCGCCAGGCGGCGCCCGTCGGCGTCGCGCCCGGACTTGAGCGCGATGTTGTCGTCGCCGGACGCCAGCGTGCAGCCGCTGATGACCACCCGGTCGCAGGATTCCGGATCGCAGCCGTCGCTGTTCGCTCCGGAGACGGAAGTGGTCACTCCCTCCACCGTGACGTCCGTGCACAACACCGGATGAAGCTGCCAGAAGGGCGAGCCGGTCAGCGTGACGCCCTGGATGAGGACTCTTGCGCAGCGGTAAGGCTGGATGAAGCTCGTGCGCAGCCGGTCCAGCACGTTCCGGCCGGCCGGCTCCACTCCCTGGGCGACGAGCGACTCGAGGAATCCGCGGTCGGCGCCGCGGTTCCATCCAGCGGTCCGCGACGCGTCGAGCGTTCCCTCGCCCGAGAGGGCGATGTCCGATTCTCCGTGCGCGTAGATGAGCGGCGATCGGTTGACGCACTCGATCCCTTCGTACCGGGTGAAGACCGGAGGATACAGCCGCGGATCCTCGCTGAAGATCAGCGAAGCGCCGCCGGCGAGGTGGAGGTTCACCCCGCTCCGCAAGCGCAAGGCGCCGGTCAGATGTTCGCCAGGCGCGACCGCGACGAGGCCGCCGCCTGCGCGCCAGGCCGCGTCGATCGCCGACTGGATCGCTCCGGCTTCGTCGTTTCCGCGCGGCGCCGAGGGAGAACGCACGAAGAGGGCATTCGGGATCGAGGGGAGCCGTGTGGAGGCCAGGATCGCGTTGGCCTCCGCCCAGGGCGTCGTCGTCACCGGGTCGGGTGGAAGCGGAGGAGGCCGGGAGCCGCGAAAGCAATCCGGCAACGCGGCGCCGGCCGCGGCGACCATGGCCGAACCCAGCATCCGTCGGCGGGTGATGAGGGTCACCGGCGAACGACCCTACAGCTCGAGCTTCATTCCCACGTGCGTCGGGCGGAAGCCGAGACGCTCGTAGAAGCGGTGCGCGTCCGTGCGCGAGCGGTTGCTGGTGAGCTGCAGGCGGCTGCAGCGACGGCGCCGGGCTTCGCCGATGGCCCAGCGCATCATCGCTTCCCCGATGCCGCGCCGGCGCAGCCCCGCATCCACCCGCACCGCCTCGATCTGCGCGACGAGCGTTCCTCGCCGCATCAGGTGGCGGATGAACGTCAGCATGAACGTGCCGGCGATCCGGCCTTCCATCTCCGCGACGTAGGTGGCGCTGTTTCCCGACGCCTGCATCTCCTCGAGCGCCTCGCGGTAGCAGGGGGCATCCGGAGGGAGCTCCAGCGAAGGAGTGGCCTTGTCGTCGCCGAGCAGGCGCAGGATCACGGGCAGGTCGGCGGGCGTCGCGAATCGCACCTCGACCGCGGCAGCCGCCATCCCCCGGCCGCGCCTGGACTACGGAGTGACGGAAGGATCGAGGGTCCGGAGCGCCGCGCCAAGGTCGGTCTGCCTGCCGGTGTCGTTGATCTGGTCGCGGCTGTAGATCCGCACCGGCGAGGTGGTCGCCGGCAAGCCGGTGCGCGGATCCACCTTCTGCGCGATGTGCGAGCCCGTCACGAAGACCCTTTGCGCCAGGGCGTCCTTCGCCTTCGTCTCATCCTCCGCGCGCGCCGGAGCGTGCGCGCAAGCGACCTGCACACCGGCGACGGCGCCGAGCAACGCCAATGTCAGCGAACGGACGGGCAACTTCATGGTCAAACCCTCCTGCGCTCGTCATTCTAACAGGCCGCGCCTCCCGCGACGACCCCACCTCACCGCGCCATGGCCGCGACGCGCTCCGCCAGGGCGAGCGCCGCGGTCAGACCGGGCGATTCGATGCCCACCAGGTTGACGAACCCCGGTAGATCCTCGGAGAGCACGAAATCCTTCTCCTCCAGTTCGCCGGGCGCGCGCAGCTTGGGCCGGATCCCACATCCGTCGTAGGCGAGCTGCTCGGCGGTGACGTCCCCGAACAGCGCCCGGGCCGCCTCGAGGAAGGCGGCAAGCTTCTCCTCGCGCGGCGAATAGTCGTCCTTGCGCGCCACGTGCTCGACGTCCGGGCCCAATCGGCAGCGACCAGCGAGATCGAGGGTGAGATGCACGCCGAGTCCCGCGGCTCCGAGCTTTCGCACGGGATAGATCAGGTGCTGGTGGCGAGCTCGAGGAGCGTACCGGAAGTAATCGCCGCGCCAGGGATGGATGCGGTACCGGTTGACGCCCGCCAGTGCCGCCACTTCGTCGGCGTGGAGGCCCGCGGAGTTCACCACGCGAGCGGCGCGTACCGGCCCGCGATCGGTATCCAGCTGGTAGGCTCCCTCGCGGGTGATGGCGCGCACCCGCGCGCGGGTCAGGACCAGCGCGCCATGCTCGGCCGCATCGGTCGCCAGCGACCGCGCCAACTCCACTGCGTCCACGATGCCCGTCTGCGGACACCAGAGGGCCGCGGCGGCCGCGATGGAGGGCTCGCGCGCCCGCACGAACTCCGCGGTGACCAGCGACACCCCGGATGCTCCGCTGGCGAGCGCGTTCGCGGCCAGCGCCTCGAGCTCGGTCACGGCCGCGGAGTCGCGGGCGATCACCAGCTTGCCGGGCCTGGCATGTGGGACGCCGCGCGCCCCGGCCCATTCGTAGAGCAGCGCGTTCCCGCGCACGCACGTCTGCGCTTTGAGGCTGCCGGGCGGATAGTAGAGACCGCTGTGGATCACGCCGCTGTTGCGGCTGGTGACGCCGTCGCCGAGGCGGTCGCCGCCCTCGAGCAGGACGACGCTTTGCCTCCCGCGCGCGAGCGCGGAGGCGACGGCGCATCCGACCACGCCTCCGCCCACCACGGCGACATCGACTTCCGGTTCCATCGGAATCCGACAGTAGCAAGGGCGGCGGCCGGATTCCTGGCTCGTGGGGCTCCCTGGTTGGCCATTGACCAGCCCCATGAATCGGTGCACACACTCCTGGTGAAGGCCTCCTCTGTCTCACATGACGGCCCGCAACGACGTTGAACGGAAGCCGTATCCGCGGCTGCAGGCGCCCATCTATTTCACGCGCGCCGGTTTCCCTTGGCGATTCTGGAAGCGCACGCCGCCCCTGGACGCGTTGGGCGGCGTCCGCGTCTTTGCCGACGAGCCGCCCCAGCCCGGCGACTCGTTGGACGCCGAGATCTTCCTGCTCGACGGAACGAGCGTGACCTGCCAGGTCGTCGTCGCCTGGGTCGACGAGCTGCCCGCGGGCTCACCGGGCCGATTCGACGTCGGTCTCTCCTTCACCGCCATCCGCCCTGGAGACCGCGAGCGCCTCGGGTCCGTCCTCGCGCCCGGCCCGGCGTAGCACCCGCGTCCGCCGTTCCTGTAACGAGCGCCTGGCGGTCAGGCAGGATCGGTCAAAACACTCATCGTCGGATCGTCTACACGTCCGCGTCGCCGATCCAGGCGTCGGGTAGCGCAAAACCCGGTCATTGCGGCCGCAAGCAGTAAGAAGTCGGGTGTGATCAGAGTGAAAACCTGGACATTCTTACCGTTGGCGAAAAGCGCCGCCTCGCGCTCCATGCCGCAAGCGGCGGAAAGGTTCAATTGGATGCGAATTGGATTTGCTCCGTTCCCTGGCACGACCGTTGCTCATTGGACACTCCGGACCTGGTCAGCGCACCGGGAACGCAACGATAGAGGCGCAATGCCCCCCAGGGTTTTCAGCGTTCCCACCCCTCATCCAGACGGAAGACTTTTCGGCATTGAACGCCACTCGACGGACGGCGCGCGGGACGCCTGCGCAGCCGCTGACAGCAGGAGAATCGCAGATGAACCCGGCGGGGACCCAACTCAGCGCGCTCGATGCCGACACCCCGAAACCACGCCCCCAAGCGGTGGCCTCGGAGGAAGGGCCGGACATGCCGGCGGGTGACGGCGCGGAGGCGAGCGGCGCGAGCTACGGTTCCGCCATTCAGCACCTCGCGCCGGTCACCGCGACAGCGGCGATCGCCGTGGCCCAGCCGGTCGCTGCCCCGGACCTGGCGCTGGTCCCCCCGGCCGCTCCGATCGCCGTCGGATCGCTCGATCTCAGCGCGCTGGAGCAGATCTTCGCCGACTTCGATTCCGACCTCTCGACGGTCGTGAGGCTCTCGCTCAAGCGTGCGTTCGACATCCTGGCCTCCGCGACGGCGCTCCTGCTGCTCTCGCCGGTCCTGCTGCTGATCGCGGCGCTCATCAAGCTCGGCGATGGCGGACCGGTCCTCTTCGTGCAGCGCCGCGTCGGCCTGCGCGGCCGGACGTTCCGCATGCTCAAGTTCCGGTCGATGGTGATCCACGCGGAACGCCTGCGGCCCAAGCTCGAGATCTGCAACGAATCGAGCGGGCCAGTCTTCAAGATGCGGCTGGATCCGCGCGTGACCGCCATCGGCCGCTTCGTCCGCCGGTATTCGCTGGACGAGCTGCCGCAGCTGCTGAACGTCCTGCGCGGCGACATGAGCATCGTGGGTCCGCGTCCCTCGCTTCCCAGCGAAGCGGCCCACTACGAGCAGTGGCAGTACCGCCGCTTCTCCGTCCGCCCTGGCTTGACCTGCCTGTGGCAAGTGGATCCCCGGCGCTACCAGGTCTCGTTCGACGAATGGATGCAGCTCGACTTGACCTACGTAGACCGCTGGAACCTGCGCCTCGACCTCGCTCTCATGCTGCGCACGTTCCGGGTCGTGTTCGCCGGAACGGGACGGTGATCGCCGCGGGACGCGTCTCGTCTCAAGGCCGCTGCTGCGTCCCTTCGCTCCGGGGCGGTCCCTTGCGGCGAAACGCTTCGCGGAACAGATCGACGATCTGGCGATCGATCCCGCCGAGCGCCCAGAGGATCCCGAGGTAGCCCGCCATCGACAGCGGGATGGCGAGAAAGGGCCAGGACCGCAGCGGCCAGGCGATCGCGGCCATTCCCACGCTCGCGCCCAGCGCCCTCGCCACCGTCCCTGCCAGGGACCGGTCGAGGACTCCACGCGGCAGGATGGCCAGTCCCGCCACGACCATCGCCGTTTCGGCAACGGCGACCGAGGTGCACACGCCGAGGCCGCCGTTTCCCGCCATCCGCTCGAAGCGGGGGATGAGGATGGGATCGAGGACCAGGCTCACCACCAGGCAAAAGCTCTGCGCCAAGGCGTAGACGACCTGCCGGTTCGCCGCGGCGATGGCGATCCCCAGGACGATGCTGGCGTAGACGAGCACCACGTAGATCGCCAGGATGCGGAGGTTGCCGGCGGCGGGCCCGAACCTCTCCGCGCCATAGAGGATGCCGATCGGAACCGACGCGAACAGGAGCGTTCCGGTGGCCGCGAAGATGCCCACCGCGGCCAGGGCGCGGAGCGCGAGCCGCACCAGTGCCGCATACGCCGCGCGGTCCTCGGTCCACAGCCGTGAGATCGTCGGGTAGATGGCGAAAGAGAGGGTCGTCGCGGGAAACAGGAGCACCCCGACGATCCGGTTCGCCGCGCTGTACCAACCCATCGCCTCCGGCCGGGCCAGTCGGGCGAGGAAGTTGACGTCGATGTAGGGCTGCAGCCGCAGCACCAGGTCGAGCACCAGAAATCCGAACCCCCCGCGCAAGAGGGCCGGGATGGCGCGGAGGTTGAACTGCGGGCGCCCGATCCGCAGCCGCCACAGCAAGGCGATCTGCACCGCGGTCGCGACGGACGCGGCCACGAGCTGTGCGATCAGGGCAGCGCGGAGGCGTCCCCCCAGGAGCAGCGTGGGGATCAGCACCGTCGCCTCGAGCAGGTTGCCGAACACCGTGGTGCGGGCGTACCAGTCCAGCTTCTCGAAACCGCGGAACATCGCGCCGCAGACCGAGCCGATGCTGCCGATGGCCATGCGCCCGGCGCAGAGCAGCAGGACGACCTCCACCCGGCGGTCGTATCCGAACAGGGCCGAGGCGTGGGGGATGAGCAAGAGCACGATCGCCGCGAACGCCATGCGCTGGGTGGCGGCGGCGCCGAACAGCTCCCCGGCCTTGCTCCGGTTTCGCGCCACTTCGCCGGCGAGGAACTGGCTCCCCCATTCCACGAAGAGGAAGGCGACGAGAAGGACGGTGTTGGCGAAGTAGATGATGCCGAAATCGGCGGCGCCCAGGGATCGCGCCAGGACCGCGTTGACGACGATCGACACCGGCGTGGTGACGAACTGCGAGAACACCAGCGCCAGCATGTTGCGCGCGACGAGGCCGCCGGCCTGCAGAGGGGACGCCGCCTCGGCAGCCGCAGCGCGAGGCGGCTCGATACCAGCCGCATCGGGGCCGGAGGTGGTCATGCGGCTTCCTGACTAGACCACATCTTTTCACCGACCGCGGAGTGGATCCGCGCAGATCCGCTCTCGTTGTGGGGATGACTCGACTCGACGCCACTTGCTAAGGTTCCGGAAGAACTGCACATTTCAGGCCATCGGAAATTTTCTAGCGTTCCTGTTCTCCGCCGGGGGGCTCAGGAGTGGAAAATGCACCGACGAGCCATTGCCTTGCGGATGCTTCTCCTCGCAGCCGGCGCTCTTGCGCCCGCTTGCGAGCTGATGCCACCGACCTCGCCCGCCGCTTCCACCGGCCCCGGCGCCCTGGTCGCGGTCAGCCCGCAGCAGGCGAACGTCGGGACCTCCGGGACGGTGGCCTTCACGGCGACGGTCACCGGAGCACAGAACATCGCGGTCACCTGGTCCGTGTCCGAGACCGGCGGCGGCACGGTGAATGTCTACGGGGTGTACACCGCGCCGGCGACGGCCGGGACCTTCCACGTGGTCGCGACCAGCATGGCGGATCCGACGAAGAAAGCCACGGCGACCGTGACCGTGTCGCCCTCGACGGCGCCGTCGATCGCCGTGTCGATCGCGCCGCAGGCCGCGGGAACGGCGCCAGGTGGCGTGCTGTCCTTCAGCGCCAACGTGACGGGCACCTCCGCGGGTCAATCGACTTCGGTGACCTGGTCCGTCCAGGAGGGCGCCGCCGGCGGCACGGTGGACTCGTCAGGCCACTACACCGCGCCGGCGACGACCGGGACCTTCCACGTGGTGGCGACCAGCGTGGCGGACACAACGAAGAAGGCCACCGCAACCGTGACCGTGTCCACCTCGACGGTGCCTTCGATCGCCGTGTCGATCGCGCCGCAGGCCGCGGGAACGGCGCCGGGTGGCGCGTTGTCGTTCAGCGCCACCGTGACGGGCACCTCGGCGGGTCAGTCCACGGCCGTCACCTGGTCCGTCCAGGAGGGCGCTACCGGCGGTACGGTGGACTCGTCAGGCCGGTACACCGCGCCGGCGACGGCCGGGACCTTCCACGTGGTGGCGACCAGCGTGGCGGACACAACGAAGAAGGCCACCGCAACCGTGACCGTGTCCGCCCCGACGGCGCCGTCGATCGCCGTGTCGATCGCGCCGCAGGTCGCGGGAACGGCGCCGGGTGGCGCGTTGTCGTTCAGCGCCACCGTGACGGGCACCTCAGCGGGTCAGTCGACGGGCGTCACCTGGTCCGTCCAGGAAGGCGCCGCCGGCGGGACGGTGGACTCGTCAGGCCACTACACCGCGCCGATGACGGAAGGGGCCTACCATGTCGTCGCCACCAGCGCGGCCGACACTTCCAAGAGCGCGACCGCGAACGTCGACGTCAGCGCCCTGAGCATCCTTCCCGCGGACCGGCGCACCGTCTGGGCCCCCGGCGTGCCCGGAGGAATTCCGGCGCGGACGACGGTCTGCGC
>Ga0070708_100001820_pt1 | contig 16372 bp, 14 predicted proteins | sample KBSK5503metaG_FD_65469 | JGI IMG/M metagenome (GOLD analysis project Ga0070708, IMG submission 65469) | Corn, switchgrass and miscanthus rhizosphere microbial communities from Kellogg Biological Station, Michigan, USA - KBS K5-50-3 metaG | ecosystem: Host-associated > Plants > Roots >... | reverse complement strand
TGATGGAGAAGAGCGGGCCGATCACGAGCCTCGTCGTCGTCGACGCCGCGCATCGGCCCGAGGGCGTGCTTCATCTGCACGATATCCTCCGCGCCAAGATTGATTTCTGACCGAGGTTTTCCTTCGCGTCGTCCTCGCAGTGTGATAGTGTGGTACCGAATTTGCATGACGCATCAAATTTGCACGAAGGGCTAATGCACAGGTTAGCGAGCCGCATTCTGATCGTCGTCGGCGTCTTCGTGCTGGTCGTGGCCGGCATGCTGATCACGCGCAGCCGTGCCGTTCGCGTCGAATCGGTCGAGCCGAGCTCGACGAAAGCCGACCTGAGCATCAAGGAGGTCCAGCTGGAAGAGGAGTCGGGAGGCGTCCGCTGGCAGCTGAAGGCGGACCAGGCCCTGGTGTTCGAGTCGGAGGGGCGGACCTCGCTGCGGAAGGTCGATCTCAAGGTCCAGGAGCGCGATCGGTCCTGGACGGTCGTCGGCGAGGAAGGGGATCTGTTCCGGGCGTCGAAGAACCTCGAGGTCCGTCGCAACGTCGTGGTGACCTCGAACGACGGCCTTCGGCTCGAGACGAGCGTGCTGCGCTGGCACGGCGCCGAGCGTCGGCTGTGGACCGACGCGCCCGTCCGGATCGTCCGGACCGGTGCCGTCATCGAGGGCACCGCGCTGGAGGTCACGATGGCCGACGAGGCGGCGACGATTAGTGGCCGCGTCCGGGCGACCTTCGACGGCAGCCAGCGTTGAGGCACGGGCTCGTCGTTCTCGGGCTGCTCGCCGTGATGCTGCCGGCAGGAGCCGGCGCCCAGACTGGTACGTCCCGCCCGGCTCCGCCGGCGGCGAAGCCGGTGGACGGAAAGGCCCAAGGGGAGAAATCGCAGGACGGAAAACGGCAAGAGGATCGTAACCAGCCGGTCACCGTCGATTCCGACCGCATGGAGCGGTTCGGGAAGGAAGGTCTGATCATCTTCAGCGGCAACGTGGTCGCCCGTCAGAACAACTCCGTGCAGTACGCGGACCGGCTGGAAGTCTACCTCGACGAGAAGGGAGACAAGATCCTCCGCACGGTCTCGACGGGGAGCGTTCGGGTGGTGACGCGCGACTGCAAGACGGGCACGGCCAAGCGCGCCGAGTACTTCGACCTCGATCAGCGCGTGGTGTTGATCGGCAACGCACGGGTGTGGCAGGACGACAATGTGGTGAGCGGCGACACCATCACCATCTACCTCGCCCAGGACCGCAACGTCGTGGTCGGCGGCAAGCAGGAGCGCGTCAAAGCCGTCTTCTACTCCAAGGAAGAGGACAAGGCCGCCGTCCCGAAACCGACCGCCACCGCCGCCGCCGGCGGAACCGCCGTGTGCGCGAACTAGATTGATGGAAACGATTGGACAAGAGGCCATCCGAAAGCGGTGGGGGGTATTGGGGAGGAGCGGCGCGCGCTCCCCCCAATGGTAAATGGAAGGTCTTGTCGCGTTGGGGCTCATGAAGTGGTTCAAGCACCGCAAGGTGGTCGACGACGTCTCGCTCGACGTGCAGCGGGGCGAGGTCGTCGGTCTCCTCGGGCCGAACGGCGCGGGCAAGACCACGTCGTTCTACATGATGGTCGGCTTGCTGCCCGCCGACGGCGGCCGGATCTTCCTCGAGGGCCAGGAGATCACCGCGCTGCCGATGTACCAGCGCTGCCGGCTCGGCGTCGGATACCTGCCGCAGGAGTCGTCGGTGTTCCGCAAGCTCACCGTGGAGGAGAACCTCGCCGCGATCCTGGAAACGCTCGACCTCGACGCCGTCGAGCGGCGCGAGCGCGCCGCCGAGCTCCTAGCCGAGCTCGACCTCACCCCGCTCGCGCGCTATCCGGCCTACACGCTCTCGGGCGGTGAGCGGCGCCGGCTCGAGATCACGCGCGCGCTGGTGACGTCGCCGCAGTACCTGCTGCTCGACGAGCCCTTCACAGGCATCGATCCCATCGCCATCGGCGACATCCAGGAGATCATCGCCCGGCTGCGCGAGCGTGGCATCGGGATCCTCATCACCGATCACAACGTGCGGGAGACGCTGGCCATCACGGATCGCGCCTACATCCTGTACGACGGCAAGATTCTGGTGTCGGGAAACGCCACGGAGATCGCGAACAACCCCGTTGCGCGGGAGGTCTACCTGGGGGAGCGCTTCTCCCTGTAGTACTCTCACGACGAGACACTGTCATGGCAATGGAAACCCGGCTCTCTTTGAGACAAAGCCAGCGGGTGGTGATGACCCCGCTGCTGCAGCAGGCGATCCAGCTCCTGCAGCTGTCGACGCTCGAGCTCCAGGAGGTGGTCCAGAAGGAGCTGCTCGAGAATCCGCTCCTGGAGGAGCTGCCGGACACGCCGGAAGCGACGGACAACCAGCCGGCCACCGCCGACACGCCGCCCACGCCGACTGCCGAGCCGGTGACGCCGGAGGTCCCGCCCCGGGAGACCGAGCGCGCCACCGACGACCTGCCGTTCGACCTCACTGCGGTCATGTTCGACGACCACGAGGAGCGCTCGCTGGTCGCCCAGGAGGACCGCGACGACCTGCCCTTCGAGAACATGGTGCGGTCGGTCTCGTCGTTGACGGACCATCTGGAGGAGCAGCTGCGGTTCGCCACCGAAGATCCGGTGGTCCGCCAGATCGGCTCGGAGATCATCGGCAACCTCGACGAGGACGGCTACCTGCGCGCAGAGCTCTCGGAAATCGCGACGCGGTGCAAGGTGACGGTCGAGGCCGTGGAGCCCGTGCTGGCGATGATCCAGGCGTTCGACCCGCCCGGCGTCGCGGCCCGCGGCATTCAGGAGTGCCTGCTCATCCAGCTCAAGAGCGATCCCAATCCGGACCCCGTCTCCGTGGAGATCGTGGAGCAGCACTTCGACGATCTCACCCGGCGCCGGTATCCGGACATCGCGCGGGCGCTGCGCCTGTCCCTCGACCGGGTCATGGAGTCGGTCGAGGAGATCATGGGCCTCGAGCCCAAGCCGGGGCGCCGCTTCGGGGGTAACGACTCGCGCTACATCGTGCCCGACGTCGTGGTCCACAAGATGGGCAGCGAGTACGTGGTCGTGCTCAACGAGGACGGCATCCCCCGGCTGCGCGTGAACTCGCTCTACCGGTCGCTGCTGCGCAACTCGGGCGACGAGGCACGCCAGTACGTGGAGCAGAAGCTCCGCTCGGCGGTGTGGCTCATCAAGAGCGTGGACCAGCGCCAGCGCACCCTGCGCAAGGTTACGCAGTCGATCGTGAAGTTCCAGCGCGACTTCCTCGACAAGGGCCTGGCCCACCTCCGGCCACTGTCGCTGCGCGACGTGGGCGAAGACATCGGCATGCACGAGTCGACGATCAGCCGCGTGACCACCAACAAGTACGTGGAGACGCCGCAGGGGCTGTTCGAGCTGAAATTCTTCTTCCACAGCGGCATCGCCTCGGGCGACGGCGAGATGGTGTCGTCGGTCTCCGTCAAGAAGATGATCCAGGATCTGCTCGCCAACGAGGATCCGTCCAAGCCGCTGTCCGACCAGGAGGTGGCCCAGATCCTCAAGGGCCGCGGCCTGGTCATCGCGCGACGCACCGTCGCCAAGTACCGCGAGGAGCTCGGCATCTTGCCGTCGCACCAGCGACGGCTGGCGCCCCGGCGGCGGTGAGCGAGGCCGGCGCCCGCGAGCGGGCTGACGCGGTCCCGGTCATCCTCAACGGCCGCGGGATCACGCTGACCCCCGCGCTGAAGGCACTGATCGAGGGCAAGATCACCCGGCTCACGCGGCTCGTGCCGCGGATCGTGGACGCGCGCGTCGTCTGCGTGGCCGAGAAGTTCCGCCGCACCGCGCGCATCACGCTCCGCGCCCGTCGCGGGACCTTCACCAGCGAGGCGACCGCCGGCGAACTCACCGCCGCGCTCGACGCCGCGGCGGAGACGCTCAAGCGGCAGCTGCGGGAGGCCAAGGAGCGTCGCACGGTGAGCAAGGGCCGCGCGGCCCGCCGGGGCGGGGCGGCCGTCGCCGGGCCCGTCCGCGAGGAGATCGTGCCCCGTCGCCTGGTGGCCAAGCCGATGTCGGTCGACGAGGCGAAGATGCAGCTCGACGCCGGCCGCGAGCAATTCCTCGTCTTCCGCAACGCGCAGTCGGGCGAGGTGAACGTCCTCTACCGCCGCCGGGACGGCGGTCTCGGGCTCATCGAGCCCGTCGCCTGACATGGCCGGCGCCATCACCTTCGTGGTGATCACCGGCATCTCCGGCGCCGGCAAGAGCTTCGCGATCAAGTGCCTCGAGGACATGGGATTCTTCTGCGTCGACAATCTGCCGACCACGCTGATCCCCACCTTCGCGGACCTGGTCGTGCGCTCGCAGCAGAGCCCCCGGCGCGTGGCCCTCGGCGTCGACGTGCGGGCCGGCGAGTACCTGCCCCATCTCATCGACGCCATCGGCGAGCTGCGGACGCGCGGCCACACGGTCGAGGTGCTCTTCCTCGAGGCGAGCGACGAGGCGCTCGTCCGTCGCTACCACGAGAGCCGTCGGCGGCACCCGCTGGCCGGCGACGGGCAGGTCCTCGACGGCATCCTGGCCGAGCGCAAGGCGCTCGCACACCTGCGGGGGATCGCCGATCGCATCATCGATACCTCCGCGCTGAACGTGCATCAGTTCAAGGATCTGCTCATCACGCAGTACGGCTCGCCGCAGGCCCGCACCGGCCTGGCGACGTCGCTGGTCTCCTTCGGCTTCAAGCACGGAATCCCGATCGACGCCGACCTGGTCTTCGACATCCGGTTCCTGCCCAATCCCCACTTCGTCGACGACCTGCGCCCACTCGACGGGCGCGACGAGCGGGTGAGCGCGTTCATCTTCAAGCACGAGGAAAGCCGCGAGCTGCTCCGGCGGCTGGAGGATCTGCTGACGTTCCTGCTGCCCGCGTATCACCGCGAGGGCAAGGCGCACCTCACCGTCGCCGTCGGCTGCACCGGCGGGCGGCATCGCTCGGTCAGCTTCGTCGAGGAGCTCCGCCGCTTCCTGGAGGGGCGGGGATTCTCACCGACGGTCGTCCATCGCGACATGGAACGTGAGTAGCGAGGCCCGGCGCCTCGACGATCCGGCCGCGATCAAGCGCGGCGATCCCTACGACGCGCGCCACGTGCTCGCCGATTTTCCCCGCCAGTGCCGGACGGCCGCGGGATTGCGGCCGGTGCCGGCGCCGCCGGCCGCCCGCCCGCCCGTCGTCGTCGCGGCAGGGATGGGCGGCTCCGCCGCCGGCGGCGACGTGGTCGCCGCGTGCGGCGCCGAACGACTACCCGTCCCGATCGTCGTCCATCGCGGCTACGGCCTGCCGCCGGTCGCGTCGGGCCGCGCGATGGTCGTCGCGTCCTCGTACTCGGGCGGGACCGCGGAAGTGCTGTCGGCCGTCGACGTCGCGGTGGAGCGGAGGCTCGCCATCGTGGCCATCACGTCGGGCGGCGCGCTGCGGGAGCGGGCGGCGCGGCACGGCATCCCGACCGTGCTCCTGCCGGCCGGTCTCATGCCGCGCATGGCGCTCGGCTATCTCCTCTTCCCGGCCATCGCCGCGCTGCGCGCGGCCGGGCTCGAGGTCGCGGGCGAGAGCGAGGTCGCCGAGGCCCTCGACGTCGTGGAGACGCTGGCCACCGCGCTCGTGCCGGAGCGGCCCGCCGCCGACAACGAGGCCAAGCGGCTCGCGCTCGCCATCGGCGACCGGCTGCCCGCGGTGTACGGTGGGCCGACGACCGGAGCGATCGCCTACCGGTGGAAGACGGACGTCGAGGAGAACGCCAAGGCGTTCGCGCTTTCCGGCGTCCTGCCCGAGATGAACCACAACACGATCGAGGCCTGGCGCGCCCCGGGCGCCGGCCAGATGCACCTCGTCCTGCTCCGCGAGCAGGACGAGCCGCCGGCCATCGCGCGACGGTTCACCGTCACGCGCGAGCTGATCGGCGACGCGGCGGGTGGCGTCAGCGAGTGCTGGGCGCGCGGCCGCGGCCGTCTCGCCCGTCTGCTGTCACTCGCCTACATGGGCCAGTGGACCAGTTATTACCTGGCGCTGCTGCGCGGCGTGGACCCGTGGACGGTGCCGCTGCTCGACGAGCTGAAGCGGCGTGTCGGCGTTGAGGGCGCGTCCGACGGCGTGCTAGACTGATCCGAATTTTCTCCACTCGAACGTCTCTCGGAGGATGAGCATGGCGGGCCAGGAGTTCTTGTTCACGTCGGAGTCGGTGACCGAGGGGCATCCAGACAAGATCGCCGATCAGATTTCCGACGCCGTGCTGGACGCGATCCTCGCGCAGGACCCGCGCGGGCGCGTGGCCTGCGAGACCCTGCTGACGACGGGCCTCGTGGTCGTCGCCGGAGAGATCACCACCGCCTGCTACGTCGACATCGCCGACCTCGCGCGCCGGACCATCGAGGACATCGGTTACCTGAGCTCCGACCACGGGTTCGACTGCAAGACCTGCGGCGTCATCATCGCCATCGACAAGCAGTCACCCGACATCGCGCTCGGCGTCGACAAGGAGGGCGCGGGCGACCAGGGCCTCATGTTCGGCTACGCCTGCCGCGAGACCGAGGAGCTGATGCCGCTGCCCATCATGCTCGCCCACCGGCTGGTGGAGCGGCTGAGCCGCGTGCGGCGCGGCGGGACGCTGCCGTACCTGCGGCCCGACGGCAAGAGCCAGGTGACCGTCCGCTATCGCGACGGCAAGCCGGTGGCCGTGGAGACGGTCGTCATCTCCACCCAGCACGCCGACGAGGTTGGGCAGGACCGGATCCGGCAGGACGTCCTCGAGCACGTGATCACTCCGGTCGTGCCGAAGGAGCTCGTCGATCCCGCGAAGATCGTGTACCACATCAATCCGACGGGGCGCTTCGTCACCGGCGGGCCCATGGGGGACACCGGCCTCACCGGCCGCAAGATCATCGTCGACACCTACGGCGGCTCGTGCCCGCATGGCGGCGGCGCGTTTTCCGGCAAGGATCCGACGAAGGTCGATCGCTCCGGCGCCTACATGGCCCGGCACGTGGCCAAGAACATCGTGGCCGCCGAGCTCGCCACGCGCGCCCAGGTGCAGGTGGCCTACGCGATCGGCGTGCCCGAGCCCGTGTCGATCATGGTCGACACCGAGGGCACCGGCAAGATTCCCGAGCGGCAGCTCGAGCAGATCGTCCGAGAGCAGTTCGACTTCCGACCGCGCGCCATCATCGAGTACCTCGATCTGCGGCGTCCGATCTTCAAGAAGACCGCAACCTTCGGCCATTTCGGTCGCTCGGAGCCCGAGTTCACCTGGGAGCGGACGGATCGCGTGAAGGATCTCCGGAACGCGGCAGGACTTTGAGCTCGGAGGGGGGCTTTGCCCCCCTTCCGACGGTCGTCGCGCGCCGTGCGGCGCGCTTCTCCCTGCCTCCCCTCCAGAACAAGGATTGCGCGGGCAAAGCCCGCGCTCGAACGCGGTAAGGCAGCCGGCGCTGCCGAAAGGATGAATCAGGATGGTTGACAATGATGTGAAGGATCTGGGGTTGGCCGCAGCCGGTAAGCTGAAGATCGAATGGGCGGAGCAGTCGATGCCGGTGCTGCGGCAGGTGAGGGAGCGATTCGCCAAGGAGCAGCCGCTCAAAGGCATCAAGCTCGGGGCGTGCCTGCACGTGACCACCGAGACGGCCGTGCTCATGCTCACGCTGAAGGCGGGCGGCGCGCAGCTCGCGCTCTGCGCCTCCAACCCGCTGTCGACCCAGGACGACACGGCGGCCGCGCTCGTCAAGGAGTACGAGATCCCGGTGTTCGCCGTGAAGGGTGAGGACAACGCGCGCTACTACCGTCACCTCGAGTCCGTCCTGGCCGTCCGGCCCCAGGTGACGATGGACGACGGCGCCGACCTCATCTCCCAGCTCCACGGCGAGGGGCAGCGCGGCGGCGACCTCGTGGCCGACGTGATCGGCGGCACCGAGGAGACGACGACCGGCGTCATGCGCCTGCGCGCCATGCAGAACGAGGGCGTGCTCGCCTTTCCCGTCATCGCCGTCAACGACGCCGACACCAAGCACCTCTTCGACAACCGCTACGGCACCGGCCAGTCGACGATCGACGGGATCCTGCGCGCGACCAACATCCTGCTCGCCGGCCGCACGGTGGTCGTCGCCGGCTACGGCATGTGCGGGCGCGGCGTCGCCACCCGCGCGCGGGGGATGGGCGCCCAGGTCATCGTCACCGAGATCGAGCCCATGCGTGCGCTCGAGGCGGCGATGGACGGCTACCGCGTCATGCCGATGCGCGAGGCGGCCGGGGAAGGCGACGTCTTCGTCACCGTCACCGGCAACACCTCGGTCATCCGCAAGGAGCACTTCGGTCGCATGAAGGACGGCGCCATCCTGTGCAACTCCGGCCACTTCAACGTCGAGATCGACCTCGACGCGCTGGCCGGGCTGGCGACGGCGCGGCGTCCCGTGCGGCCGTTCGTCGAGGAGTTCGTGGTGGAAGGCGGCCGCCGCCTCTACGTCCTCGGCGAGGGCCGGCTCATCAACCTGGCCTCCGCCGAGGGCCATCCCGCCTCCGTCATGGACATGAGCTTCGCCAACCAGGCGCTCGCCGCCGAGTTCATGGTGAAGAAGGGCCGGACCCTCGAGCGGAAGGTCTACGTGGTTCCACGGGAGATCGATCTCGAGATCGCGCGGCTCAAGCTGGCGTCGATGGACATCCGCATCGACGAGCTGACCTCCCAGCAGGAGTCGTATCTCACCTCGTGGAGACACGGCACCTAGCACGCGCCGGCATGCCGCGCTGGCGGGCCGCGCTCGTCTTCGTCCTGGGCCTCGTCGTGCTGGGACTGGTCGGACAGCTCGTCCCGCTATACACCGACTGGCTCTGGTTCGACGAAGTCGGCTACACGTCCGTCTTCCTGAAGACCCTCTCGCTACGCGGCTCGCTCTTCACCGTCGTCGCCGTCGGCGTTCTCCTGTTCCTCTATCTGAACCTGACGTTCGCCGCCCGCACGGCGCCGCCCGACGTCTTGTGGGAGCTCGAGGACCAGCTCGGGCTGCCCGGCCGCGTGGTGATCGAGCCACTCATCCGGCGGTTCCTGCCCGTCGTGCTGCTCGTGATCTCGTTCGCCTCGGGGCTCCGCGCCAGCGGTCGCTGGCAGACCGCGCTCGCGTATCTCAACGCCGTGCCGTTCGGCACGGCGGACCCCGTGTTCGGTCGCGACCTCAGCTTCTTCGTGTTCCGGCTGCCGTTCTGGCGGATGGTGCTGGGCTGGGGCACGACGCTCGTGGTGGCCACCCTGGTCCTCACGCTGGCGATCTACGTCCTGCAGCGCAGCCTGGTCCTCACCACCCGCGGTCCCCGGCTGGCTGCGGGCGCGCGCTCACACCTGCTCGTGCTGGGCGCGCTGCTGCTCGCGCTCACCGCAGTGGGGTTCTGGCTCGATCGCTTCGAGCTCGTGTACTCGCCGCGCGGCGTGGTGTTCGGCGCCTCGTACACCGATGTCCACGCGTCGCTGCCGGTCCTGGGGGCCCTGGCCGTCCTCGCCGGGCTCTGTGCGCTGGCCTGCGTGGTCCAGCTCGCCACGTCCGGGCTTCGCCTGGTCGCCGCCGGCCTGCTGGTCCTCGCCGCGGTGTGGGTGGGCGGCCTCGGGATCTATCCTGCGCTGCTCCAGCGCTTCAGCGTGACGCCCAACGAGCTGGCCGCCGAGCGGCCGTTCATCGTGCACAACATCCGGATGACCCGCCAGGCCTACGGCCTCGACCGCATCGAGGAGCGCGAGTTCCCGGCCGACGAGCGGCTCGATGCCCGCGCGCTGGAGGCCAACGCGGCGACGATCAAGAACATCCGCCTCTGGGATTACCGCCCGCTCCTGCGCACGTTCGCCCAGCTGCAGGAGATCCGGACGTACTACAAGTTCCAGGACGTGGACAACGACCGCTACGTCGTCAACGGCGAGTACCGGCAGCTCATGCTCTCCCCCCGCGAGCTGTCGTACGCGCACCTGCAATCGCGGATCTGGATCAACGAGCACCTGACCTTCACCCACGGCTACGGCGTGGTGGTGAGCCCGGTGAACCGCGTGACCGCCGAGGGGCTCCCCGAGTTCCTGGTCCAGGACATCCCGCCGCGGTCGGCCGAGGGCTTCCCGAAGATCACGCGCCCGGAGATCTACTACGGGGAGACGTCCAACGAGTACGTGCTGGTGCGGACGCGCTCGCAGGAGCTCGATTATCCCGCGGGCGACCAGAACGTCTACTCGCAGTACGCCGGCGGGGGCGGGGTGGTGCTCGCCTCGTGGCTCCGCAAGCTCGCCTTCGCCGTCCGCTTCGGCGAGATCAAGCTCCTGCTCTCCAACGACCTCACCCCGCAGAGCCGCCTCATGATGTACCGGATGATCGGGGACCGCGTCCGCCACGTCGCCCCGTTCTTCCGCTACGACCGCGACCCGTACATGGTGGTCACCGACGCCGGCGGGCTCGTGTGGATGCTCGACGGCTACACGACGACCGACCGCTATCCGTACTCCGATCCCGTGCGGGGCATGGGCAACTACATCCGCAACTCCGTGAAGGTCACGGTCGACGCCTATGACGGCCGCATGATCTTCTATCTGGCCGATCCCGGCGACCCGCTCGTGCGCGCGTACGCGGCCGGCTTTCCGGGGCTGCTGCGGCCTCTCGAGGCGATGCCCGAGGATCTTCGCCGCCACCTGCGGTATCCGGAGGACTTCTTCGCCATCCAGGCGCGGAAGTACGCCACGTATCACATGCTCGATCCGCAAGTCTTCTACAACAAGGAAGACCTGTGGGCGGTGCCGCGGCGGACGATCGAGGGACGCGACCGCGAGATGGAGCCGTACTTCACCATCATGCGGCTGCCCGGCGCTCCCAAGGAGGAGTTCGTCCTCCTCACGCTGTTCAACCCGAGCCGCCGCGACAACATGATCGCGTGGCTCGCCGCCCGCTCGGACCCGCCCAGCTACGGGCGCCTGATCGTCTACAACTTCCCCAAGCAGAAGCTCGTGTACGGGCCGCGCCAGATCGATGCCCGCATCGATCAGGATCCCGTCATCTCCCAGCAGCTCTCGCTCTGGAACCAGCGCGGCTCGACGGTCATTCGCGGCTCGCTGCTGGCGATTCCCATCGACCAGTCGCTCATCTACGTGCAGCCGCTCTACCTCGCGGCCTCGGAGCAGGGGGCGTTGCCGGAGCTCCGCCGGGTCATCGTGGCCTACGGCAACCAGATCGCGATGGAGCCGACGCTCGAGCAGTCCCTCGCGCGGATCTTCGGCGGCCGCTCGGCGCCTGCCCCCGCCGTGACCGCCGCGCCCGCGGCCCCCGGCGTCGCGCGTGCCGCGCCGCCCGCCCTCGGCGGCGCCGCGCAGCGGGCGCTGGAGATTTACAACCGCGCCCAGGAGGCGCTGCGGCGCGGCGACTGGGCTCAGTACGGTGCCGAGCAGAAGCGCCTGGAGGAGGCGCTCCGCTCGCTCGCGGAGACCGCGCGGTAGCGGCAGAAATTGCTTTTTCCGACGGACTTTGCTATCCGAACCTTGCGATTCAGATGGAGGATATGAGGATCGTGACCCAAGCGCTCCGCGTGATTGTTCTTCTCGTGGCCGGCTTGGCCGTCGCGGCCCCAGCGCACGCCTACCTCGACCCGTCGACCGGCAGCATGATCATCTCCGCCGTGATCGGCCTCGTCGCGGCCATCGCGCTCGCCCTCAAGATGTTCTGGTACCGGAGCGTCGCGTTGCTGCGAGGCGTCGCGCGCCAGCTCCGCGCCCGCCACACGCACGACCGTCAGTCCTGAGAGGAGGCGCTCGGCGGTCCAGCCGTGACCATGTGGCAGGACTGGCGGGCGGTCCGGCGCTTCCATCGGCTTTCCGCGCGGGATCGCAACATCGTCTTCTATTCGGAGAGCGGCCAGGACTGGCACCACTTCGAGCCGCTCATCGCCGCCCTCACCGGGCCCCTGTCGCGGACGGTGTGCCACGTGACCTCCGAGCCGTCGGCGCCGGCGCGGGAGGACACGCTGGATAGCGTGCACGGGTTCCGCGTCCGCGCCGGCCTCGTGCGGACATGGTTCTTCCAGATGATGAAGGCGGACGTCGTCGTGCTGACGATGCAGGACCTCGGCAACTTCGAGCTGAAGCGATCGATCCACCGGGTCCACTACGTGTACGTCTTCCACAACATCGGCAGCACACACATGGTCGACCACGCCGCGGCCTACGATCACTACGACAGCGTCTTCTGCGTCGGCCCGCATCACGAAGCGGAGATCCGACGGCGCGAGCAGCTCGCGGGCCTGGCGCCCAAGCATCTCTTCGCGCACGGCTATCCGCGGCTCGACGCCCTGGTGGAGGCCGCCCGCGCCCGACCGCCGCGGCCGCCGACCGGCAGCCCCGTCGCGCTCCTCGCCCCGACCTGGGGCGAGCGCTCGATCCTGCCCGTGTGCGGCGAGCCCCTCATCGCCTCGCTGCTCGAGGGCGGCATCTCCGTGATCCTTCGCCCGCACTATCAGACGACGCTCCTCGCGCCCGCGCTGGTGCGGCGCCTGCGAGAGCGCTTCGAGCGCGACCCGCGGTTCCGCTACGTCGACCGGATGGAGGACACCGCGTCGCTGTTCGACTCCGATCTGCTGATCTGCGACTGGTCGTCCATGGCCATGGAGTACGCGCTGGGGCTCGGCAAGCCCGTGCTCTTCGTCGACGTGCCGCCCCGCGTGCGCAATCCCGACTGGACGACGCTCGGCCTCGAGCCGCTCGAGAGGCAGATTCGCCGCGACGCGGGCGCCATCCTTCCCCTCGATCGCGTGTACGAGGCGCCGGCCTTCGTGGCCGAGCTCGTCCGGGACGCCGCCAAGTTCCGCGACCGATGCATCGCGCTGCGTGGACACTGGGCGTTCAACCTCGGCCGCAGCGCCGAGGCCGGCGCGCGCGAGATCGCGCGCCTCGCCGACGTCCATGCCGGTACGGGCGCCGCGGGACGGCCGCGCTGACGCGCGTGGGCGGGGAGGTGCGGTGAGGCGGCGGCTGCTCCGCTGGGGTAGCTGGTTCGCCGTCGCCAACGCGGCACTCGTCGCGCTGATCAGCGTTCGCTATCTGTGGCAGTACACGGCGCCGTCGGCGCCGGTGGCATGGGTGTACGTGCTCGTCGCCACCGCCGGTCACTGGGCGGCGCTGGCGTATCTGCCCTTCCTCGTGGTCGTGGCCCCGGCGGCGCTGCTGGCGCCCCGGCCCCGCCTGATCCTGCCGCTCGCCGTGGGGCTGGCGAGCCTGGGCGTGACACTCACGCTGCTCGACAGCCTGATCTTCGCCGAGCACCGGTACCACCTGAGCCTCCTCACCCTCTCGCTCCTCGACGCCACCACGTGGATCTTCACCGGGGTCTATCTCGCGGTCATCGCCGTGATCGAGACTGCGCTCGCCGCCGGCATCTGGCGGCGCTCCGCCACGCCGTCGAGGGGTCGGACGGGATGGACGCTCGCGATCGTGCTGGTCGCGTGCTTCGTGGGCAGTCACGCGGCCTATCTGTGGGCCGACGCGCGCTACTACGTGCCGGTGACCTCGTTCACGCACTACCTGCCGCTCATGCAGCGGATGCGCGCGTCCGCGCTGATCGCCAAGCTGGCGAATCGGGACGAGGTGCTCGCGCGCGGGCTCGCCGGCGCCGCTGACCGTGCCTCCGGCGCCGTGCTCCGCTATCCGCTGGCCCCGCTCGCGTGCGCGGCGCCGGCGTCGTCGCCCAACGTGCTGCTGATCGTCATCGACGCCATGCGGGCGGACTCGTTGACGCCGGAGCTGGCGCCGCGACTGAGCGCGTTCGCCGAGGGCTCGGTGCGGTTCGAGCATCACGTGAGCGGGGGCAACGCCTCGCGCGGCGGGATGTTCTCGCTGTTCTACGGCCTGCCGCCGACGTACTGGGACGACTTCGCCAGCCTTCTCAGGCCGCCGGTCCTGATGGATCTCTTCCAGCGGCGCGGCTACCAGCTCGGGCTGTTCGTCTCGGCGCCCGCCAACGGCGCGGTCGGGCTCGAGCGAACCGCGTTCGCCCGGGTCCCGAACTTGCGCGTGCGGACTCGCGGCGACGGCCCCGAGCGCGAGTACATCCTCACCGAGGACTGGTACGCGTGGCTCGAGCGACGGGACCCGTCGCGGCCGTTCTTGGGCTTTCTCTACTACGACGTGGCGCAGCAGCAGAAGGCGCCCGAGGCGTACCGCCGCCTCTTCCCGCGCCCGCCGGGCGCCTCGCGCCAGCAGGCGAAGTACGCGGACTACCGCGCCGCCGTGCACTTCCTCGACGCCCTGGTCGGCGATGTGCTCACGGACCTCCGTCGTCGCGGCCTGCTCGAGCAGACGGTCGTCGTGGTCACCTCGGACCACGGCACCGAGTTCGACGAGACGGGGCAGGGGTTCGCCGGCCACGGCACCGCGTACAGCGCGTACCAGCTCCGGGTGCCGCTGCTGATTCGTCGCCCGGGTGAGCCGGCCGCGCGCGTGACCCGCCGCACGTCGCACTACGACGTGGTTCCGACCGTCGTCCGCCGCCTCTTCGGCTGCACCAATCCACCGTCGGACTACAGCTCGGGCCACGACCTGTTCTCCGACGCGCAGTGGGACTGGATCATCGCCACCAGCTACGACGACTTCGCCCTCGTCGAGCCCGATCGGGCCACCGTGATCGGTCGCACCGGGTACTACGAGATCCGCGACGCGGACTACCGCTTGATTCCACGGCCCCGCGTGCGCGCGGACGTGCTGCGCGCGGCGATGCACGAGATGAGCCGGTTCTACCGGTGAAACGGTCGCTCCCGCCCGCGCCCCGGCGGATCGGGCGGGTGTTCGTCACGGCGCTCCTGCTGATCGCGTCCACACGGGTCGTCGGCGCACCGTCCGCCGACGCCGCGACGTCCCCGGATCGTCTTCACGTGACGGGCGAGGACCTCGAGCTCGTCCTTTCGCCCTCCGACGCCGATCTGCTCGTGTGGCGCGCCTGCCATCCCTCGTGCGCGGCCGCCGACACCGCGACGGGCACCTCAGTCCGTTTCGTCGTGACCGTGCGCCCCGCGGTGCTCGGCGAGAGCGGCGGCGACGCGGGCGTCGCGGTGAGCGCCGCCCCCGCGACCGTCGAGATCACCGAGACACCGCGTGGCCGGATGGTGACCTTCGCGTCGCAGACGAGCGGCGGCGTCCGGCTCGTGACTGCGTTCGACGTCGCCCGGCGTGGCTACGAGGTCGCCGTCGCGTTGCGCGTGGTCGGGGCGGGCGCGGACGCATTCATGGTCGGCCGCCGGCTGGCGCTCGACCTCGAGGCGGCGCCGAGATGGTCGCCGCCGACCGGGGCGGGATGGAGGGCGATCGGCGACGACGTACGCCGGGTGCTCGTCGACGGCGACGGCGCCCATCGGCTCGGCGAGGCCGCGCCGTCGCGTGTGCCGCGCGCCGCGCGGCAGTGGGTCGGCTTCCGCGACCGGTTCTGGACCCTTCTCGCGCGGGGCGAAGACGGCACCTCCGCGGATCTCGCGCGAGCGCCGCTCGCTCTCCGGCTCGAGTCGGCGACCGGCGCGTCGGCGGTGCGCTACACCATCTACTCCGGACCCGTGCAATACGACGCGCTCGGTCATGCCGATCCCGTGCTACGGCAGCTGCTTTTCTCGGGGCTTTGGTCGTGGCTCCGCGCGCTGAGCGTCGGCGCGCTGCGGCTGCTCGATCTCCTGACAGCCTTCGTGGGCCGTCCGGGCCTCGCGATCATCCTGCTCGCCGTGGCCGTGAAGCTCCTGCTCCTTCCCATCACGACGATCGCCCATCGTCTACAGGCGCGGGTGGACGAGGCGCGCGGTCGGCTGCAGCCCGAGATCGACGCCATCAAGGCGGCCTACCGGGGCGAGGAGCAGGCCCGCCGGCTCGTGGAGCTCTACCGGCGGGAGCGCGTCCATCCGCTCTACACGCTGCAGAGCCTGGCCGGCGTGCTGATCCAGCTACCGGTGTTCATCGCGGTCTTCGACATGCTCGCCGAGAACTTCGCGCTCCACGGCGCCTCGTTTCTCGGCATCCGTGACCTCGCCCAGCCCGACGCGCTGATCCCGTTGCCCGTCGCCCTTCCATGGCTCGGTCCTCGGCTGAACCTGCTGCCGTTCGTGATGAGCGGCGTGTCGCTGGCTGCGGCGGCCCGCTACGAGGCCGCGGCGCTCACCCCCGATCTGGTCCGCCGACAGCGGCGGAACCTCGCGGGGATGGCGCTCCTGTTCTTCGTCCTCTTCTACGCGTTCCCGGCGGGCATGGTGCTGTACTGGACCTCGACCAACGCGCTGCAGCTGGCCGTGCGCGAGACGTCGCGGTGGCGCCGCCGGCGGCAGGGCGGCGGGGTGATGTAGGATACCGCCCCGTGGGT